>Ga0209530_1000049_pt1 | contig 97781 bp, 104 predicted proteins | sample BlaSpr_A8_Ref_O1_FD_187987 | JGI IMG/M metagenome (GOLD analysis project Ga0209530, IMG submission 187987) | Forest soil microbial communities from Thunder Bay, Ontario, Canada - Black Spruce, Ontario site 2_A8_Ref_O1 (SPAdes) (version 2) | ecosystem: Environmental > Terrestrial > Soil > Boreal...
GCGAAGTGCGCGGGCTGCCAGTAGCCGGGCCGGATCGCCACCAGCGGCTGGAACGTCGTGGTCCTGGCCGCCAGGGCGGTGGCCACGGTGAACGTGTCGGGACGCCCCCAGCCGGTACCGAGCAGCGCCCCGCCCCAGCCGTGGTCTTCCACGACCCGGGCGAGCGACGTGGACAGGCCGAGATCCGCCCAACCACCCGAGATGTCGTCGCCGCGATGCCCCGCCTCCACCGTGTTAGGGATGTACCACAGGAACTCCACATTTCCAGCTTAACCTATCGAAATACTCTAATTCTGCTCAGAGAAAATCGTCAACCCGAGGTTGACGGGACTCCTATCGTCAACCTAGAGTTGACGCATGGAACAGACCCCCTTCCGGCTCGACGACCTCATCAGCGTGGTCAAGAGCAACGAAGGCACCCCGCTCGACCACGTGTCGAACGCGGTGCAGGTATCAGAGCATCTCGGCGAGCTCGCTGATCACCTGATCGGCCACTTCGTCGACCAGGCCCGCCGCGCGGGCGCCTCCTGGACCGAGATCGGCCAGGCCATGGGCGTCACCAAGCAGGCCGCCCAGAAGCGGTTCGTCACCAAGTCCGACGACTGGCAGGCCCTGCTCGCCGAGGCCTGGACCGCCCATCCGTTCGCCAGGTTCACCGACCGCGCCAAGCGGACGGTCACCGCGTCGCAGGAGGAATCACGCGCCCTGGGCTTCGACTACATCGGCACCGAGCACGTGGCCCTGGGCCTGCTGCACGAGCCAGAAGGCTACGCGGTCAAGGCCATCGAAGCCCTGGGCGTCCCGGTGGCCACTGTCCGCGAAACCCTGGTAGCCGCCCTGCCGCCAGGCAGAGCCGACGTCCCGGTCCTTGGCCACATCCCCTTCAACGACAAGGCGAAGACGGTGCTGAAGCTAGCCGTCCGCAACGCTCTGCAGATGGGCCACAACTACATCGGCACCGAGCACCTGCTGCTAGGCGTCCTCGACGTCCCCGACGACCCGACCGTCCGCACTCTGGCCGGCCTCGGCATCACCACCGACCGCGCCAGGGAGTGGCTCGTTCCCGCGCTGCGCGAACTCTTCGAAGAGAAGAAGAGGCAAGCCTAGGCAGCCGCACGCGACCCCGGAGACCGGCGACGGCTGGCAGGATCAAGCAGCACGGGGGGCTGCCAGCCAGAGTCGGCCGGGTTCAGTGTCACGCCCGGTGGCACGATCGCGTCGATGCGATCGAGCACGTCGTCTTCTAGCTCCAGGGCCGCGCCATCCAGCAGGTCAGTCAGCTGTTCCATGGTCCGCGGCCCGATGATCGCCGACGTCACCCCCGGATGCGCCAGCACGAACGCCAGCGCCATGTGAGTGAGCGGCACCCCGGTCTCGGCCGCGAGCTTGACCAGCTCGTCGACCGCGGCGAGCTTAGCGGCGTTGCCAGGCAGAGCGGGGTCGAACCGGTGCGGCAGCCGCTGCGCCCGGGAGGTGGTCATGTCCACCCCGGTCTCCGGAGTGATCTTCCCGGTCAGCCACCCGCCGCCGAGCGGGCTCCAGGTAATGACGCCCATGCCGTACTTCTGGCAGGTCGGCAGCACCGCCGACTCGATGCCGCGCACGAAGATGGAGTACGGCGGCTGCTCGGTGCGGAACCGGACGTGCCCGCGCCGGTCCGCCACCCACTGCGCCTCGACGATCTGCTCCGCCGGGTAGGTGGAGGACCCGATCACCCGCACCTTGCCACTGCGCACCAGGTCGGACAGCGCCGACAGCGTCTCGTCGATGTCGGTGTCCGGGTCGGGCCGGTGCATCTGGTACAGGTCGATGTAGTCGGTCTGCAGCCGCCACAGGCTGTTCTCGACCTCGCGGATGATCCACCGCCGCGAGGCGCCGCGCATATTGACGTCGTCCCCCATCGGCCCGTGCGCCTTGGTGGCGAGCACGACGTCATCCCGCCGCCGCCCCAGCGCCTTGCCGATGATCTCCTCGGACTCCCCCGTCGAGTACACGTCGGCCGTGTCGATGAAGTTGATCCCCGCATCCAGCGCGGCGTGGATGATCTGGCCGCTCTCGGTGTGGTCAGGGTTACCCCACGCCCCGAACATCATGGCGCCCAGGCAGTACGAACTGACCTTGATGCCCGTCCCGCCCAGAGTCCGCATCCGCATGATGACCCATTTTTACCATAAACGCCGGTCCCACCCCCGCAGAGAGCCCCCGCACGGGCTCGCTTCCCGCGGAAGAGCCCCCCGCACCGGCTCGCTTCCCGCGGAAGATAGATGTTCGGCGGAAGAAAAAGAGTCAGAAATGACTCCTTATCTTCCGTCGAACATCGAATTTCCGTCCAAATCGCCGGCGCTCGTGGGTGGCGGGCGAGCGGACGACGTGGGTGGTGGGGGTGGACGTGGGTGGTGGGGCGGTGTCAGGTGTCGCGGACTTCCAGGCCTAGGGCCATGGCGATGATGACCGACTGGTAGGGGTCGATGATCGCCCCCTTCAGCTCGACGGTGAGCGGGTCCAGGCCGGTCAGGTCACTGCCGCGCAGGTCGGCTCGGGACAGGTCGGCGCGGTGCAGCCAGGCGCCGGACAGGTCGACGCGCCGCAGGGTTGCCCCGGCGCACCGGGCTCCGGTCAGGTCCGCTTCCCGCATCCGCACGTCGGTGATGGTGGCGGAGTCCAGCTTCGCACCGGGCAGCCCGACGAACGACCAGTCGCCGCCCGCGACCTTCAGCAGGTCAAGGGTGCAGCCATCAAACATGGACCCGGTCATCTTGCACCCGGTGAAGGTAGCGTCGAAGAATGCGCAGCGGGTGAAGGTGCAGTTGATGAACGCCGCCGCCGAGTGCGTGGACGCGTTCAAGCGGACCCCGCGGAACGAGCACTCGGTGAATACAGCGCCCTTGTTCTGCAGCTCGATCATGTCGACATCGATGAAGGCGACCCGCTCGAACCGCTCCCCGTCGAGATCCCGGCCATCCCAGTCCTCGTCCCTGATCGTCGAGGTGGTCTCAGGGGCAGGCTCCCCGTGCTTTCGATCGGCCATATAGCCAGTATCTGCCGAGCGGCACGACACGCGGCGTCCGGGTAACACGTTGTCTCGCGAGACGGCTTAATGTAGTTGTGCTATGACACAACGTGATCCTGCGGCGGTGGGGACACTGACCGCACGTGACATTGACGGCCTCGTGTTCACCGCCGAGATGTACGGCCTGCAGCTCGATCAGCTCGGGGTACTGCTCGGCGTCCCCGCGGAGCGTGCCCGCGTGATAGCGGGCCGGTGGCGGCAGCTTGGCTTGGCCGACATGGCGCGGCTCGGGCCGGGACCGGCCTGGATCTGGATCACGCGGCCGGGCCTTGCCGCGTGCGGCCTGCACTACACCGCGACGCCGCCGGCCCTGTCCCGGCTCGCGCATATCCGGGCTGTCGCGGCGGCCCGGCTGGTACTCGAGGCAACGGACGGCTACCGGCAAGCCCGCGCCTACTGGCGCGGCGAACGCCGCCTGCACACCGGATATCGCGTCGGCGTACGGGAGCACCTCCCCGACGGGGAGGTTCACTGGCCGGATACCGCACCCGGCGCCGCTCCCCCGCCGTGGGCAGGCGAGTGCTGGGCCATCGAGGCAGAACTCACGCGCAAGACCGTGACGCGCACCGCCGCGATCATGCGCGAACTGCTGGCGCGCACCGGCGACTACGGCTGCCCCGCCGCCGACGCCTCGGTGCCTGGCCGCACGCCGAGGCACTCCCGCGCACTGTATCTCTGCTCCGCCGCCGCGCTGCCCACCGTCACCCGGGCACGGGATGAGCTAGGCCCGCTCGCCGCCCGGATCGAGATCCGCGACCTGCCGCCGGACGCCGCGTTCCCGGTGGCGGAAGGGATGGGAGTAACCGGCGGGGACGCGGCGCGCAAGGGCACCGGGTGAGAGGCGAAAAGGGTCGCGGACGCGGCCGGTTCCGGCTGGCGTACCGGGCCGGGCGGCTCCTGGTCTTCGCGGGGATCGCGGTCGCGGTGGTGCCGGTGACGGCCGTGGCGGGCATCGCGGCGCTCACGGCATCACTGGCCGGGTGGCCGCCGCGGCGGCTGTACATGGCCGCGCTGTGGGCACTGCCGATGACCGTCGTCTGGCTGATCGCGATCGGGGCGGGCATGGGCGGGCTGCCGGCCGTCATGACGGTGGCGGGCCAGCGGCCATTGCGGCGGACCGCCGCCGCACCGTACCGGGCGTGGGTGACGATGTGGCATCTCGCGGGCCATGGGCAGCTGACGACCGCCGCCATCACCATCGCGCCAGTAGCGGTGCCGGCCGGGCTCGCCATCGGCGGGCTGGTGTGGGCCCGTCGGCTCTTCGTCATGGACACCGGCACCGGCGGGCGGTCTCCCGCCGCACCCACCGCGTTCGACCAGCGGCAGTGGCGACGTCAGGTGCGTACCGCCAGGGCGCGGATCGCCGCACCGGGGGCGGTGCCGCTGCTCGCCGCGAACGGGGATCTCCTGGCCGGCGCGACCATACGCGCGGTCCGGCACCCGGCCCGCCCCGTCGCCGCGATCCCGTACCCGCGAATGCGGTCGCATCAGGTGATCATCGGCACGACCGGAACAGGAAAGACCACGCTGCTGCTGCGTCTCTGGGCCGGGTTCATGGCCGAGGGGATGCGGCGGCGCACCCATCCGCTGCTTGTCGTCATCGACTGCAAGGGCGGCGCCAGCTCCCGCAAGGTCGCCGATCGGGTGCGCCGGGTCATGCGGGATGCCGGGGCCAGGTCAACCGCGATCTGGCCCGATGAGGCCAGCCTTTCGCTGTGGGACCTGCCGCCGCGGCAGCTGGTCACCACGCTGCTTGACCTGGTCGAGCACGGCAGCGGCGGCGCGGCCTACTACCGCGACGTGCTGGAAGCGATCGTCGCCCTCGCGGTAGACGCGCCGTGCGGGCCGCCGGCCGGCTCCGCCGATTTCCTGGCACGGCTCGACCCGGACTGGCTAGCCCGTGCATACACCGGGATTGCTGAGGCGCAGAGCACCATTCGTTCTGCGAAGAATGGTCTTGTCAATGACGCGGCGCTGCGGTTCCGTACGCTGTGGCGGCGGCTCGGGCCGGGGTTTGACGGGCCCGGCGGGATCGCAGACGCCGATGCCTGGTACTGCGTCCTCGAGGGCACCGCGGAGACCGCGGTCGCGGAGGCGCAGGCGCGGGCGCTTGTCGACCTGCTCGCCCATTATGTGACCGCCTGCCCGGGACGGGAGGTGCTGCTCGCGGTCGATGAGTTCAGCGCGGTGTCGAGGCGGCTGCCGATCTGGCAGCTGTATGAGCGGGCGCGGTCGCTGGGCCTGGCGGTACAGGTCACGTCGCAGTCCTGGGAAGGCCTGGCGGCCGACGAGGACGAGCGGTACCGGATCGCGACCACCGCCGAGGGCGGCATCTGGCTGCTGCGCACCCCGCGGCCGGAGCCAGTCGCGGAACTGGCGGGCAGCCGGCGGCTGCTCGACACGGCTCGGTCCCTGATCGGCACGCCCCGCTGGGACCAGACCGGATCATCCCGCGTGCGGCTCGCACCGGTACTCGATCCGGACCTGGTCCGACAGCTTGATATAGGGCAGGCGGCGTACGTCTACCGGGGCGGCGTCACGTTCGTTCAGGTGAAGCGGCTGGTAGCTAAGCAGGCGGCTCTTAATCCGGGGGGACGACCCCCCGGATCCCCCCGCCTCCGGGTGGTCATCCCCCCGGACCCCCCTGGCGCCACTCCGCCGGACGCTGGCTCGCTGCTGGACGAAGCCTTCCCGCCACGATCACCATGACCGGCTAGCGGAGCACCTTCCCTCGCCCTGCCCCGGCCGGGAGCGACTCTCGCCCCTCCCGGCCGCAGGACTGCGGATCAGTCGTCGCGTCCGGGGGTGGCGAGGGGCCAACCGCCGGCGGCGAGGCGGGAACGGACCCGGGCGACGTCGGCGTCGCTCGGCTTGTGGTCGGTGACGGCGGTGATCGCGTGCCGGATGGCTGCGGCCGAATCCGGGTCGGTCTCGGACTCCAGTTCGGTGGCGATGGCGGCGACGTCATCGTTGGTCAGCTGGCTGCCAAGCAGCGCGAAGAGGGGAATGTAATCGACGTCGGGCACGCCTTCGGGATATCCGGCCCGGAGCCAGCCGATGATCGAGTTCACGACGGACGGCAGCGCCATTGTTGTCTGTCTCCTTGGTTATCTCGGCTGGGTTACTTCGCGGGGGCCGGGTGGCCGATTTGATAGACCTCGTAAATGCCCCAGCCGATGGCGGCCAGAATGATCAGGAAACAGAGCGCGGCGATGACCATGCCGACCGGGTTCCCGCCGATGAGGGTGTCGGAGTCGGCGCCGTCCGCCGTCCGCGTCTTGCCGCCTAGCGAGAGGGAGTACAGGCCCACGGCGAACAACGCCGGCAGGCCCGCACCTGCTACCAGGCCGAATACGAGGATCTTCCAGATCGCGGTGAGGTTAATCCAGGACATCTTCTGCTTCCTTCTCGCTCAGGCTGCCGCGGGCTCGGGCGTGGATTCGGCCGGAGCTACCGATCCGGTCCACTCGGCGTTCACGTTGCTGGGGTCCACCTTGTTGCCACGGGACCGCCAGTAGATGAAGCCTGCGATCGCGGCGAGGACAATCAGGTCGATGACTACGCCCGTGGTGCCGCCGATGCCGTGCGCCAGTGCGTACGCACCCGCACCGACCAGGCCGGCCAGCGGAAGCGTGAACACCCAGGCGGTTGCCATCCGGCCTGCTACATTCCAGCGGACCTCCGCACCCTTCTTGCCGAGGCCGGTGCCGATGATCGAGCCGGTCGCGACGTGCGTGGTGGACAGCGAGTAGCCGAAGCTGCTGGAGAGCAGGATCACCGCCGCCGACGCGGACTCGGCGGCCATACCCTGTGGCGACTCGATCTCAACCAGGCCCTTGCCGAGGGTGCGGATGACCCGCCAGCCTCCCAGGTAGGTACCGAGGCTGATGGCCAGCGCGCAGGAAAGGATCACCCAGAACGGCGCGTTCGCCTTCGCGTGCAGGGTGCCGTTCGCGATGAGGGCCAGGGTGATGACACCCATGGTCTTCTGCGCGTCGTTCGTTCCGTGCGCCAGCGACACCATGCAAGCCGACCCGATCTGCCCGATCCGGAAGCCATGACCGCGGGCAGTCGCGGTGAGACTGCGGCTGATCCGGTACAGCAGATAGGTGCCGACCGCGGCGACCAGTCCGGCGATGATCGGTGACAGCACGGCCGGGATGATGACCTTCGAGGTCAGGCCGTGCCACTGGACCGCGTGCCCGCCGGCCGCGGCTATCGTCGAGCCGATGACACCGCCGATCAGTGCATGCGACGAACTGGACGGGATGCCGAACAGCCAGGTCACCAGGTTCCAGATGATCCCGCCCGCCAGACCTGCCGCGACCACTGTCAGCGTCACGAGCTTGGTTTCGACCAGGCCGCTGGCGATCGTCGCCGCCACGGCCAGCGAGAGGAATGCTCCTACCAGGTTGAGCACTCCCGATAGTGCGACAGCGACCCGCGGGGGCAGCGCCCCCGTCGCGATCGACGTTGCCATCGCGTTGCCAGTGTCATGGAATCCGTTGGTGAAGTCGAACGCAAGCGCCGTTATGACCACCAGGACGAGGATTGCATCATTGCTCACGTGCATAGCGTCGCGACCAGCGATCTTGATGTCGATACGTGGGAAGCGAATGTCACCGCCCGGTCGCGTGATGTTCACTTTCACCGCACGCGGTGAGTGGCGCACGCGAGCTGGTCCGATTCGCGGTAACTTTGTGCGCATGACAGGCAACGATCCGTTCTCGGCACTAGGCCTGCCGGCCCGGGCGGACCTGAGCGACGACGAGGTACGAGCCGCCTGGCGCAGGATCGCGGCGGCGACACATCCCGACCGTTCCGACGGCGGCGACGCGACCCGCTTCGCCGCGGCGGCCGCCGCCTACGCCGAACTCCGCACCCCCTACGGCCGCGGCGAAGCTTACGCCGACCTGAACGCGGCAGCACCGGCAGCCGTCCGCGCGGTCAACGACGCCGGCGCCGCAAGCCGAGCGGCAGTGAGCCATCCGGCCGCCCAGCGCGAAGGGAGTGGGAGCACTGCGGGCTTCCGCCTCGCTACGCGAGTGCGCACCGGACGGCCGAGCATGCTGGCGCTGCGGTTCCTGCTCGCGGCCGCAGTGAGCTGGGCGTGCGTAGCCGTAGCCGGCTGGCAGCCCGCAACACTAGCCATCGCCACAGGCGCCCTCATCTGGCTAACCCGCACCACGAGCCACGACCTAGCTCCCACCCCCTAGCCCCAGCACCACGCCCCCTTCATGATCGTGGGTCATTCGCGGTAACTATTACCGCGAATGACCCACGATCATGAGGCAGACCGCTGTGAGGCGAGGGGGCGAGTGGGGTCCTGGATCCAGTCGGACCAGGAGCCGACGTAGAGAGCGGCGGGGATGCCGGCCAGGTCCAGCGCCAGGACACCCCGGGCCGCCGTGACGCCGGAGCCGCAGTACGCGCCGACCGCTGGAATACCGGTGCCGGCAGCGGCCGGCGAGCCGGGGGCGGGCAGGGACTTGAAGAGGGCGGATAGGGTAGCGGGGTCCTTGAAGGTGCCGTCTTCGTGGCCGGTGTCGGCGACGGGGACGTTGACGGCGCCGGGGATGTGGCCGGCGATCGGGTCGATGGGCTCGGTCTCGCCCCGGTAGCGCTCCCCCGCGCGCACGTCGATGAGGAGGCCATCACGGGCCAGTGCGGCAGCACCCGCGGCGTCCACGGTAGGCATCTGACCGGGCCGGGCCGTGAAGTCGCCCGATGCGAGCGCCAGGGCTGAGGAAGTGACGGGAAGAGAGCCGGCCTGCCAGGCGCGGTAGCCGCCGTCAAGGACCCGGACATCTGCGTGGCCGAAGTACCGCAGCGTCCACCAGGCTCGCGCGGCGGGGACGGACTCGCCGTCGTCGTACACCACGACGGGACCAGTGTCACGGACGCCGAGGACGCGCATGGCCGCCTGGAACGACTCCGCCGAGGGCAGCGGATGACGGCCGCCCGATCCACCCGGCCCGGAACCGGCCGGAGCGGCCAGGTCACGGTCCAGGTCAGCAAACACGGCGCCGGGAATGTGGCCGGCCCGATAGCTCGCCACGCCGTAGCCGCCATCGCCGAGATGGTAGCGGACGTCAAGCACCACCGGCGGAGCGGCCGAGGCGAGTGAAGCGGATAGGGCTGCGGCGTCAATCAGCGGCTGGGACATGCGGAAAGTCTCATCAAGCCGTGTAGATGAGACTCGGGATGAGCTGCTCGGAAGGCGTCAGGGAGCCGTGCATGCCGAACATGGCGAACAGGAGCGGATCAGACTTGGTCGCGACGATCGCGGTGGTGCCGGACGCGGCGGCGATGACGTCGCCGATGCGCTCGGCCATCGCGGGATCGACCTCCCCGAACCAGCCGTCCTTGATGGCCTCGTCCCTGGACTGCACCCAGGCCCGCTCCCCCAGCGTCTCGCGCCAGGCAGCGAGCACGTCCGCGGTGGCGCCGGGCCGTACATACACATGCCGCGCCCGCGGTTCGCCGCCGAGTACCGCGACGCCTTCCTGCAGAGCCGGCAGGGCGTCGTAGTCAAGGTGGTCATCCTGGGGAACGTCGACCATGCCGTGGTCGCCGGTGATGTAGAGCGCGGTGCCTGAGGGCAGCGAGGAGGCCAGCTGTTCCGCCATCTTGTCCACGTGCGCCAGCTGATTACTCCACGCGTCCGAGCCGACGCCGAACACGTGCCCGGTCCCGTCGAGGTCACCGTGGTACACCACGGCCAGCGCCCGGCTGTGCTCGTGGAGCGCCGTGGCCGCTTGCGCGACCAGGGCACCCATGCTGTCGGCCGGGCGGTAGTCCGCGCCGCGCATCAGCGCGACCGTCAGCCCGGTGCCGCGGAACTTGCTCTGTGCCACGTGATAGGCGGCGACTTCCGCGGCGGTGGCACGCTCATAGATCGTCGGATGCGGCTGCGCGTGCCACGGATCGACGCCCTTGTCCCAGTGCAGGCCGTTGAGCAGCCTGCCCGTAGCTGGCAGCAGGAACTTCAGGCCGACCATGCCGTGCTGGCCAGGCACCAGGCCCGTGCACAGCGACGACAGGCTGGTCACCGTCGTCGAAGGGAAGCCTGCCGTGATCGGCCGGGAACTGCGGGCAAGCTCGGACAGGAACGGTGCCGCCGCCGGGTGATCCCGCAGCTGCTCCCAGCCCAGGCCGTCCACCAGGAGGATGCAAGCACGTTGTGCAGGCGTGAAACCCAGGGCGTTCTGAAATTCGGGTATTCCCAGGGAAGCGGCTACGGACGCGGCCAGGTCCGTGAGGGCCCCGGCCCCGTACGCGGGCACGATCGGCGGGTGTTTCGGCTCACCGGACATGGGCTACCTGACCTGGGTAGCGGTGGCGTCGGACAGGGCGCGGGCGAAGTCGAGCACCTGGCTGACCGCCTCGTCGCCGTCGGCGGCCTCGCTGACCCGCAGCGAGAAGTCGTCGGCGGTGATCGTGCCCACGTAGCCGTGGTCGGCGTCGCAGCTCTCATCGCCGCAGTGGGCCGGCTCCAGCTCCACGTGAGAAAGGACGTTCCAGCCGATCGTCAGCATGACCTCGGACGGCATGGTGACGCCGGGAACATACGACGCCGGGTCGGGCACCACGCGGGTGAGCGCTACCGACGCGACCTTATTAAAGCGGATCGCCTCGGTGCTGGTCTCGGCGCGCGGCCGGCCGTCCGGTTCCTCGGACGGGTACTCGTCCGTGTGCGAGAACACCAGCCTGGTCGGGGTCAGCGCCAGCACCGTCATGTGCCTGCGCACTTCCATACCCGGATCGAAGATCGCATCGTGGTGGACGACGAAGGCCGTCACCGGCTCAGGGCCCAGCGCCTGGGTGACCGCATCGGTGACCAGGCCTGGGTAGTAGCCGCTGCGCTCGATCGCGGCCCGCATGCCGTCGGTCGTGACTCGCGTTTCCGTCATGGTCCCATCCTGCACTGTCCGGCAGGATGGTTCACCCCCGGGACTGCATCTGGTAAGGATGGCTCGGCGGATCGCTCTTGATCGCCTTTGCTACTTCCTCTGCCACGGGCTCCGGGAGCTCCGCCGCAATCGCGCTCGGGGCGGGCCTGGGCTTGCGGGGCACGCGCGGCCCGGCCCCGCCGCCACGGCCGCGGTAGATGAGCAGTCCGTTCACCGGATCGGGCACGTTGTCCAGGGCTGCCCGCACCGCCGGCAGCTCCCTGAACGCTTCCCATTGCTCATTTTCATCGAAGAGGACTTCGAAGACAACGCCGTACTGATGCTCGTGCCACTCCCAGTACGTCGCGCCGTTGGTGATCGCCGCCTCGGTAAGGGCGTCCTGAAAGGCCTCTTTCCACCGCCTGGCCGGCTGTGCCTCGGCGTCGAATACCTCGATCGACCACCACTCGGCCATGTCCCCGCCTTCCCTGCGCCCCTTTTGTGCGATAGTACGTCTCGCCTCGGCCCGCGGGTAGGCTCGTTCGCCGTAGGAAGAACCCGGGGGTCGCGACCACCGTCGCCCTGGTGATCGCGACCGCCAGCTTGCGCGCCTCAGCCGGTGAAGTACATGTACTCGGCGTCGATGTAGTACTGGGTCGTGGCAGCCCAGATCGCCTCCGGCGCGGACAGGTTCGTCTTCCACACCGAGACCCAGTCGTTGTCCGGCTGGAACAGGCCGGGCTGGTTCAGGGTGAGGAACGACGCCTCCGCCTTGACCGCGACCGGGTTACCGCTGGTCACCGAGGAGTTGATCAGGGAGTTCGCGGTCGGGTCGCTGTAGCTGCCCTCGTTCTCTGCCCCGCCCGTGTTGAAGATGCCCTGCGTCGTCGGGTAGGTGGAATCAACGTAACCGCCGAAGTCCTCCGCTGCCCACTTGTTGATGTACGGTACGCCGGTCGACGTCGGGTTGTCGTAATAGGTGATGATGTAGTTGTAGTTGCTGCTCTGCAGGTGAATGTCGATGCCAGCGTTGGCCGCCTCGGACGCCAGGGCGGTGCACTCCTGCTCGATGAATGCCGGTGAGGTGCTGTAGACCAGGTTGAACGCCAGCTTGGTGCCGGCCGGGATGCCCGCCCCGCACTCCCCCTGGCCAGTGCCCGCCGACGTGCACACGTCGGCGCTGCCGGGGTTGACCGTCCAGCCATGGCTCTTCAGCAGTGCTATCGCGTCCGGCACGCTGAAGGGGTACGGGTCGTTGGTCGCATCGGATGGTGTGTACGGGCTGGCCGGGTACTTGGGGACCGGCCCGTATGCCTGGCCGCCGGCACCGCCCATGAACGCGTCGATGTAGCCCTGCTCGTCCTCCAGGTGCGCCAGCGCCTGCCGGACATAGAGCTGCGCGATGATGTTGTTGAAGTCCGCGCCCTTGTCGGCAAAATTGTACGCAACGTAGTTGAAGAAGTAGCCCGGGTAGCCGAACACGTTGTAGCCCTCGGCCTTGACCAGGGGCACCTGCTTGATGTCGTCCACCGGCAGGTAGCCGACGTCGACGCTGCCGGAGCGCACCGCGTCAAACTCGGCGGTATCTGAGGTGTACGGGATCGCCTCGAATGTGGACACCGTCTTGGCGTGCGGGCCGCCATACGACGGGTTCGGGGTCAGCGTGAACGCTCCCGTGCTGGCGGTGAACTTGGTGAGCGTGTACGGGCCATCGACCACCTTCCACAGCGGGTTGGTGGCGTATGTGCTCAGCGACCCGGACGCGGCGGCCAGGAAGTTGTAGATCTTCTTCGCGTTCGCCGCAATCGCGTAGTTGAGCAGCGGGCCGTTCGCCGACGCCTTCGCCCAGGCGTGAGCGGGCATGAGGTCCACGAAGGCGAGCATGTCGTCGAGGAACCAGCCGGGGTTGACTGACGCCTTCATCGTGATCACCACGGTGCTCGCGTTCGGCGCGGCCACCGAAGCGACTTCGTCGGGTATCCCGGAGCCCTGGCTGTACGGCCCCCAGTTGGCCGCGCTTTCCGCGATGGCCGCCTTGATCTCATCCATGGTGAACACCACGTCCGCCGAGCTGACCGGCGTGCCGTCCGACCACGTGTAGTTCGCCCGCATCCTGATGGTGGCGACCGTGTCGTTGTCCGACCAGACCGGGTCGTAGGCCAGGCTCATCGATGGGGTCTCGGTCGGCTCGACGCCGTTGCTGAACCAGTACAGCGGCCGCCACATGTAAAAGCTGAACTCGTCGGTGTCGCTCACCGAGTCCGCCGCGGAGGTGTAGAGCGGCAGGATCCAGGTCGGCGCGGTGTTCGGCGGCTCGGCCCAGGTGATCACGCCGGCGTGCTGCGCCCCGGCGGCCGGCGCCGGAATCGCGCCGAACGCGCCGCCGAGCGCCGCCGACGGCGTGCTGCTCCCCTTCCCCTTGGCAGCGCCGCTACTGCTGCTGGTGCATGCGGCCAGCACCAGCGTCAGCAGGCATAGTGCCGCCGCCGCGGCAACCAATCGTCTTTTCATCAGCATCTCCTTGTTAAGCGGCGCCGAAGACGGACATCGAGCGCGTCCCGCAGCGCGTCTCCGACGAAGTTGCACGCCATCACGGTCGCGACGATGCAGAAGCCCACCGGGTAAATTAGCCACCAGTAACCATCCAGCAGGTAGTTGATGCCGTCGGAGATCATGTCGCCCCAGTCGAGGTTCGGGTAGTGCAGCCCGAAGCCGAGGAAGCCCAGGTAGGACACGGCGAGGATCGCGTCCGCGATGTTGAACGTGACGTTGACAATGATCACGCTGAGTGCGTTCGGCAGCAGGTGCCTGTTGATCAGCCGCCATCGAGTGGCGCCCGCCGACCGGGCCGCCAGCACGAAGTCCCTGGTCTTGAGGGACAGCACCTCGCCGCGGACCAGCCGGGCCGGCACCAGCCAGGTGAACATGCCGAGGATCAGGCTGAGCGACAGGATGGACGCGCCGTACCTGAGCGAGACGATCAGCACGATGAACAGGAACGGGATGGACAGCAGCACATCCACGACGCGCATCATGGCCGAGTCGAGCAGCCCGCCGGCCAGCCCGGAGACCGCGCCCCACGCCGCGCCGATGGCGATGGCGAAGATCGCGGAGAGGAAGCCGATCTCCAGTGAGGCCTGGCCGCCCTTCATCAGCTCGCCGAGGACGTCAAAGCCTTCGTCGTCAGTGCCGAGCGGGTGGCCGGCTCCGGGTCCGGCGTTCGTCCCGGTCAGGTTCGCCGTGGTGATGTCCGAGTGATAGAAGAACGGGCCGAGGAAACAGAACGCCACGAAGAAGACCAGGGTGACAAGCCCGACGACGGCCAGGCGGTTGTGCATGAACTCCCGCAGCCCGAGCCGCCAGCCACTGCGGACCGGCCCGATCTCGCCGCCCTCGGGAGTCAGGTTGGACACGTGCCCATCTCCTAAGATCAGTGCTGCTCTATCAGGCGGATCCGGGGATCTGCCACGGTCAGCGCGATATCCGCGATCAGATTGCCAGCCACGGTCAAAATGGCGCCGACCAGCGTGTACGCGAGCAGCACCGGGTAGTCCTCGTTGCTCAGGCTGTCGTAGAACAGCAGGCCAAGGCCGTTGTAGTTAAAGACGTACTCGGCGATGAGGTTGCCGGACAGCAGCGACGGGATGGACAGCCCGATCAGCGTGATCACCGGCAGGCATGCGTTGCGCATCAGGTGCCGGAAGAGCACCAGGCGCTCCGGCAGGCCCTTCGCCCGGGCGGCCTTGATGTAGTCCTGCGCCAGCGTGTCCATCGCCGCCGAGCGCATGTACCGCGAGTACCCGGCCAGGATCAGCAGCGTCATGCAGAGGATCGGCAGTGTCATGTCATGGAAGTCGCCCGCCACGGTGACCAGGTTGGTGGACGAGCTCGCCTGGGTGCTGAAGACCTTCAGCGTCAGCGCGAAGATCTGGATGGCGATCATGTACAGCAGGTAATCCGGCATCGCGTACGCGGTGAAGGTCACGCTGGTGAGGAACTGGTCGCCGATGCTGTTCCGCCGCACCGCCTGGTAGATGCCGAGCGGGATCGCGATCAGCACCGCCAGCGCCGTGGAGACGCCGGACAGGTACGCGCTCAGCATCCAGCGCTCGGCGAACAGCGAGCTGACGCTCTGGTTCAGCTTGAACGAGTAGCCGAAGTTGCCGTGCAGCACGCCGTCGACATAGTGCCAGTACTGGACGTACACGGACCCGGCGAAGCCATGCTGCTGATTCCACTGCGTGACGGCGAGCTGTGATGCTTTCGGCCCGAGAATGGCGCGAGCTGGTGACGGGTAGACCAGATGCAGCAGGCCGAAAATGAAGATCGAAATACCGATCAGGATGATGACCGATGTACCGCATCTCCGGATCAGGTAGGCCGTCACATTCCGTCCTTCCAGCTTGTGGCGCTACCCACAGTGGTAACACCGGTAACCGATCATGGTCCATAGAGGCGGATATCGATTGACGTACGCTTTCACCGCATTTTTACGTGGCCTACGCTCGTACCATGGCCGCCACGCATGAGGTGCTCAACCAGCCGCCGCCGCTGACCGACTTCGACGTCGCCGACGACCCCGCGCTGCTGGACGCGCTGGCCCGCGAGGGCGCGGGCTGGGCTCTGCCGCAGGTGCGGGACCTCGGCCGGCTGGCGGGCTCGGCGCAGGCCCGCGAATGGGGCCGCCTCGCGAACGAGCATCCGCCGCGGCTCCATACCCACGACCGCTTCGGCAACCGGATCGATGAGGTGGAGTTCCACCCGGCCTGGCACTCGCTGATGCAGGTGGCCGTCGAGCATGGCCTGCACGCCGCGCCCTGGGCCTCGTCGCGGCCCGGTGCGCATGTGGCCCGTGCGGCGGGCTTCTACGTGTGGGGCTCAGCCGAGGCCGGCCATACCTGCCCGATCTCGATGACGTACGCGGCGGTGCCGGCCTTGCGGCACGCGCCCGCGCTGGCCGAGGTCTACGAGCCGCTGCTGGCCGCCACGGTCTATGACCCGGGTACGCGCCCGCCGCTAACCAAAGGTGGCCTGCTGGCCGGCATGTCGATGACCGAGAAGCAGGGCGGCTCCGACGTCCGCGCCAGTACCACCCGCGCCGTGCCCGCCGGTGACGGCAGCTACCGCCTGACCGGCCACAAGTGGTTTACCTCGGCACCGATGTGCGACCTGTTCCTGGTCCTCGCCCAGGCCCCCTCGGGCCTTTCTTGCTTCCTGCTCCCCAGAGATCATAACGACCTGTGGTTCCCGCGCTTGAAAGATAAACTCGGCAACCGGTCTAACGCCTCAGCGGAAGTCGAGTACGACGGCGCCGTGGCCTGGCTGGTTGGCGACGAGGGCCGCGGCATCCAGACCATCATCGACATGGTCAACATGACCAGGCTGGACTGCGTGCTGGGTACCGCGACGCTGCTGCGGTCCGCGGTTGTCGCGGCGGCGCACCACTGCCGGTATCGTTCCGCTTTCGGCCGGCCGCTGGTGTCACAGCCAGCCATGGCGAACGTGCTCGCCGACCTGGCACTGGAGTCCGAGGCGGCCACGGTGGCTGCGTTCCGGCTGGCCGGCGCGACGGATCGCGCCATACGTGGTTCTTCTGCCGAGACAGCATTCCGGCGGCTGGCGCTGGCGGCGACCAAGTACTGGGTGTGCAAGCGGGCACCCGGGCACACCGCCGAGGCGCTGGAGTGCCTGGGCGGCAACGGCTACATCGAGGATTCCGGCATGCCACGGCTGTACCGGGAGGCGCCGCTGTCCTCCATCTGGGAGGGCTCAGGGAACGTCGCCGCGCTCGACGTGCTGCGCGCCGTCGTACGTGAGCCCGACTCCGTACAGGCTCTTTTCGGTGAAATCGAACAGGCGGCCGGGGCTGACCGACGCCTGGACAGCGCCATCCTGTCGCTTAAGGACATGCTGGCGAGCGTGCCCGAGGAGTCTGCAGCGCGCCTGATTGCCGAGCGCATCGCACTGGTCCTGCAGGCATCCTTGCTGGTCAGGCACGGTCACCCGGCGGTCGCTGACGCGTTCTGCGCGAGCCGCCTCGGCGGTGACTGGGGCCACGCCTACGGCACGCTGCCGGCCGGGCTGGACTTGGCGGCGATCATCGCGCGGGCAAACACCTGAGCGGTTGTTAATCGAACTAATTGCCGGACTGGTCCGGGCTGCTCTCAAAGGCCTGGAAGGCCAAAGAACGTGATCACCGGCTAACGTACCGGCCAGAGTCTCACCGTGCCCAGCGTGGAGCCGCCTCATTCGCTTGACCTTACTTCCATCCCAACTTACTCTTATCTACCTAGCAAGCGCTTGATTGATGCCGCCGGACGGAGCCGGTCACGCTCACGAAGGGAACTACGTGCCTGGCGTCCCGCACCCGAATGAAGGCCGAGACCCGGTGAGCTCCGGCCGCGCTGGGCGGCCAGAGCCCCGCGGTCGAGAAACCGACGTGGCAGATTACCTCGGACAGAGCTGGTGGCCGCGTGAATCGCTCGGTGAGCTGGTCAGACAGCGAGCCGCTAGTACACCGGATGGAGTCGCCTACTACGCCGAGCACGGACCGCTTACCTGGGCGTCATATGACCAGCGCGCGCAAGCGCTGGCGGGCCAGCTCGCCGGGCTCGGACTGGCACCGGGAGACCGGGTCGCCGTCTACCTGCCGGACTCTCCGCTGCTGCACGTGACATACCTCGCTTGCGAGCGGGCCGGGCTGGTCGTCGTCGGCGTTCCGGCGCGGGCCGGTGATCGTGAGCTGGACCACCTCATCCGCCGGACCGGAGCAAGGCTCCTGGTCACCCGGGAGGCATACCGGGATCGGACGGCAAGACAAATCGTCAGCGAGGCCCACGGCCGCGGCGTACCGCTGGATCTGCACGGTGAGCTGGACGATACCGGCACGCTCGCCGGGTACACCTGGGCAGCCGGCCTGCCGGAAGCGATTACGGCGCAGACCACGACGGTGGCGGGACGCGAACTCGGACCCGGTGACCTGTGGCTGCTCAACTCCACCTCGGGGACGACCGGCCTGCCCAAGTGCGTCGAGCAGGTCCAGCACAAGTGGATGTACCTGGTCCGGGTGGCGGAGCGGGCGGCGGGGCTGGCCGCCGATGACGTCTTCATGAGCGTGGTGCCCAGCCCGTTCGGTTTCGGCCTGTGGTCAGCGCACATCGCCCCTGCGCTGGTGGGCGGGCCGTGCGTTCTGCGGGAACGGTACACCCCCGGCGACGCACTCCGCGACGTGGCCAGGTACCGGGTGAGCGTGCTCGCGTGCGTCACTACGCAGTTCCTCATGATGCTGGCCAGCCCGGTCCTGGGCGAGGTCGACCTCTCGTCGCTGCGCGTGCTGTACGCGGGCGGGGAGCGTATCCCGCCGGACAAGGCACGCGAGTGGGAACGCCGTACCGGCTCGGTGGTGCTGAACTTCTACGGCTCCAACGAGATCGGCCCGTTTTCCTGCACGGCGCTCACCGACGGCGAGCGCCGGCTCGACACCGTCGGCCGGGTCGTGCCCGGCACTGAGTACCGGCTCTACGACGAGCTTGGCCAGGACATCACCGCTACCGGCGGTCCGGGGCAGCCGGGCGGGCGCGGGCCAGGCGTGCTCGGCGGTTACTGGGATGACGACGCGGCCAACGCGGAACTCTTCGCCCCAGACGGGTTCCTGCTGATGCCCGACCTGATCACGGTGGACGACGACGGTTACGTGCGCATCGTCGGCCGGAAGGCGGACCTGATCATCCGGGGCGGGAAGAACATCAGCGCCGCCAGCGTCGAAGCCGAGGTGTCCGCACATCCGGACGTTGACCTGGTGGCCGCCGTCGCCGTGCCGGACCCGGTCTTCGGCGAACGGGTCTGCGCGGTGATCACCATGCGCGCGCCGGGCACGACGCTGGCCCTCGATCAGCTACGGGAGTTCCTGGCCGAGCGCGGTGTCGGCAAGGAGTACTTCCCCGAGTACCTCGCCGTGGTGGACGAGATGCCGCAGTCATCCGGTGGCAAGATCGCCAAGAACGAGCTGCGGGCGGCGCTGTCGGCTCGTTTCGCCGAAAACAGGAGGACAGAGTCATGATCTCGCTTGGCTTCACCCCCGGTGACGTCGTTATCATCACCGGCGCCGGCAGTGGCATAGGCCGGGCGACGGCCAGGAACGCCGCCGCCATCGGCCTTTCCGTCGCGGCCTGGGACATGAACGCCGACGGAGTCGCGCAGACCGTGCACGACATCAAGGAAGCGGGCGGCCTGGCGGTCGCTGTGACCGCGGACGTGACCAGCGACGCCCAGGTCGCGACCGCGCTCGACGCGTCGGGCACGGCACGGTACCTGGTGAACAACGCCGGGCCAGCCAGCGGCGGCGCGCCGCTGGAGTTCGACGAGGCAGTAACGATCGGCCTGGGCAGCGTGCGCCGCGTCACCACCGCCTGGCTTGACCGCGGGGCGCAGGAGGGAGCCGCCCTGGTCAATGTTGCCTCGGTCGCGGGCAACGTGGTCGGCACGTCTCCCGACTGGTATCCCGCTACTAAGGCGGGGATTGCGGGCTATACGCGTCACCTGGCCACCTACCGGTCCGACGTGGTGCGCGCCAACGCGGTGGCGCCGGGCATGGTCGATACCCCCCGGCTGGCCGGCTTCGCCGCCAGCGACCTCGGCCAGAAGATCTTGTCCCGTGTCCCGGTGCACCGACTCGGCACACCGGACGAGATCGCCTGGGCGATCTTGTTCCTGCTGTCGCCGCTAGCCTCTTACATCAACGGCGTCCTCCTGGTCGCCGACGGCGGCTGGACGATTACGCAATAGCCCGGGGGTGTCGGGGGGCGGAGCCACCTGACTAAAGTGAAGGCGGAACTGTGCTGTTGCGCTATGACGATCCGGCGGCGGACTGGACGCTGCCGGGCGTATACGAGGTAGGTCCCGGACTGTACCGGATCCCGCTGCCGCTGCCCGAGGACGGGCTGCGTGCCGTGAACATCTATGCCGTCCGCGACGGTGATGGGCTGGTCATGATCGACTCGGGGTGGGCGCTGGCAGAGGCCAGGGACCTGCTGGAGCAGGCGGTCAAGGCGCTCGGCTCCAGCCTGGCGGACGTACGCCAGTTCCTGATCACGCATGTGCACCGGGACCATTACACGATGGCCGTCGCGGTCCGCAGGGAGTTCGGCACCCGAGTCGCGCTCGGCCGGGGCGAGGCCGGGACGCTCCGCGTCGTGCAGAGTCCGGTGGACCACGGGGCGCTGCTCGGCCCGCTGCGTCGCGGCGGAGCAGCCGACCTCGCCCGGGAGTTCGCACGGCTGCCGGAGGACCACCGGCCGGAAGACTGGGCGGATCCCGACGAGTGGATCGACGCACCGGCGGACATCAGCCTGGTCTCCGGTACCCTGCGGGCTTACCACACGCCTGGGCACACCCGAGGGCACGTGGTTTTCGTCGATGCCGGGCGGGACGTGATGTTCGCCGGCGACCATGTGCTTCCCCGCATCACGCCGTCGATCGGGTTCGAGGCTAACGTCGCCGAACTGCCGCTCCGCGACTACCTTGACTCGCTCGCCCTGGTACGGGCGCTGCCCGACCGTCGCCTGCTGCCCGCCCACGGTCCCGTAGCCCCCAGCGTGCACGCCCGCGTGGACGAGCTCATCGACCACCACGACACGCGGCTGGCACGTATCCAGGATCTCATTGAGCAGCTGGCAGGCACGGCCGCCGAGGTAGCACGCCGGATGGTCTGGACGCGACGGGACCGGGTGTTCGGCGAGCTCGACCTGCTCAGCCAGTGCCTGGCGGTCACCGAGACGCTAGCGCACCTCGACGTTCTTGTCTTGGCCGGCCGGCTGCGCTCGACGGATGAGGACGGGATCGCGTACTTCAGCGCCGCGTGAACCTGAAGATATCGAATACGTAGTCCGGGCAGATCATCTGGCAGGCCGTGCACCCGGTGCAGCCCTCGTACAGCACCGGGTACCGGTAGCCGGCTTCGTTGACTGCATCCGACATGGCCAGCACGCCGGGCGGGCACGCGGCTATGCACAGCTCACAGCCCTTGCAGCGCTCGGTGGCGATCGTGACGGACCCGCGCGCCTGACGCGAGGTCATGAGCGCGCTCCCAGGGATTCGATCAGTGCGAGCAGTTCATCGGGCGGCGATTCGGAAACGGCCGGCCCCTCGGTGAAGATGCCCGCTGCCATCAGGCCGCTGATCGCGCACTGGCCGGAATGACGGATGTGCGCGATAGCCATCCGCGCGGCAGCGGCGCAATCGCCGCCGACAATGGCACCCAGTTCGGCGGTGATGTACTCGCGCTCCCCCGGCATCGCCTCGGCCATGCCGAACCGGGCCGCGGCGGGCACCAGCCCGCGGAACGACCGCATGAGCGCACGCAGGTGCGGGCCGCCAGCGGCCAGGTTGATGACCCGGCGGAACTCCCGTGCCAGCGACTCGAACCGGTCCAGGTCCGTCGCCGCCATGATCTCGTCGCGCAGCGCGGTCAGCGCCGCCAGCGCGCCGGGATCCCGCCGGCGCGCCACCCGGAACGACGTAAGTCCACTGAGCAGGGCATACAGCTCGAACGCCTCGCGCACTGTCCCCGCGTCGAAGTCAGCCACGAACGCGCCGCGATGATGCTCGGTGCGGGCGATGCCGTCCCGCTCGAGTTGCGCCAGCGCCTCGCGGACCGGGATGCGGCTCACGCCAAGCGACGCGGCAAGCCCGTCCAGGTCGATGCGGTCCCCGGCCCGCAGCTCACCCGCGAACAGCAAGCCCAGGATGTGGTCGGCCACTTGATCGCTGACCGGCACCCGCACGAGGCCGACAGTCATCACACGCCCCCGCCCATGGCGGATCGGAGCGGCAGCTCACCAAGTGGGTAAGCCGCCTCCATCGACCCGGTCAGGTAGTCGGGTCCATCCGCGGCCGGCACGAACCAGCCGGTCGGGCACATCGTGAGGACCTCCACCAGGCCGAAGCCGTCGCCTGCGAGCTGATGCTCGAATGCCTTCCGCAGCAGCTTCTTTGTACGGGTGACGGCCGCCGGAGTGGACACGGCGCCACGGGCGACATAGGCGACGCCTGACAAAGACGCGACCAGATCCGCGACCGGGATCGGGTAGCCGTGAGTGGCCGGGTCGCGTCCCGCCAGGCTGGTCTTCGTGCGCTGGCCGATGACCGTGGTGGCCGTCTGCTGTCCTCCGGTGTCGCCGAAGACCCCGTTGTTCAGCAGCACGCAGGTGACGTTCTCGCCGCGGGCCGCCGTGTGCAGCACCTCCTGCAGCCCCTCGTTCACCATGTCGCCGTCACCTTGCAAGGTGAACACCACCGCCGAAGGGCGGACGCGCTTGATGCCGGTCGCGCACGACGGCGCCCTGCCGTGCAGGCACTGCAGCACGTCCACGTCCATGATCTGCACGAACGAGCCATAGCAGCCGTGCCCGACCACGCCGATCGTACGATTGACGATCTCCAGTTCCTGTAGCACCTCAAGCAGCAGGCGCAGCGCGACCGGTTCCCCGCAGCCGGGGCAGAGTCCATGGTCGCCGAGGATGAGGTCGGGGCGGGCAGCGGCGACCTGGTCCGCGCCGGGCGGCGGAGCACTGGTGTCGATTGTCATCGGGTTCCTTCCGAGGCGGACAGGATGCGCTCGCGGATGGGTCCGGCGTCCAGCAGCGGGCCGAAGGCCAGGCCAGATTCGTGGATGGACACGCCGCCGATGAAGGCGACAGTATCCCGGTCGTGCACATACTGCCGGACGTCGTCGAGCATCTGCCCGGCGTTCAGCTCGAAGACCAGGACCCGGGTGGCCCGGCGAGTCGCGGCCGCCAGCGCCACTGACGGGAACGGCCACAAGGTGACAGGCCGGAACAGCCCGACCCGCAAACCGCGGGCGCGCAGCTCGTCGACCACGTGCGCGACGAACAGCGCCGCCGTGCCGAACGCCACCACGATCGTGTCGGCGTCCTCGGTGCGGTAGCTCTCGCTGCGCTGCTCGGCCGCCGCCACCTCGCTGAACTTCTCCGCGATCGCGCGCCAGTGCCGGTCGGGACCGGGACCGGGATCGGTGGCCTTGCCCATCGCCCACGTCCACACCTGGCGGGACCGGCCGGTTCCGCCGCTTGAGCCGTCAAGCACCCAATCGCGCGGCGGCAGCGGGCCGTGGTCGCGCGGCTCGATGCGCACCGCCACCTGGGTCTGCGCCAGGATCGGGTCGCCGTACAAGATCACCGGCATGCGGTACCGCTCGGCCAGCCAGAACAGCAGCTGGGTGTGCTCCACCGCCTCCGGCACGTCTTTGGGGGCCAGCGTCAGCGTGCGGTAGTCACCCCAGCCGCCGCCTCGGGTGCACTGGAAGTAGTCCTGCTGGTTCCGGGCCATGTTGAACACGACCGCGGGCGTCTGATTGAGCGCCATCTCGGCGATGGCCTCCTGCATCAGCGCGATTCCCTGGCCGCACGACCCGGTCGCGGCGCGGGCGCCGGCGGCCGCCGCGCCCAGGACCATGTTCACGGCCTCGATCTCGCTCTCCGCGTTCATGCAGGTGCCGTTTTCCTCCGGCATTCGCCGCGACATGGCTTCCAGCAGGCCGGTAAACGGCGACATCGGGTACCCAGCGAAGAACCGGCAGCCGGCGGTCAGTGCCGCCTCGGTGATCGCGGTGCATCCGTCAAGCAGCCGCAGCTCGGTCATAGCGAGCTCACCTCAGCGAGGCCCGCGGCGATCGCGCGGGCGTTAGCGTCACCGTGCTGGGCCCGGTACGGCGGAAGCAGTGAGCGCATCGCCGTCTCGAGCCCGGCGGCCGTCACCACCCCAGTGAGCCCGGCATACGCGCCGAGCATGATGAAGCCGGCCGACTGCGGCGCGCCCAGCTCACGCGCCATCGCGGTGACCGGGAGCCCGACCACGCGGCCCTGATGAGCTGTCTCCCCCGCGACGGTGTCCGTGACAATGGAGGTGTTGAGCAGCAGCAGCCCGTCGGGGCGCAGCCGCTCCCGGGCGAACGCGCTGAACTTATGGTGCATCAGCACCGCGGCCGCCGACGACGCGAGGATGGGCAGTGAGCGCAGCGGAGCGTCGCCGATGACCACCGATGCCTGCGACGGCCCACCGCGCATCTCACCGCCGTAGTCGGCGGCGAGCATCGCATATCTGCCCGCCTTCGTCGCGGCCAGCGCGAGCGCCTTGCCGATCAGCTGAATGCCCTGGCCGCCGATCCCGCACAAGATGACTTCTCGTTCCAAGATGCCCACTTCATTTTGATATTAGATCTAATATCTAACATGTCCAGGCTGGAATCAAGGGGGGCGCGGTGACGCTGACCATCGGCTCGATCGTCGATGCCTGCGTGTGGCTGTCGCCCGGCGCGCCCGCGGCAACGCTCGGCCCGTCGCGGATGACGTTCGCGGAGCTGGACTCGAACGCGAACCGGGTCGCCCGGGTGCTCGCGTCGTCCGTTGCCGGCCCCGGCGACCTGGTCGCCTGGTGGGCGGACGCCGCGCTGCGCACGCTGGACGGGTTCGTGGCCTGCGCCCGGCTGGGCGCGGTCTTCTCTCCGGTCAACCCCGCGCTGCCGGCCGGCGAGGCCGGCGAGGTACTCGAGTACATCCAGCCGGCGGTGGTGGTAGCAGACACCGCGCACGGGTCGATGGCGGCGTCGTTGTGCGCCTCCCTCGGCGTGCCGCTGCTGATCTTCGGCGGCTCGGGACCCGGTCGTGACCTGGACTCGGCGGCGTCGGATGCGTCGGATGCGGCGCTGGGCATCGAGGTTGACGAGAACAGCGCGCACATCCTGTACCTCACCAGCGGCAGCACCGGACAGCCGAAGGGCGCGCTGGTCAGCCACCGCGCGAGCTGGCTGCGTGCGGCCGGCGGCGGCGGCACGTTCTCGACCGGGCTGCGTGGCGACGGCGGCGTGGCGACGGCGTTCCCGCTGTACCACTACGGGGGCTGGAGCTACGTGATCGAGGCGTGGCACCACCGCCGGCCCATTCACCTGGTGCCCCGGGCGGACGCTCAGTCAGTCCTCGACGCGGTGACGCGCTGGCGGGCCGGGGCTCTGTACGCGATCCCGGCGGTCTGGGACCGTATTCTCGAGGCGCCCGCCTGTGACCTGAGCTCGCTGCGGCACGCCGACACCGGGACCTCGTTCGTGTCCGCATCGCTGCTGGCCCGTATCAAGGAGCGGATCCCTGGGTCGGCCACGTCGGTGCTGTACGGGTCGACTGAGGCGGGCCGGATGGCCGGGCTCTGCGACCACGAACTGGCCGGTCATCCGGGCAGCGTCGGCCGCGCCGCGTTCCCCGGCGTGCTGCGGCTCGGTGATGATGGCGAGGTCCTGGTCCGTACCCCTGGCGTGATGCTCGGCTATCTGCGGCGGCCGGACGAGACTGCCGCCGCCCTGCGGGACGGCGTCTATCACTCCGGTGATGTCGGCCACCTCGACGCCGACGGCTACCTGTACCTGACCGGGCGGACACGGGAGCTGATCCGCAGCGGGGGCGAGACGATCTGGCCGGTCGAGGTGGAGACTGTCCTGCGCGACCTGCCCGGCGTCACCGACCTGGCCGTGATCGGCATCCCCGACGAACGGTGGGGTGAGATCGTGTGTGCAGCCCTCGTCGTACCGGCCGGTGCGGTTGTGCCGGACATCGCGGCGGTACGCGGCCACCTCGCGGCGCTGGCGACGTTTAAGCAGCCCCGGATGGTGGTGAGCGTGCCGCTGATCCCGCGGACCGCCGCCACCGGACAGGTCCAGCGCCGAGCGCTCCGCGACATGATCACCGCCGGCTTCTGTCACGCGGGTGCCACCATCCGCTAGCGGACATGACGGGCCAGGCACCGGTTTCTGGGCGGCCGCGGAGCATCGCATCACGCGGGGTCTGTGGGGTGTCGGTGAGATCTGGTGCGATGGCGTTGACCCGGATCCCGAACTGCCCCGCCTCAACGGCGAGAGACTTGGTGGACGCCGACACACCCGCCTTGAACGCCGAGTACGCCGCGTGCCCGGGGATGCCGCGGAACGCCTCGACCGTCGAGACGCTGACGATCGCCCCTCCGGACTGGCGACCGATCATCAAGGGCAGCACGGCGTAGGTCATCTCGAAGACGTGCAGCAGGTTGACCTCATAGAGCCGTTCCCATTGGCCAGGCTTGCGGTGCAGAAACGTGCGGGAAGCAGGGCGGAAGTCACCCACGTTGTTGACGAGCACGTCGATGCGCCCGCCGTGCGTGTCCTGGATCAGCCCGGCTATCGTCGCCGCCACGTCCGGTCGTGGGCGGGGCCTGGTACCAGGACACACTCCCCGCCATCTCGGCGTATCTCCGCTGCGGTCCGCTCCCCCGCCTGCTCGTCGATATCGTTCACGATAACGTACCTGCCGCCTCGAGCGAGACGGAGGCAGATCGCGGCACCGATGCCCGCGCCGCCGCCAGTGACCACAGCCACCATGGACTCAGGCATCCAGACCCAGCCGTTCGGCGCACGCGGAGAGCTCATCCTTGACCTCGGCGAGATCCGTGGCCGCTGTGGGCGTCAGCAGGATGCGGGTAGCGCCCAGCGCGGCGAGGCTGGCCGCACGTTGCTGTGTAATCCGGCCGAGGAAATGTCCCAGGGTCACCTCAAGCTGGGCGGGATCGCGTCCTGCCGCCTCCGCTTCGGCCCGCATGACGGCCAGTTGGTCCGCGAGTTCCTCTTTGACCAGCCCGAGGGGCTGGTAGCCCCAGTCCATAATGACCCGTACGGTCGTGTTGAGCAAGCGCTTGTTTGAGGAGCGATCTGATGACCGTCTCTATTCGCGGCTTCGACCACGTCGGGCTCACCGTGCCGGATCTGGACGAAGCGATTGGCTTGTTCGCTTCCGTCTTCGGCGCTACGGAGTTGTACCGGTTCGGCCGGGACAATGACCCTGAGCTCATGCGGACGGTGATCGGCGTGCACCCAGAGGCGTCGTTCCTAGCCGCCATGCTGGAACTGACGCCCGGCGTGTGTGGAGGTGGCTGACTTCGATGCGACCATAGCCACGCTGCGCGACCATCCGGACGTCCAGGTGTACGGCGATGGCGGGAATCTCCGGCTAGGGCGGCACTCCGGCGGGCGCTGGATCTACATCCGGACGAGATGGGGACTGCAGATCGAGCTGATCGGCGCGCGGGCCTAGAGGCGGGCCGCGGACATGCCCAGGCTCACGTCGAGCACGGCACCGCTGGTGCGACCGGGATCGGTAACCAGGTACATGACGGCCCTGGTTACGTCTTCTGGCTCCAGCCACGCCGCGCCCATCGGATTGGTGGCCGCCATCCGCGGGCGCACGTCGTCCTCGGTTGGGTGCTCGATGTCCGGGCAGAACAGGGCGAACGTCCGGTCGTTGAGCACCATCGGCGTGGCCACCGTCGTGGGACAGACGACGTTCGCCGTGATCCCGTGCGGTGCCGTTTCCAGCGCGACGGTCTTGACCAGCCCGATCAGGCCCCACTTCGAGGCGCCGTAGTGCCCGAGGTTCTGCATGCCGGAGCGTCCGGCGCCGGACGAGATCGCCACAATGCGGCCGTACCGCTGCCGGATCATGTGCGACAGGGCCGCCCTGATGCTGTGGAAGGCGCCGGTGAGGTTCGTCGCGATGGTGTCCTGCCAGACGTCGTCCGGTAGTTCCGCTACCGGAGAGAAGCTGCAGATGCCGGCGTTGGCGATCAGGATGTCCAGGCGTCCGTGCTCGGCGACGATCCCGTCGGCCAGGGCGGTCACCGCGGCGCTATCGCGGACATCGACAACGGCGGCTTGCGCGTTACCGCCCGCCTCGGCGATGAGCGCCACAGTCTCGTCGAGATCCCCGCGCGTGGCCATCGCATACGGGACGGTGGGCAACTGCGCCGCGATGTCGCACACCACCACGGTCGCGCCCGCCGCCGCCAGGGCTCGTGCGTGCGAGCTGCCCTGGCCCCGCGCCCCGCCCGTAACCAGGGCGACCTGGCCGGTTAGATCGTTCATCGGTTCTCCTCTTCCACAGGGAACGCAGCGCGTCCAGCCAGCGCGCCTGCGCCAGGAACGCCCGTGGCTCGGTCGTCGCGGACACGTGCACGATGTCCTTGCTTTCAAGCCCCGCCGAGTCGGCGCGGTACTCGGGAGGCAGGTACCAGTGGGCGATCGCCGGCATCACCTCGGCCAGCATCGGGTACCGGGGATTCACCTCCGGGTTCCGGAAGTACACCTGAGCGTCCATGATTTCCGTCACCACGGCACCTCCTCACATCCCGGTTCGCACCTCGCGCGTCTCACCCCGGAGCCTCACTGCTCACCGCTAGCGGATCACGAGCCCACGGCTTGAAGCAAGCGCTTGATTGAGGCTACACGATGCACCGCCAGGCACACGTGCCGAGGCGAGGCGAATGTGCGGCGCGGCAACGGCTTTACAAAGCGCCGAGCCACCACCCGCACGGGCACCGGCTGGTCGCCTCCATGATGATCGGGCGCATCCGGGCGGGAAGCCTGACTACTGATTCGTGGTCCGCGATGCGGCTGTGCGCATCTACGAAGGCGAGCATCGCCTGGTCGGTCACTGTCGGCCCCTAGAAGATCAGGTCGCCGGTTTCTTGACCGGGTGGTCAAGAGGCAGCCGGGCAATGCGGGCATGCTTCTGGCCACCCCTCGACCGCCCGGCGGGCGAGGGAGGATCTGGACGTTGTGCAGCACGCCGCCCCCTGTCACCGTCTCCACCCGCCTCTCTTGCACCTACCCGCACCCCGGCCACAGCACCCGTCCGATATGGCCTGATCTGCGCGACTATCAACCCAGCCCGTAAACGATCATGAAAAACACGATCGATGGACTTGTATTCGAATCGAATACTTGTTAGAGTAGTTGACATATGACAGAGAACCCCGTCCGCGACTCCGACGACCAGCCCCCGCCGCCACCCAGCGCGACAGCACCGGGGACAGTGCCCGGGCCGGGACTGGCGCAGGCCCTGGCGGCCACCGCCGGCCCGGACGGGGCCGGGCTTGGCGGGTTGTCCGATGACCAGCTGATCGAGGTGATCGCCGACGGGCGGCGGATGTCCTCGTGGAGCGCATGGATCGAGCTGGCCGCGATGGCCGAGTACGGCACCCGGCACCCCGGCGGGAAAGGAGAGCCCGGTCCGTTCGCCCGCGGCGCGGCAGACGAGATAGGGTTCGCGACCCGGATGACCTGGACCAGCGCGGCAGCCCGGATGGCATTCGGCGCCGCCCTTGCCGGGCGGCTCCCCGCCACGTTCGCGGCGCTGCGCACCGGGGCCATCGACCCGCTGCACGCCAGGATCATCGAGGAGTACACCGCCGTCCTGTCTCCCGAGGACGCCGCCAAGGCCGATGAGCTGCTCGCCGCCGCCGCGGCGGGCCTGACGCCGGGGCAGCTGCGGGCCCGGGCGGCCCGGGTTGTCCTGCGGCTGGACCCTGACGCCGCCCGGCGCCGCCGCGAGGCCGCCCGCCGTGAGGCCAGCGTGCGGGCCTTCCGCGAGGAGTCCGGCAACGCCGGGATCACCGGCCGCGAGCTGCCCGCAGATGAGGTGCTGGCCTCGTTCCAGAACATCGAGCAGCGGGCCCTGGACCTGCGCGCCCTCGGCGTGGAGGGCAGCATCCGCGAGCTCAAGGTGCTGGCCATGCTCGATCTCCTCCAGGAACGCGACAGCACTGCCCGCCTGGCCGCCCAGGACCAGAAGACCACCGCCCGGGACCAGACCGCGCAGGACCAGGCCGGCACCGTGCCGGACTCGGCCGGCAGCGACAGCGGTGACTGGCCGCAGGACGCACCAGAAGACGACGAGCTCGAAGACACTGAGCCCGCAGGTGCTGAGCCCGCAGGTGCTGAGCCCGCAGGTGCTGAGCCCGGCGACGACGAGCCTGACGTGCACGGCGACGGCGGCGACCGGCCCGACGATGAGCCCGGCGGCGGGACGGGCCGTGGCGGGCCGCACGGGCCGGCCGGGACCGGCGGATCGGGCGGGACGCGGCTGGCCGCGCAGGTGACCATCGTGGTGCCGTTCGAGGCATGGCTCGGGCAGCCGTCCGGGCCGGGCGAAGCGGACGGATTCGGTCTCATCGACCCCGCCCAGATCCAGGACCTGCTCGCCGCCGCCGCCCGGGACCCCCGCAGCCGCGGCTGCGTGACCCTGCTCGGCCCGGACGGCACCGCCGTCGCCCACGGCTGTGGCCGCGGCCCCCTCACCCTCCCCCCAGCCCGGACAGAACCGGACGGCCCGGATCCGCCCGGACCACCAGGGAATCCAGAAGCCGGCGGCCCCATCACCCTGGCGACACCAGCCCAGGACATGATCCGCAGGCTGAAGATCACCCTCGCCCCGGTCACCAGGGACCAGTGCGACCACCGGGCCCAGGAACCCGGGCGGCTGCCCAGCCGCAGGCTCCGGCACCTGATCCGGGCCAGGAACCCCCGCTGCACCGCGCCTGGATGCGGCCTACCCGCGATCCGATGCGAGCAGGACCATACCCTCGCGTGGGAGGACAGCGGCATCACATGCGAATGTAATCTCGGTCCACTATGCAAGCACCATCACATCATCAAACACCTGAACCGATGGCTCCTGGAGCAGTCACAGCCAGGCACCTTCACCTGGCACACCCCAGCCGGCAGGACCTACACCACCCGACCCGCCCAGTACTAGCGGCCCGGCTGTAGAGACGCGTGACCTGGACCTTCTTGACCGATGCCACCGGTCCACCATAGAGGCGGGATCTTCCGCCCTCGGGCAAGCCTCGCTGCCGGCAACGCGGGCCAGGGGCGTATCACCCAGCCCGTTCTGAATGATGTCTTCAAGGATTATCTCGCGCTCTCAGCCGTCACCAGAGTACAGCTGCATGTGAGCCCAGGCGGCCGCGCTGGCGGTCAGTGACGCTGCCGACCTCGCTTCAGCCAACCTGACCGGTCCGCTGATGGATTGGCGCCTACGAGGTGGCCATTCGAGCAAGCGCTTGGTAGGCTGCTCGCAGCGTAGTCCACCGCAGAGGAGCAGGCATGGTCAACTCCGGGGCGCTGGGGAAAGCCGGCACGCCGTTTCCGGTGCTTATCGAGCGCGGCAAGATCATGGAGTTCGCGGCCGCCACCCGGTCGGACCACCCGGCCTACTGGGCGGATGAGAACCCGGTGATCCCCGCCACGTTCCTGACCACTCAGATGTTCTGGTCGGCGTGGGCCGGTGACGACGCGAACCCGTGGGACGCGGTGGAAATGGACCAGCAGCGCGGCATGCACGCCGAGCAGGAATACATCTTCCACGGTCCGCCGCCGCGGGCCGGCGCGACGCTCACCGCCCAGTCCACGATCACGGACATCTACGCCAAGCAGGGCCGGCGCGGCGGAACGCTGACGTTCGCGGTCATGGTCACCGAGTTCCGCGACGAGCACGGCACGCTGGTCGCCGAGGCACGGCTGACCGGGGTGGAAACGTCCCAGGCACCCGGGGAGGCCGAGTGACACCCCAGCCGCTGGCCGCAAGGGTCACAAGCGTCAGCCGCACCGACATCGTCCGGTACCAGGGGGCCTCTGGTGACATGAACCCGCTGCATCATGACGAGACGTTCGCCCGCGCCGCGGGTTATGACGCGCCGCTCTCCATCGGGATGCTGGCGGCGGGCATGCTGGCCAGCTACGCCACTGACTGGCTGGGCGCGGCGAACGTGCGGCGGTTCCGTATCCGGTTCCGGTCCCAGGCATGGCCGGGTGACGCGCTGACCTGCGGCGGCACGATAGTGCGGGAGTACGAGGGCGATGAGGGCCCGATGGCTGACGTCGAGCTGACCTGCACCCGCCAGACCGGCGACGTCACGGTCCAGGCGTGGGCGACGTTCGTCCGGGAGGGCTGAGGTGGATCTGCGCTGGTCACGAGCCGAGGAGGCGTTCCGCGCCGAGGCTCGCGCCTGGCTCGAGGCGAACGTGCCCCGCGACCTGCCCCCGGTACACACGCCGGAAGGTTTCGCCGCTCACGTCGCGTGGGAGCGACTGCTGCACGCCGCGCGGTGGGGGGTGGTCGCATGGCCGGAGCGCTACGGCGGACGCGACGCAACCCTGTGGGAGTGGCTGATCTTCGAGGAAGAGTACTATCGCGCCGACGGGCCACCCCGCATCACGCAGAACGGGATATTCCTGCTGGCTCCTACCCTCTTCGAGTTCGGGACGGCGGCGCAGCAGGACAAGTACCTGCCCCGGATGTCCGCCGCCCAGGACCTGTGGTGCCAGGGCTGGTCCGAGCCCGGTGCGGGCAGCGACCTGGCCGCGGTACGCAGCACCGCGGTGCGGGACGAGGCCCGCGGCGGCTGGCTGCTGTCCGGGCAGAAGACCTGGACGACGCGCGGCGGATTCTGCACCCACCTGTTCGGCCTGTTCCGCACCGACCCGGCCGCCGAGCGGCACCGGGGCCTGACCTATTTCCTCGTCCCCCTGGACACCCCAGGGGTCACCGTCCGCTGCTTTCCCCGGCTCGACGGGGACGAGGAATTCGCGGAAGTCTTCTTCGACAGCGCCTTCGTCCCCGACGAGGACATCCTCGGCGGGCTCAACGACGGGTGGCGGGTCGCCATGTCCACCACCGGCTCCGAACGCGGGCTCACCCTCCGCTCCCCCGGCCGCTTCCTGCGCAGCGCGGACCGGCTGCTCGAGCTGTACCGGGAGCGGCCCGAACGGTCGCTGCGGGACCAGGTGGTGCAAGCGTGGATCGACGCGCAGGCTTACCAGATGTTCACCCTGCGGCAGGTCACCGCCATCGCAGAAGGCGCGAAGCCCGGCGCGGAATCCAGCCTCAACAAGCTGTTCTGGTCCGAGCTTGACCTCCGGCTGCACGAGACAGCGCTGGCCCTGCTCGGCCAGGACGGTGAGCTGGACGGGGCCTGGAGCCGCGGGTTCCTGTTCTCGCTGGCCGGGCCGATCTACGCCGGGACGAACGAGATCCAGCGCAACGTGGTGGCGGAGCGCCTGCTCGGCCTGCCGAGGAAGTTAGGTGGGCATGCGTTTCGGGCTGAGCGAGACGGCGGACGCGCTGCGCGGCGCGGTGGCCGAACTGCTGGACGCCGAGGTAACGCCGGACGTGGTCCGAGCCGGCTGGCCTGAGGGCGATCCGGCACTGGTCGGCGACGCGTGGCGGAAGCTGGCCGCGGTCGGGGTTACCGGCACGCTGGTGCCCGAGGACCTCGGCGGGCTGGGACTGGACGAGAACAGCCTGGTCCCGATGCTGGCGGAGATCGGTCGCAGTGGGCTGCCGGTACCCGCGGCCGAGACGATCGCCGTAGCGGCACCGCTGCTGGCCGGCGGTCACCTGCCGGGGGTGCTGGACGGCGACACGCTGGTGACGGCGCAGCTCGGCGATTCCGATCTGGTGCCGTTCGGGCAGCAGGCGGCGCTGGTCGTACTGCGGGATGGCGGCGCCCTCCGGCTGTTCCCGCGAGACGCTCTGGTGCTTGAGCCCTGCGTGACCACGGACGGCTCGCGCGGCACGGCGCGGCTCGTCTCACGGCCGGAGGCTAGAGACGGCATGGTGCTCACCGATGATCCGGCGGAAGTGGACGGCGCCTGGCAGCGCGGCGTGCTCGGCACGTCGGCGCTGCTGATCGGGCTGGCCGACCGGATGCTCACGCTCACCGTCGGCTACGTGGGGCAGCGTGAGCAGTTCGGCCGGCCGATCGGCAGCTTCCAGGCGATCAAGCACGCCCTGGCGGACGCGCTGGTCGGGGTCGAGTTCGCCCGCCCGATGCTGCTGGCCGCGGCCTGGGCGCAGTCGCAGCGCAGCGACGAGGCGACGGCCCGGACCTCGAGAGCACAGACCTCGGTGGCCAAGGTGCTGGCAAGCGATGCGGCCCGGCTGGTCGCTCGGACCGCGATCCAGTGTCACGGCGCGATCGCGTACACCACCGAATACGACCTGCATCTGTATGCGAAACAAGCGTGGGCGCTGATCCCGGCCTGGGGCGGCCCGGCCTGGCATCGTGCCCGTGTCGCGGAGTTCCTGGGAGCATCAGATGACTGAGCCCGCATAACCTTTGGGGAGCATGATCATGGAAGACGCGGAATTCCGCCAGCATGTGCGGGATTGGCTGGAAAACCAGCTCACCGGCGAGTTCGCGTCGCTGGTCGGCACCGGTGGCCCCGGGCGTGAGCACGAGTTCGTCACCGAGCGGCTGGCCTGGGAACGTCGCCTCGGCGACGGCGGCTGGATCGGCCTGGGCTGGCCCGAGGCGGATGGCGGCCGCGGGCTCCCCTGGCGCCAGCAGGTCATCTTCTACGAGGAGTATACCCGGGCCGGCGCGCCGGCCCGGGTCGGGCATATGGGCGAGCAGCTTCTCGGGCCGACGCTGCTGATGTTCGGCACGCAGGAGCAGAAGGCCCGGTTCCTGCCGGGAATCCTGTCCGGTACCCAGATGTGGTGCCAGGGATACTCCGAGCCGGACGCCGGGTCGGACCTGGCCGCGGTGCGCACCCGTGCCGTGCTGGCCGACGGCGAATGGCACCTGTCGGGCCAGAAGATCTGGACGTCGCTGGCGCACGTGGCCGACTGGTGCTTCGTGCTGGCCCGCACCGACCCGGCGCGGGAACGGCACCAGGGCCTGTCCTACCTGCTGGTGCCGATGAACCAGCCGGGCGTCGAGATCCGGCCGATCGTGCAGCTCACCGGGAAGTCCGAGTTCAACGAGGTGTTCTTTGACGACGCGCGTGCGCAAGCTGACGACATCGTTGGTGCCGCAGGCGACGGGTGGCGGGTCGCGATGGGCACGCTCGGCGTCGAGCGCGGTGTGTCCACGTTCGGCCAGCAGCTCGGCTTCCGCCGCGAGTTCGAAGGCGTGCTGGCCGCGGCTCGAGCCAACCGGAGCATCGATGACCCGGACATCGCGGCGCGGATCACCGACGCGTGGATCGGGCTGCAGGTGATGCTGTTTTATGCCGAGGCGACCCTCGGCAACACAGCAGGCACCCCGGCCGGTACCGCACCGGGAACCGAGGCGAACATCGCCAAGCTGCTGTGGGCACCGTGGCACCAGCGGCTCGGCGAGCTTGCCGCCGACGTGGCCGGCGCTGGTGTGACCGTGACCGGCCCGGACTACGCCCTGTCGGACGCGCAGACGCTCTTCCTTTACACGCGTGCCGACACGATCTACGGCGGCTCGAACGAGATCCAGCGCGACATCATCGCCGAGCGCGGCCTCGGCCTGCCCCGGGGATAGGCATGGACTATACGGACACCGCCGAGCAGGCGGCACTGCGCGAGGTCGTGCGGGATTTCTGCCAGCGGCACGCAGGCCCGTCCGCGTGGCCGCGGCTCACCAGCGAACTCGGCCTCGCGGGCCTCGCGATCGACGAGAGCCACGGCGGGATGGGCGCCACGCTGGCGGAGGTGGCTATCGCGGTAGAGGAACTTGGCCGCGTTCTGCTGCCGGTACCGTACCTGTCCACGGCGCTCGCGGGCGCGGTGCTCAGCGTGGCCCCAGCGGACGCGGACCTGCTGCCCGAGCTGGCCAGCGGTAAGCTGACCGCCGCGTTCGCATTCGGCGACTCGGTCACGGTAACGGACGGCCATCTCGACGGGGTGGTCACGCACGTGCTTGACGGCGCGGAGGCCGGGGTGTTCCTGGTCAGCGCCGGCGGCTCCCTGCACGCGGTCCGGGCCGCCGACACCTCGGTAACGCCGGCCGACACGCTGGACCTGACCCGCTCGCAGGCGAGCGTCGAGTTCCGCCGTTCCCGGGCCGTGGACACGGGTGCGGATCCCGGTCACGCTGAGGACCTGCTGCGGGTGCTGCTGGCGGCCGAGTCGGCGGCCGCGGCCGGATACTGCCTGGAGGTCACCGTCGGCTACCTCAAGACCCGCCGGCAGTTCAGCCGGCCAATCGGCACGTTCCAGGCGCTGCGGCACCGCTGCGCCGACCTGACGGTCGAGGTGTCGTCGGCCAGGGCCACCGCGTGCGCCGCGCTAGCCGCGGACGACGTATCGGTGCTCGGGCCGCTGGCGAAAAAGTACTGCGCGGACGTATTCTGGCACGTCGCCGCGGAGATGATCCAGCTCCATGGCGGCATCGGGTTCACCTGGGAGCACCAGGCGCACCGCTACCTCAAGCGCGCCAAGACCACGCAGCTGCTGCACGGCTCCCCCGCTCAGCTCCGCCGCATGGTCGCCGACCGCGCGGGTCTGGTGTGAGAACGCTAAGCGTGCGTGGCGTATCCGTCAAGGAAGATTGCGGAGATAGCATCCGCGAGCTGCTCGGCGCTGTAGCCGCCATCACCGCGGCGCCCGCGCCCGGACAGCCACACGGCGTCACGGATCAGGCGGTGGAACAGCCGCGGGTCGATGTCGGCGCGGAAATCACCCGCCGCCACGCCGCGCTCGATGACGTCGAGCCACACGCGCTGCACCTGTACGGCGCCGGCTTCGACCTCCTTGAACAACTGCGACTCACGCAGGTACCTCAGCTCGTTCTGGTACAGCGCGGTCGCGTCGGGCCGCTCCTTCGCAAGCTGCAACGAGGTCAGGACCAGCGCGCGCAAGGCCTGCGCGGGGTCCATCCCCGCGTCCAGAACGGCGGCGTACCGGGAGGTGAGCGCGTCCAGGAAACCCAGCAGGATCTCCTGAACGATGTCATCCTTGGACGCGAAATGATGGTAGAGGCTCCCGGACAAGATCCCCGCCGCGTCCGCGATCTCGCGGACGGTGGTCGACCGGATGCCCTTGCGGGCGAACAGCTCCGCGGACGCGGCCACGATGAGTTCGCGACGGTCCTGAGTGTCGGGCATCTTGATAGAGTATCAAGCGCTTGATTGACAGAGAACGGAACATGACATGACGAACAGTCGGCGCGAGATCATCCTGCGGCAGGCGGCCGGGCTGTTCGCTAGCCGCGGCGTAGCGGCCACCACCGTCCGGCAGATAGCCGATGAAGCGGGCGTCCTGTCGGGCAGCCTCTACCATCACTTCGCGTCCAAGGAAGAGATCGCCCAGGACATCGTCATCGCCTATCTCGATGACCTGCTCTCCCGGTACGCGAAGCTTCGCGACAGCTACCTGGATCCCGTCGCCATGCTCCGGTCCCTGGTCGTCGTCTCCCTGCAGGTCGGCGGCGATCATCCGCACGCGGTGGAGATCTATCAGAACGAGAAGGTCGTGCTGGGCACGGTGCCGCGGCACGAGCACGTCACCGCAGTGGCAGCGGAGATCCACCAGTTCTGGGCGGAGGTCATCACGGCCGGCGTCACCGCCGCCCAGCTCCGCTCCGACGTGAGCACCCGCCTGTTCCACCGGCTGCTGCGGGACGCGGTCTGGCTGTCGCCGCGCTGGTACCACCCGACCAAGGACTACCCGCCGACGAGGCTCGCCGACGACCTGCTCGCCGTCTTCCTCGACGGCTTCGCCGCGTAAGGCTGCCAGGCCGGGGCTGCCCGGCGTCAGTTCTTCATGGAGGCGATCGTCTGGCCGGCCAGCGAGTCGCCGCCGACCTCCGCGTTGTGCGCATGAGCGAGGTGGTGCAGGCCGAACACCGAGTCCATGCCGGTCTGCAGGCCCATGATGTCCTCGACCTGGTTGACCGCCTTCTTGGCCAGGGCCAGCCCAAGGCGCGGCATCGCGGCGATCCGCTCGGCGAGTTCCATCGTCTGGCTTTCCAGCGAGACACGCGGCACGACGCGGTTGACCATGCCCAGCTGCAATGCCCGCTCGGCGGACACGCGGTCCCCGGTGAACAGGAACTCCTTGGCGAACCTCGGTCCCATGACGAAGGGGTGCGCGAAGTACTCGACGCCGGGGATGCCCATCTTGACCACCGGGTCGGCGAAGAACGCGTCATCGGCGGCCACGATCAGGTCGCAGCACCAGGCGAGCATCAGCGCGCCGGCGATGCAGGCACCCTGCACCATCGCGATCATGGGCTTGGGCAGCTCACGCCATCGGCGGCACATGCCGAGGTAGACCTCGGACTCACGCGCGTACCGGCTCTCCGCGCCTTCCTTGCCGACGTGATCCCACCACAGGCCGGCATGCCGCTCGAACGAGGTGTTGACGTCTCGGCCCGGGGTGCCGATGTCATGGCCGGCCGAGAAATGCTTCCCGGCACCGGCCAGCACGATGACCTTCACCTCATCGTCGTCGGCGGCCTGGTAGAAGGCGGCGTCCAGCGCGTAGGTCATGGCCGAGTTCTGCGCGTTACGGTACTCCGGCCGGTTGAGGGTGATGACGGCGATGGCGCCCTCCCGGCGATACAGGACAACATCTTCAGTCATGGCTGCCTCCCACGAAATCGTCCCTGATGCGGTCAGAGACGCCGCTCAGGTTCAGCTCGAACGTGAATCCCTGCTCGTACCGGTAGCTGCGATTGACGTCCCACAGGTCGATCCCGTTCAGTGACTCCTTGGCCCGCCGGATCACGAACGGGTCCTTGGCCGCGATGTTCCCGGCCAGCGCCAGGGCGGCGTCGCGGAGCTCGCCGGCCGGGACCACCGAGTGCACCGATCCGAAGTGGTGCAGCTCGGCCGCGGTGGCCGTTGCCGCGGTGTAGACCATCGCGCGCATCTTGTGCTGCGGTACCAGCCGCGATAGGTGCGTGGCGGCGCCAAGCGCGCCGCGCTCGACTTCCGGCAGTCCGAACGTGGCGTCGTCGGCGGCGACGATCATGTCGCTGTTGCCGACCAGCCCGATCCCGCCGCCGAGGCAGAACCCGTGCACCGCGGCGATCACCGGGACCGCGCACTCGTAGACCGCCTTGAACGCCGCGAAGCAGCCGCGGTTCGCGCCAAGGAGAGCCTCGAATCCCTCGGTGCGCTGCATTTCCTTGATATCTACGCCGGCGTTGAAGCCGCGGCCCTCGGCACGCAGGATGACGACGCGCACCTCGGGGTCCTCGCCCGCCGCGGTCACCTGCCGGGCGAGCTCGAACCAGCCCGCCACCGGCAGCGCGTTGACCGGCGGGTTGTTCATGATTACCTCGGCGATGCCGACGTTGGCGCGCTCGGCGCGGATCATAAGACTCCTTAAGGATGCTGGCTGCTCACCGACACGACCTCACCGGTCATGTATGAGGAGTAGTCGCTGGCCAGGAATATCATCACGTTCGCGACCTCCCACGGCTCGGCGGCGCGGCCGAATGCCTCACGCGAGACCAGTTCGGCGAGCGTCTCCTCCGTGGTGACCTTGGCGAGGAACGGATGCATGACGATGCTCGGGGAGACCGCGTTGATCCGGATGCCGTACTGTGCCACATCCATGGCCGCGCACCGGGTGAGCGCCATCACGCCGGCCTTGGCCGCCGCGTAGTGCGCCTGCCCCGCCTGCGCCCGCCAGCCGAGCACCGACGCGTTGTTGACGATGGCACCGCGCCGCGCGGGCACCATGTGCCGCAGCACCGCGCGGGTAGCGCGGAACGTAGCGGTGAGCGTGATGTCGAGCACCGAGCTCCACTGCTCGTCAGTCATGTCCACGATGCTCGCGGTACCGCCGAGCCCGACGTTGTTGATCAGCACGTCGATCCCGCCCAGTTCGGCGGCGACGGTGTCCACGAGGTGGTCCACCTGGGCCTGGTCAGTGCCGTCACAGGCTATCGCGAGGGGTGGCTCCTCGAACTTACGGGCGGCCTCTTTCAACCGCCGCTCATGCCAGTCGCTGATCGCGACCGTCGCGCCCTCCGCCGCGCACCGCAGCGCGGTCGAGAAGCCGATGCCCGTGCCGGCTGCCGCTGTCACCAGGACCGTCTTGCCGGCTAGCAGCCCGTGCCCCGCCGTGGGCTCCATCCTTGCTAACCTCCGAGCTTTATCAGAACGCCAGTGGCTTCTCGCACGATTCTCTCTATCAGCTCCGCGCAGCTCGGAACGTCATCGATCCGCCCCACGACCTGCCCGGATGCCATCACGCCGAAATCGGACCTGCCCTCAAGCAGGGCGGACCGGTACAGGACAGGCGCGTTCGCGGCCATGATGACCTGGGTCCACCGCAGATCATGGTGCTTCTTCATCGCGAGACCCTCACGGATCATGTCCGGCCACGGGGTCCCGGTGATCTGATGGAATTTCGCGGCGCTGCGCACGGCACGGGCCAGGCGCCGTGGTGCCGACGTGGCCAGCAGCTCGTCGATCGTTCCGGCGCGCAGCAGCCGCTGCGGCACCCCGTCGATCTCGGTCGTCACGGCCGTGTCAGTGACCTGCCGCGATAGATAAGTCTGCTTGACCGCGTCGGCGACCGGCGACTCCCTGGTCAGCAGGAACCGGGTCCCCATCGCGATGCCCGCCGCACCGTAGGCCAGCGCCGCTATTAGGCCCCGGCCATCGCAGAAACCGCCCGCCCCGATCACGGCGATGTCAACCCCGGTGGCGACCTGCGGGAGAAGGATGCTGGTCGGCACCTGCCCGGTGTGCCCGCCGCCCTCGCTGCCTTGCACGATGACCGCATCGGCACCTCAGGCGGCGACCTTCTCCGCGTGCCGCAGCGCACCGATAGATGGCACGACGACCAGACCGCCGTCCTTGCACCTGGCGATCAGGTCTTGTCGCGGCGCGAGGGCGAACGAGGCGACCTTGACCTTCGCGCGGATCAGCAGGTCGATCCGCTTCCCGACGTCGGGCTGATCGGCGCGGACGTTAACGCCGAACGGCTTGTCGGTGAGCGACTGCACGATGCTGATCGCCTCGGCTAGTTCCTCGTATGACATCAGGCCGCTGCCGATGATGCCGAGGCCGCCGGCCGCCGAGGTGGCGGCCGTCAGCCGGGCGTCGGAGACGTAGCCCATGCCGGTCTGGACGATCGGGTACTCGACTCCGAACAGTTCGGTGACGCGGGTGCGCAGCGCCGGGTGCGCGACGATGGCTGTCAAGTCGGCACCTCCTTGTAGCGAGCGCCCGCGGGGTCGATAACCTCGCGGATCAGGGTCAGCTCCGCCTCGGTGGGCTCCCGCGTGACCGGCACGTCACCGGGTATCATCAGGTCGAATCCAGTGGCGGCGACGACCTCGGCCACACTCACCCCTGGATGGACCGTCAGCAGCCGCATCCGGTGCGAGTCCGGATCCCAGCCGAGTGTGGCCAGGTTGGATACCACCCGGTGAAGCCGCTGGTATCGCGTGGCAGCGGGTCCCGCCTTTGCCGCGCTGTCGTACCCCACCCCAGCGACCATATCTACCTTAGCCGTGAACACGCGGGCCGAGTGCCTGGGGATCCAGTAGCTGGTCGGGTGCGACACCGTGTTGCCGGGCGCACCGCGGACGCCGAGGAGCTGGGCCTTGGGCTGGGCGTGGCTGCCGATCGCGGAGATGTTCGCGTTACCTGACGCGTCGATCTGGCTGGGGGTCATCATCACGTGCCGGTCACCACGCCACGCGACGTCGAACACCGACCGGTACGGCATCCAGCTCTCCACCGGGCCGGTCGGCGGCGTTCCGTACGCCCAGGTGCCCGAGACAATGTGCGCCTCGCCGTCGGTGAGCAGGAGCTCCGGCTCGAACGTGTGCCGGGCCAGGCGGGTGCCGATGGCGGGAATCACGCCGATCGGGGACGCGAGGATCTCGCCGTCACCGCGGAAGGCCTCGGCGCACGCCACCACGCATACTTCGGCACGATCGGCTTGGTTACGGCCTGCCATCATGCCTCCTGCATCGCGGCCAGGGCGGCTGCAGCCTGCTGGTAGCCGGCTTCGTCGACGTCGAGGAATTCCGTCCTGAAGGCGGCCCACCGCTCCGGGTCGGCCGCCGCCTGGACGTATGCGCGCTGGAATGCCTCATCGCGCCCGTAATCGGGGAGACAGGACGTGAAATGAGCCCCGTTCGGCGCCTCGACCACGCCGGTGACCAGCATCCGGGAGATGCGCACCGTGACGGGGTGCGCGTTGCTCGTCAGCTCAGCGGTGGGCACGATCCGCTCGCATGAGACGTAGGCGTCGGCCGCTGCCGCGCAGAAAAGGTCGTCGAAGTACGGGTCGGGTCCGAGAAACTGGGCGTTGCCCTGCTCGTCGGCGCGGTTCATGTGGACCAGCGCGGCGTCCAGGTGCAGGGCGGGCATCGCGATGAGCTCCTCGTCGCCGTAGGGGTCGGTGACCATGCGAAGGCCCGGGTTGGTGTCCACGACCAGCGAGCCGAGCCCGGCCCTGGTTGGCAGGAACGGCACCCGCGTCGCCGCCGCGTAGAGGCCGAGCTGGACCATGCCCTCGTCGTATTCGGCCACGTCGATCCGGCCCTGCTGCCGCGCCGCGCGGAACAGCGGGTCAAGGGGGATGCTGTCAAGCGAGACGAAGCCGAAGATCAGCTTCCGCACCCGGCCGGCCGCGCAGAGCAGGCCCACATCGGGACCGCCGTAGCTGACCACGGTCAGGTCGCTCAGATCGGAGCGCACGATCGCGCGCACCAGGGACATCGGCTTGCGGCGAGATCCCCAGCCGCCAATGCCGATAGTCATACCGGACCGGAGCCGGGCGACCACCGCATCCTCCGTCATCCGCTTATCCGCCATCCAGGCCCTCCTATGTCCCGATGCCCTAATGTCAGGTGCCCTTAAGCCAGGCGCTCGATGACCAGCGCCATGCCCTGGCCGCCGGCCGCGCACATCGTGACCACGCCGAGCCGCTCACTACGGAACCGCAGCCCGTTGAGCAGCGTGGTGGTCATCCGGGCGCCGGTCTGCCCGAACGGGTGCCCGAGGGCGATGGCGCCCCCGTGCACGTTTACCCGGTCGGGGTCGATCTTCAGGTCATCGACGCATGGCAGCACCTGCGCGGCGAAGGCCTCATTGATCTCAAGCAGGTCGATGTCGTCCACGGTCAGCCGGGCGTTCGCGAGCGCCCGCCTGGTCGCCTCGACCGGGCCCATGCCCATGATTTCCGGCGAGAGCGCGGACACGCCGGAGGCGACCACCCGGGCCAGCGGGGTCACGCCCAGCTCGGCGGCCCTGACGTCGGACATGATGATCAGCGCGGCAGCGCCGTCGTTCAGCGGACAGCAGTTCCCCGCGGTCACGGTCCCGTCCTCGCGGAATACCGGCTTCAGTCCGGCCAGCGATTCAGCGGTCACCCCCTGCCTCGGCCCGTCGTCGGCACTGACCAGCGTCCCGTCGGGCAGGCTGACCGGGGTGATATCGGTGGCGAAGAACCCGTTCGCTATCGCCGCCTGGGCGAGCTGCTGGCTGCGCGCGCCGAACTCGTCCTGGCGACGCCGGCTGACATTCCGCAGGGATGCGACGTTCTCCGCGGTCTGGCCCATCGCGATGTGCATATCGGGAAGCTCGCCAGCTTCAGCAGTGCCAGCTTCAAAGATGGGGTTCTTGGTGCCCGGCATGCCGTCTGCCTTGCCCCGGTCGTAATGGGACACGGACTCGGCTCCGGCCGAGACGAGCACATGTGCCTCGCCGGCCCGGATCGCGTGCAGCGCCATCCGGGTCGTCTGCGCGCTTGAGGCACAGTATCGCTGACTGACCGTGCCTGGCACGTCCGTCAGGCCGAGCATGACCGCCACGACCCGGGCCATCCCGTACCCTTGCTCGCCGGCTGGCTGTGCGCAGCCGAGCATGATGTCGTCGATCGTGTGCGGATCCAGCTCGGGCACCTGGGCCAGGGCGGCGCGAATCATCGCGGCCGCCATGTCATCGGCGCGCATCTCGCGTAGCGACCCCTTCACCGCCCGCCCGATCGGCGAGCGCGCGGTGGCCACTATCACGGCTTCAGGCATTGCCCTCTCCTCCATCAAGCACTGTCTGTTCCATCAGCACTGTCTCCCCAGGAATAGTCAGGCGGAACTTCTGCACCTTTCCCAGTGGTGTGTGCGGCAGTTCCGCGAGGAACGTCACGTCTCGCGGAACCTTGAAGTTGGCGATCCGCTCGCGGGCGAAGGCGATGACGTCGGCGGCGGTCAGCTCGCTTTCCGGCGAGGGGACGACGAACGCGTGCGCCACGTCCCCCAGGCGCGCGTCGGGCACGCCGATCACGGCCGCCTCGGCGATCATCGGATGGGTGCCGAGCAGCCGCTCGATCTCGACCGGGTAGACGTTGAACCCGCCGGTCTGGAAGACCTCCTTGAGGCGCCCGGTGACGGTCAGATAGCCCTCGTCGTCCAGGTGGCCGATGTCGCCTGTGTGCAGCCATCCCTCGGCGTCGATCGCCTCGGCCGTCGCCGTGGGGTCCTCGAAGTATCCGAGCATGACGTTGAAGCCGCGGATCACGATCTCCCCGTCCTGCCCGGGCGGCACCGGCTGGCCGCCCGGATCGACGACGGACACCTCGGTCTCGGGGATTGCCGTCCCGACGGTCGTCGACATCTTCTCGATGCTGGCGTCCGGCGGGCAGATCGTGGCGGTCGAAGTAGATTCGGTGAGGCCGTAGGGGCTGGTGACGGTCTCGACGTGCAGCTCGTCGCGGATCCGGTACATCAGGGTCTCCGGCACGCTGGCGGCGCCCGTCGCCACCATGCGGACGCACAGGTCGAACTCGTCCAGCCGCGGGTGGTCAAGGATGGAATGGTAGAGCGTGGGTGGCCCCGGCAGCACGGTGATCCGCTCGGCCTGCGCGATGCGCAGCGTGGTCTCGACATCGAAGATGGCCTGCGGAAACATGGTCGCCCGCTTGATGACACAGGCGAGCAGACCCGCCCGGTAGCCGAAGCTGTGGAAGAGCGGGTTGACGATCAGGTACCTGTCCCCTGCCCGCAATCCCACTCCGGTGGCCCACGCGCCGGACGTGCGCACCGCCCCGGCGTGGCTCGACATGACACCCTTCGGCGTCCCGCTCGTACCAGACGTGAACATAATGTCGCAGAGCGTGTCCGGGGTAAGCGAGGCGATCCGCTTGTCCACCTCGGCCGGGTCCACCCCGCCGGCGGCGGCGAGGAACTCCGGGTACGGGACAGCACCATCGCTGGTGCCAGCTCCGATGGTGACCACGGTGCGCAGCGACGGCAGCGGACCCGCGGCGCGCAGCATGCCGAGATAGTCGTTTCCAAGGAACCCCTGGTCGACGACGAGCAGGGTGACGCGCGCCTTGGCAAGCAGGAAATGCGCCTCCGCGCCCTTGTACCGGGTATTGACCGGGACGAGCACCGCCCCGGCCGCGAAGGTGCCCAGCGCGGCGATGACCCAGGTCGCGGAGTTCGGTGCCCAGATCGAAACCGCGTCTCCCCGCTGGACACCGGCGGCGATCAGCGCGCGGGCGAACTCATCGGCGCGGGAGCACAGCTCGGCCCAGGTAAGCCGGAGGTCGCCGTCGACCACCGCCTCGGCATCCGGGGACTCGGCGCGGGCCGCCCGCAGGACCGATGGCACGACGAGCGGGAACGTGTCACCCTCCATGTACTGAGCCTCCTCGGCTATCGCTGTTTCCTCAGCTGGCGCTGCTTCCACGGCTGGCACTGTGGCTCAGCATAGCCTGCCAATCAAGCGCTTGCTACAGTGAGCGCATGGCAGAGACATTCCTGGTAGAAGGCGTGCGTTCGCCGGCGGCTCGCCGCCGCGACGCCGTGGCCTCGATCGACGCCGGGCACGCCGACCGCGAGATCGCCTCCTATAGAGACGTATTCACGACAGCGCACCCGCGGGCAACCCGGCGATGATCGACGACTTCACCGGCAAGGCCGGGACGGCGATCGTGGCCGGCGGCTCTGGTGGTATCGGCGCGGCAGTCTGCCGGCGGCTGGCGCAGGCCGGATCAGCGGTGACCCTCACCTACCGGACCCGACGCTCAGCGGCGGACTCCCTGGTGCGTGAGCTCGCGGACCTCGGTGTCCCGGCCAGCGCCCGCCAGCTCGACCTGACCGACGCCTCGGCCACGCAAGCCTTCGCCGATGCGGTAGCCGCTGAGGCTGACGGCGTGCACACAGTGGTGTACGCCGCCGGGCCCCCGGTACCCCAGACTTATCTGTCCCAGGTAAGCCCTGCCGTTATGAATAATCAGCTCACGCAGGACGCGGCCGCGTTCTTCGCGCTCGTGCACGCCACTCTCCCCGCGCTGCGCCGCAGCCGCGGCTGCGTCATAGCGGTCACCACCGCGGCGACGCGGCGCCATCCGTCCCGCGATGGCCTGTCCACCGGGCCGAAGGGTGCGGTGGAAGCCCTCGCCCGCGCGTTCGCAGCCGAGGAGGGCCGTTACGGTGTCCGGGTCAACTGTGTCGGGCCTGGCATGCTGACCGACGGCATGTCGGCCGTTCTCCGGTCCAGCGGCCAGCTCGACGACCGCGCGCTGGAAGCGGCCATGCGGAACATACCGCTGCGGCAGTTCGGCACGGCAGCGGACGTAGGCGAGGCGGTCTGCTTCCTCGCCAGCGACCGCGCCCGCTTCATCACCGGCCAGAAGCTGGACGTCGACGGTGGTTACGCTTCGTGATCGTTCGACTCGGCAATGGATGCGCCTGAGACCATTCCGGTTTCCCGGGGTCCGAGAGAGAACGATGCACTAACGAGGCAAGCAAGCGCTTGACAGCAGAATCGCCTCCGGCTTACGCTCAGGCACCAAGCAAGCGCTTGGTCTTGACTCGATGAATGTCGATATGGGCCGCCTTCGGCCCGATGACGGCGCGGTTAAGGAGATCCTCGATGAGTCAGAGAAGACATGATGGGTGCTAACCGTAGCCGAGTGCTCGGCATCGCCCTGATAGGCGTAGGCTCGCTGGCGGTCGCGGCATGCTCGTCTTCCGCCACTACGGCTTCCGGCAACTCAGCCTCCAGCAGCCCGGCCTCCAGCTCGGCTTCCAGCGGTTCGAGCGGTACGGGCTCGCCCTTCGCGGCCGCGGCGGCCGCCAACACAAAGTTCGAACAGCGGCCAACCAGCATCGGCATCACCACACCGGTGGGGAAGACGATCCCTAAGGGCAAAGTCATCGACTTCATCGAATGCGGCGTCCCCGCGTGCGTGGTCGAAGGCAACATCCTGCAGAGCGCGACCAACCTCCTCGGCTGGAAGCTGGACCGTATCAACGCCGGAATGACGCCGCAGACGATATCCGATGCCTATCAGCAGGCGATCACCAACAAGCCCGACGCGGTCATCGGCTCCGGCTTCGCCCGCGCACTGTTCGAGCCCGAGCTGAAGACCCTCGCGTCGATGAAAATCCCGGTCCTCGAGGCATTCGTCGGCGACAGCACAGGGAACGGCCTGACCGGAGTCGTCGGCGGCCCGGTGAACAACTCCCTTCAAGGCAAGGAAGTAGCTGACTACATCCTCGCCAACAGCACAAGCAGCTCCGAGACCATCGGTGCGGTCGTGCCAAGCGGCTTCCCCAACATGGTCCAGGAGAACACGGCCTTCGGCGCGGAGATCCAGCAGCAGTGCCCATCCTGCACGGTGAAGCTGCTAACCGTCCCGGTGACCAGCATCGGCACCGACCTGACCACGCGGATCAGCAGCTTCCTGACCGCCAACCCCGGCATTTCGTGGCTGTGGGACGGATACGACGACATGGTTACCGGCTTGCCGACCGCCCTGCGGGGCGCCGGGATCAGCAACGTCAAGGTGGCGACGATCAGCATGAACGGGACCGTCGCGGCAGATATCGGCCAGAACGATTTCGTCACGAGCGCCATCGGCACCAGCTTCCCCGAGGTCTACTGGCGAGAGATAGACCTGCTGACGCGATACTTCACCGGTCAGCCGTACAGCGTTGATCTCAACGACGCCACACTGCCGTTCTGGACGATCACGAGCTCTGACCTGCCGTCCGACGCCTCAAGTGAGGCGTTCGCCAACGTAGTCAGCTACCAGCAGCAGTTCGAGCAACTCTGGGGGCTCAGCTAGCCATCAAAGCACACTCCCGCCGACCACAGGCACCGCACCTGAGGTCGGCGGGACTTGTGCTTTCCCGGGCTGGCTGGCAGGCCCGGATCGCAAGGCGGTACAGCCGGCGCTGACAGGACGGACGGCTCCTGATCGCACAAACGGCCACGACACGCCTGTTTGCACAATCACGCTGCCGCAGCCGGGTACCGGGCTGCGACAGGTGATACGTGCGGGCGGGGCGGCGGCTTGACGCTCATGGACGAACGTAGCTATTCACCCCACGAAGTGGTCCGCATTTCGCTCAAATTAGCCAACTTCCATGTCGGGCGCTAACCCGTACCGCTATCCGTGACCCTCCGGTTGCAGGCCGGGCACCGACGCAGGCCGCAGGGCACGAAACACCGGTGCTTTCTCGTGGATGGGTCAGGCGACCGGGACGCTGCCAGCGGCAACCCGCTTCGGCGGCTGCCTGCGGCCCGCTTGCTCGCTCGTGCGCAGGCGCTTGCGCTGAATTCCGGTGATGCCGACGGCCACGATCAGGACCGCGCCCTGGAATACCTGCGGCATCCACTGCTGCGTTCCGGCTAGCAGCAGGCCCACGCTTCCGGTTCCGATCATCAGCACGGCGACTACGGTGCCCCACGGATTGAACCGTCCATGCCGGAACTGGGTGGCGCCGACGAACGCCGCCGAGAACGCGGGAATCAGGTACTCAGACCCCGTGGTGGGGTCCGCGGAGCCGAGCTGGGCCGCCAGCGCTATGCCCGCGAACGACCCGAGGACCCCTGAGCACAAGAGCGAGACCGTCCGCAGTCGCGTGACGCGAATGCCGATGAGCCGCGCTACCTCCGGACCGTATCCGGCGGCATAGATTCGCCGGCCGAAGACGGTCTGCTCAAGCACGTACCCGAGAACGAGCATCGCCACGAGCATATAGAGCACGGGTAGCTGAATTCCCGCGAGGCTCGAGCCGGCGACGTTCATGAAGCTGCCCGACAGCTTGCCGGTGATGATCTGGTCCCCGGATACCCACAGGGTCAATGCGGCGATGATCGCTCCGGTGGCCAGCGTGCCGATGAACGAGTCCACCCTCATCCGCACCACCACCAGGCTGTTGAACAATCCGATCGCCAGGCCCGCGCACAGAGTCAGCGCGATGGCGCCGGCGGGCGGCAGCCCGAGGGTGTTCATCGACCAGCCAACAAACACGCCGGCGAATCCGATCGTAGATCCGATGGAAAGATCGAATACGCCAGCCGCCAATGGCATCACCACGCTGAGCGCGGCGAGCCCGGTGATGGCGTACTCGTTCAGCGTGGTCTTGGCGGTCCGAGCCGTAGGAAACAGGTCGGGCTTCCAGATGGCGAAGATCACGATCAGCGCGATCCACACGTACACCGCACCGATGTTTCGGAAGTTCAGATCTGAGACCAGCCGCGTTACGCGACGCTTGACGGGCGTCTCGGTCGCCTCCGCAGTCGTGGTCATGTTGGCTTCCTCTCCGCTCATCAAGCAAACGCTTGCTACGTGATCCTAGCCGTGCCCTGAGAGCTGGGCAAGCGGCCTCGGTTCCGGTCCCGCGCCGGTCGGCGGGCTGGTCGGCGCGCTGGGCGCCGACTAGCGGGCTGAGCCCAGTCGGCCATGACGGCCCCGGTCACTCATGACGGTCCGCGAGAAAACGGACCCCCTGTGCCAACGTCGCGAGCAGCTGGGCCGGGTCAGACAGCTCGACGGCGGGCAGCCGCCCAGCTTCGGCCGCGAGCAGGCCCGCATCCTTGGCGAGCAGGTCCCCGATCAGTGCCTCAAAATTGTCGGCGACCCAGCTCCCACCCGAACTCACGCGGATCACTTCGGCACAGACATCCGCGGGCAGGCCAACTCGGCCGGCCAGCGCTAGGCAGGTCGCGAACGCGGCGGCGTTATAGGCGGCCGCTGTGTTGTTGAGCAGCTTGGCTATCGTCGCCTCGCCGAACCGGGGGAACGTGAAAGTTCGCCGTGCCAGCGTCCGCTCGACAAACTCGACATCACCCGCGGCGGCCTGATCGCCGCCGATCAAAACGGTGAGCTCGCCGGCGCGCGCGGCAGCGCGGCCGCCAGATACCGGCAGCTCGATCACCCGGAACCCGTCGCGACCATAGGCGGCAAGCCTGCGGGCGAACGCCGGGTCCAGGGTAGTCACGACATAGGCCGCCAGTTCCATGCCGCCCGCCAGGCCGCCGCGGGCCTGGAGTTCACCGAGCACATGATCGGCCTGCAACGTCGTCCTGACACAGACGAGCGCGCGATCGATGGCTAGGCCGCCCAACCCGTCAGCGGCTTGCCGCCCGGTGGCCTGCTGCCATTCGGCTCGGCGCTCCGCCGAGAGGTCGACACCAACCACCTCGCAGCCCACATCCCGCAGGCGAAGAGCGCAAGCCAGCCCAAGATCACCAAGACCGATCACCGCAGTCGTCATAGTCCGCCTCCGCAGCATTGCTTCCTATGGCACAACAGTAATCTACCAAGCGCTTGCTACGATGGCTGCATGGGTGACCTGAGCAGCTTCCCATCTCGTATCGACGCTGACCGTGCCGCGGAGTACCGGCGCCGCGGCTGGTGGGCTGGGGAGACCCTTGCTGACCACGTGGCTCGCTACGCCGCGAACCGGGGTTCGGAGTCCGCATATGTCACGGCCGATAGCCGACTGACTTGGCGTGATTACGACGCGTGCTCGGACCGGCTCGGGAGCGCGATGCTGGCACTCGGCATCAGGCGGGATGAACGTGTCGCGATCCAGTTGCCGGACTCCGCGACTGTACATGTCGCCCTGCTGGCCTGCGAGAAAGCGGGCGTGGTCGCCGTTGGCATCGGCGCGCGAGCCGGAGAGCGGGAACGACGACACATCATCGCCAAGACCAGCGCGGTCGCACTGATCTCCCACGATGAGCACGGGGGCCAGCCGATGCGCACGGTTGCGGCGGCGCTGCCCGGCATCCGCCATCACGTGGTGGTACCCCGGTTCGACCACGACCCGGCGGCTCCGCTGTTGCTCGACGGCACGATCGCGCATCCTGCCGCTATTGACCCAGCGGCGCTGGCGCAGGTGCGGTTCGGGCCGGACGAATTCTGGATGGTCAACTCCACGTCCGGCACCACGGGCATGCCGAAGTGCGTCATGCACACCCAGAACAGGTGGTGGTACTTCCACCAGATAGCGAGCGACGTTGGGGCACTGAACAGGGATGATGTAATCATGAGCGTCATTCCGGCACCGTTCGGCTTCGGTCAGTGGACGACCCACTTCACGCCCACCTACCTGGGGGTGCCGACCGTCGTGGCCGAACGCTTCTCTGCGGTGCAGACGCTCGAACTGCTCGAACGTGAGCGGGTCACCGTGCTGTGCGCCGTCTCCACGCAGTTCCGGATGCTGCTCGCCGAACCCTCAATCGAGCAGCGGGACCTGTCGGCGCTGCGGCTCATGTTCACCGGAGGGGAATCTGTTCCTTACGAGTCCGCCCGGCGGTTCGAGGAGATCACCGGTGCCGTGATCTTGAACTTCTACGGATCCAACGAGAGCGGCTTCGCGACCACGACCACCATCCGCGATCCCCGGGAAAAGCGGCTCAGCACGTCGGGGCGGGCACAACCCGGCACGGAACTGCGACTGTACGAGGACGGGGAGGATGTCACGAGCAGCCGTAGGGGCCAGCCCGGCGCCCGCGGGCCCGCGGTATGCCTTGGCTATCTGGACGATCCGGAAGCCAACGCCGAGCTGTTCACACCCGATGGGTTCTTGATGCACGCCGATATCGTCGAACTCGACGACGAAGGCTACCTGTCTGTCGTCGGCCGCAAGTCGGACCTGATCATCCGGGGCGGCAAGAACATCAGCGCACGCCTGGTCGAGGATGAGGTCGCCGCTCATCCGCGAGTGGCGCTGGCTGCGGCGGTACCGATCCCCGATTCCGTCTTCGGCGAGCGCGTCTGCGTTTACGTCGAGTTGCGGGAGCCCGGCCCGTTCACGCTCGAGGAACTTGCTGAGTTCATGCTCGCCCGCGGCGTCTCGAAGGAGATCCTGCCCGAACGGCTGATCGTACTGGCCGAACTGCCGCAGTCGTCCGGCGGCAAGATCGCCAAGGCAGCATTGCGTCAGGCGGCCGCGCAGCTCGCTCACCGTTAGCTACCAACGGCAGCCAGGTGCGGGCTGACCTCAAGTTGACCAAGCAATCGCTTGCTTGTTATGTTGCGGTTGTGACGTTCGAGACACTTGCCACTGGCCTGACGTTCCCCGAGGCGCCGCGCTGGCATGATGGCGCGCTGTGGTTCTCGGACATGCACGCTCACGTGGTGCTCCGGCTGGATTCGGCCGGGGGGCTGGACACCATCGCTGAGGTCCCCGGGGGGCCATCCGGCTTGGGTTTCCTCCCGGACGGGCGAATGCTCGTCGTGTCCATGCACGACCGCCGCGTACTCCGGCTCGATCCGGACGGGCTGCGTCAGCACGCGGATCTCGGCGAACTGGCGCCCTGGCACTGCAACGACATGGCCGTCGATCAGAACGGCCGTGCCTACATCGGCAATTTCGGCGACAATACCGCGCCGCCAGTGCCGCCGAAGCCAACCGTCCTGATCGCCGTCGAGCCAGACGGGCACGCCCGGGTGGTCGCGGACGAGCTGATGTTCCCGAACGGGATCGTCGTCACCGAGGGCGGCCGGACACTGATCGTGGCCGAGACCCGGTCCGTACCAGGCCGCCTGACCGCCTTCGGCATCCAGCCCGACGGCAGCCTGGCCGGGCGGCGCGTGCTGGCCGAGTTCGGCGCGGGCGAGTTGCCGGACGGGATGGCGGTGGACGCGGAGGGCGGGATCTGGGTGGCGATGCCGTTCTCGGGCCTTGTCGTCCGGGTGAGCCCGGATGGTGTCGTCACCGAGCGTCTTGAGGTGGACAGTCCCTACGCCGTGGCCGTCGGCGGACCGGACGGCGGCGACTTGTTCGTTTGCACGGCACCCAGCTGGGTTCCGGAAGAAGCGGCCAGGCTGCGCGGGGGCCTGCTTCTGCGGACGAGAATCTTACGCGTCAAGCTCTAAGGACACGCACCGAGCTCTAGACGGGCACCGAGGCGGAGATCGCCCGCAGCACCTCGCTTTCCGAGATCGCGGTCCCGCGCAGTTCCTCGACAATCAGCCCGTCGACGAGGGCCAGCACGCGGTCACAGACACTGACGAGATCCTCGATGTCGGAGGAGCAGATCACGAACCCGACGCCTGTCTGCGCGTACTTGCGCACGAGGTCGTAGATCGCGCTCCTTGCCCCGATGTCAACGCCGCTTGTCGGGTCCTCCATGAACACGACCCGCGGCTTCAGCCCGAACCCCTTCGCCATCAGGACCTTCTGCTGGTTACCACCGCTGAGCAGGCCGTACAGCCGGTCAGGGTCCGGTGGCCGGATATCCAGCCGCTCGATCCACTCCCTGGCCGCGGCTCGCTCTCGCGACTTGTCGATCCGCCCCGCTTGAGCGAAGTCCGACACCCAGCCGAGCGTGATGTTCTCGCTCACCGTGAAGTTGGCAATCGCAGCACTGGGATGGCGGTTAGGCAGTACGAGAGCGATCCCCAGCTGCCGCGCCAGCCCCGGGGTCATGGGGTCAGCGTCTACCCGCTGACCGGCGACATCGAGGCTCACGGCAGCGGGAATCGCGCCGCACACCGCGCCGGCCAGCAGCTCGCGCCCGGAACCGGACAGCCCGGCGATCCCAAGCACCTCGCCGCGGCCGACACGGAAATCCATGCCAGAGAACGGCGGGTAAAGCAGGTCACGGACCTCAAGCACGTGCTGATCGTCCCCGGTCGCCGACTCGATCCTGCCTGCCGACGCAGGCCTGCTCGCCGGTTCGGGCCTGCTCGCCGGCTCGGCCAGGGTGCCGGTCAGGTCGAGCTCATCGCCGACGATCAGGCGCGCCAGACGCCCGCGGTCGATGCCCGCGGTCGGCATTGTGCCCTGGCATCTGCCGTCACGCAGCACTGTCACCTGTGAGGCCAGGCTCAGGATCTCATCGAGACGGTGCGAGACGTACAGGATGCTGACGCCGTTCTCCCGCACCTTGTGCAGGATGCTGAACAGCGCCTCGCACTCGGTCGGCGGAAGCGCGCTGGTCGGCTCGTCGAGCACCAGCAGCGAGATTTCCCCCGAGTCGTCGTCGATCGCGCGCGCGATCGCGAGCGCGCTGCGCTCGACCGCGCGAAGCTCGCGGACTGGCCGCTCGACGTCCACTTCTACGGCGATCCGCTGCAGAAGCCGTTCCGCGCGGTCTCGCTGGGCGCGGCGGTCGATGCGGCTTGCCTTCGTGGCGAAGCCGGCCACCAGCCCGATGTTCTCGGCCGCTGTCAGCTCTCCAATCAGGCCGAGGTCCTGATGAACGAATCGCAGGCCCTTACGACGGCCGTCGGCAGCGGACCCGAAATGGAGCGGCCTGCCGTCCACCAGGACCTGCCCTCCCGGATCCGGCAGATGGAAGCCGGCCAGGATCTTTATCAGCGTCGACTTGCCCGAACCGTTCTCGCCGACCAGCGCGTGGATTTCGCCGTGCTGAATGTCGAATGACACGTTCACCAGGGCGCGCTGGCCTGAGAAGGTCTTCGACAGGTCCCCGATCGACACACGCGTCCCGGATAGCTCTTTTGTCGTTTCCACGGGCACTGCTCCTGCCACCGATGCTGGCCTGGTGCTGACGCCAGCCTGACCTAGCGCTTGCTTGGCAAACTTTACCATCTGCAGCCGCCGGTCCCGCTCCGATCCTCGTCGATCAGAATCCAGTCACTATCGTGATCAGGTCGAGCGCGGATCGTGACGTCTCCAGCGACGTACCGATCCGGCCGAGCAACGTGAAGATCGTCAGGAACGACCCATCTGACGCCAGCCTCGCGGGGCGGGCGCTAGCGGTGGTAACGTGCGAGGCTGCGGGCCACCGGCGGGATGACGATGACCGCCGTGAGCAGGTGCGCGCAGGCCAGGGTGACCTTGCTGGCAGTGGTCGCCTGGGTGGCCGGCAGCGGCCCGGACAGGGATAGCGCAACTAGCGGCACGGTGACGAACAGGAACGCGCGTACCGGGCGCCTGACGTACCGGGCGCCTGACGTAGCGGGCGAAGGCGACGGCCAGCAGGCGGAAGACCCGGCCGTAGTCGAGCTTTCCGGTCCCGGCGGCCGCGTAGCCCGACGCCACGACGTCCTTGGCGTGGGCGCAGATCACCGAATCCCCGAGCAGGTCGGGCCGTTGTCCCTACGGGGGGGATGGTGGGCAGCCCGAATGAGGAGAGATTGAGCTGGGTGAGCCGGAATCCAGCCGCGGCGACCTCGTCCGGCCCGCTTCGGGGAAAGATGCGCGCGAAGATGCCCCGCTCCAGCCGGTCAGGTTCGGCAGTCACAGGGTCACATCCGCCCCAAGCTGCGCGGCGCTGGACGCGACCGCCTCGATCAGGCGCAGCGCCTCGGCTCCGTCCTGGGCCGACGGATCGGTGGCCGCGCGGTCTGGATGGCTTTGGCGAACGCCTCGACCTGCCGCTAGGCGTCGGCGGAACGCGAAGATCGAGGAGCCCGCAGGTCCGGATTGAGTCGGAACAAGCTCATTGAGCGGGCGACCCCGAAAAGCCCCTTTACCGCGAAGCGGATCCGCGGCGCCTCAGCCCGAATGCGGCAAGCGTCATGCCCGCGAGGGCTACGAGCGGGCCCACGAGCTCGAAAGTGTGGTTGTTTGACATGGCGCTGCCCTCGATGACGCCGAAACCCTGCAGCGCGAAGACAGCTCCGACGATGACGACGACGATTCCCGCGGCGACCAGCAGGCGGTTCTTCATGACATGTTCCTTCTCCCGGCGGCCGATGGCGCGCCCTTTAAGTCCCGTCTCCAGTGACACCGTCCCGCCGGTGCCCTCCCTCCCTGAACTACGGCCGGGGAACCGCGGCGGTTCAGCTCCAGGGCCGGTAATAAGGTGTGAGCATGGTCACAGGAGCGAGTCCGACCTGAGGATTCCGACCTGAGGATGAGGCCGCCCGGATGGATTTCGTTCTCCAGGATGTGGCGCACCGAGCCGCCGAGGCCCTACCTTCGGTTGTTATCGCGAAACCGGGGAGGCAGGTAGCCGCATGGCGCACGTCAGCCGTCGTTCCTTCGCTGGCGCCTTCCCCGAGCCCGCGGCGGCGAAGGTACCGCAGATCACCGCGACGTTCTGGGTGATCAAGCTCCTGACCACCGCGGGCGGCGAGGCAGCCTCGGACTACCTGGGCCTTGGCAGCCATCTGGTGGGTGCCGCGGTCGAAGTGGGGCTGCTGGTCATCGGCCTGGTCTGGCAGTTCAGGACCCGCCGCTACACCGCGGCGGCCTACTGGTTCCTGGCTTACGCCATCGCCGTCTTCGGCACCGGCGTCTCCGACACCCTGCACCTGAGCTTCGGCATCCCGTACGCCGGGACGACGCTGCTGTGGGCGGTGGTACTGGCCGCCATCTTCCTGCTCTGGTACCGCAGCGAGAGAACGCTGTCGATCCACAGCATCACTACCAGGCGCCGGGAATCCTGGTACTGGGCAACGGTGTTCGCCACCTTCGCTCTCGGCACTGCCCTCGGCGACTTCACCGCCACCACGCTGGGCCTGGGCTACCTATCCTCCGTGATCCTGTTCGCCGTCGTCATCACGATCCCCCTGGTGGCCTGGCGGTTCGGGCTGAACCCGATCGCCGCCTTCTGGTTCGCGTACGTGGTCACCCGGCCTCTCGGCGCCTCGATCGCCGACTACGTGAGCAAGCCGCACACGATCAGCGGCCTGAACGTAGGCGATGGGCGCACCGCCCTGATCGTCGTGGCCGCCCTGGTCATCGTGGTCGCCTATCTCGCGATCACGCGCACCGGCATCCAGCCCAGAGCCGCCGGCGACACGGTGCCGGACTCCGCATCGGCGGCTCGTCATTAGGGTTGCGAGATCATGATGCCGCGTGCCCGTTGCCCGGCCTGATCAGCCCGGCTTCGTAGGCCAGGACGACGACCTGCACCCGGTCGCGCAACCCGAGCTTGGCGAGTATCCGGCCGACGTGGGACTTGACCGTTGCCTCCGAGACGTGGAGCATCGCGGCGATCTCGGTGTTGGACAGGCCGCGGGCCACGGCGGCGAGCACTTCCCGCTCACGTTCGGTCAGCGTTGACAGCTGCGGGTAGCGTTCCGCCCGGTCGGCACTGGCCATGGGCAGCACCTGCGCATACTCATCGAGCAGTCGGCGCGTCACCCGCGGGGAGACTACGGCATCGCCCGAGGCGACGGTCCGGATGGCGCTGACGAGTTCAGCCGGGCGCACGTCCTTCAGCAGGAAGCCGCTGGCGCCGGCCCGCAGCGCGCCGAATGCGTACTCGTCGAGGTCGAAGGTCGTCAGGACGAGCACCCGCACCGCGGGGTTGCCGGCCGTGATGCGGCGGGTGGCCTCGATGCCGTCGGTGCCCGGCATCCGGATGTCCATCAGCACGACGTCGGGAACGTGCCTTCTGGCGAGCCGCACGGCCTCCTCGCCGTCCCCCGCTTCCCCGGTTACGGTCAGGTTCTCCTCGGCCTCGATGATCATCCGGAAGCCGCGCCGCAGTAGCGGCTGGTCATCCGCCAGCAGGACTGAGATGCTCATGCGACCGCGGTGATGTCAGTCACACCGTCAGTGACGGCGGCGTCCGGGCTCTGGCCGGGTCGCAGAGTCGCCGTGACCAGCCAGCCTTCGCCGGGACCAGGCCCGGCCTGCACAGTGCCCGCGTGCATGGCTGCCCGTTCACGCATCCCGTCGATGCCGTGGCCGCGGCGCCCGCTGGGCGTGGCGGTGCCGTCGTCGGCCACCCGCACATGGAGGTCGGGAGCGGCGTAGCGGATCGCGACCTGCACGTGCCGTGCCGAGGCATGCCGGATCGTGTTCGTCAGCGCCTCCTGGACGATGCGGTAGGCGGTCAGCTCGGCGGCGGCGCCGAGCGGGAACGGAGTGCCGTCGACGGTGAGGTCGACGGCCAGCCCGGCCGCCCGGACCTGCTCGGCCAGCACGTCCAGCTGGGCCACACCGGGCTGTGGCGCCACGGCCGGCGGGTCTTCCGTACGCAGCAGGCCGAGCATTGCCCGCATGTCGGACAGTGCGCGCCGGCCGACCTCGGAAACGTCGGACATCGCCTCGACACCGCGGCCTGGGTCGGCCCGGCCTACGACAGCGGCGGCATCAGCCAGGGTAATCACGACTGAGAGGCTATGGGACACGATGTCGTGGAGCTCCCTGGCAATCCGGGTCCGCTCGGCGGCTGCCGCGATCACTGACTGCTGGTCCCGCTCGATCTCCAGCCGCCGTGCTCGCTCGTCCATCCAGGCCAGGTACTTGCTGCCGGACGCGGTAGTCAGGCCGGCGAACAGCGCCGCCACCACCAGGGAGGTCAGGAACAGCAGTGACCGCGGCAGCGTCCCGGCCAGCTCCCATCTGACCGCCGCCAGCACGGCGCCCACTTCAAGCAGTGCCGCGGCGGCCACGGCGCGTACCCATGACTGGTGCGCGGCCACCGTATAGAGCGCGATGAGCAGCACCCCGTCACCGATGAGCGGAAAACCCAGCAGCCACTGAGCGAACGCGATCGCGCAGATGACGAGGAAAACGAGTGAAGGCCAGACGCGGCGAGGGATGATCGCCAGGAGCAGGGTGGTCTGCAGGACAGCGGCATGGGGGCTAGCGAAGGTTGACCCGGCCAGCCACACGGTGGACAGCACGAGGAGCACCGCCGCCAGCAGTGCGTCGGTGGCTACCAGGTGAGCACGTGCCACCTGGCGGCCGCGTCCGAAGAGGCCGCGGGTGATGTCCTCGGGCGGCTGGAGAGTAGCCCGTTGCGGTATCGGGAACCCGGCCATGACGCCCCCATGCAGTTCTATCAACGGTCAGTTACCGGCAGCCTACCCTGCTGGTAAGGCATGTTCGCGGAGACCATCGTCGCCGCCAGCTGGGCTAATGGTCAGCCATCGCGGCTATCGCCGAGGTGCGGGCGGCGCGGCGGGCTGGCAGTATCGCGGCGAGCAGGCCGGCGCAGGTGCTGATCAGCGCGTAGAGCGCAAGCCGGGTGTACGGGACGGACAGTGTGATCCGGCCACTCGAGGAGGAGCCGAGCGCATGCACCACGGCCACGCCGAACGCTGAGCCGAGCCCGATGCCCAGCACCGCGGCCAGGGCGGCCATCAGGGCTGCCTCGCACAGCAGCATCCGGCGCAATTGCCCGCGGGTCAGGCCCAGGGCGCGCAGCAATGCCGACTCCCTGGCGCGCTCGAGCACCGACAGGGTGAGCGCGCTGGAGATACCGAACAGCGCTATCAGGATCGCCAGGCCGAGCAGCGCGGCGAACATCTCCAGGATCATGTCGACGCCGTGGTCCAGCTGCGCCTTGTAGTCGGCGGCCGTGTCCACCTCAAGCAGCGGATCGGACCGCGGCACCGGCCTGGAACGCGGTCGCGCTGGCGTTGCCGAACTCGCTGCTCACACCCAGGTCAATCGTCCCGGCGAGATAGAAGGTCCCGACGCGGCCAGCGGAATCGACTACCCGCAGCGCCTGGCCGAGACGGTAATGCTCATCCGCGGCGGTCGATTTATCGAGGTCGACCTCATCCGGTTTGCTGGGCAGGTGGCCGGAAACCAGGGTGAACGGGTTCAATGCTGCCGTTACGTTGATGCCGAACCCGGCGCCGAGCAGCCTGCCGTTGCCGCCGAGCAGCGATGCCGGGCCGCCAAGCCGCCCGGCAGCGGCGGTGACGCCGGGAACCGCGCGCACCGCGGCGAGCGCCGCCGCCGGCAGGACCTGTCCGCCAATCTGGCCGGGCGGGTCACCGGACTTCTGCGCTGCCACGGCGACGCTGACATTCCGCGCGCCCGCGGCAAAGCTGCCGGAATAGGACCGGTTGATCGAGGCGCTCATCATCAGCGTGCCGGCGACGAACGCCACGCCCAGCACGATGGCGAGGGCGGACATCGCGAGGCGGGCCTTGCGGTAGCGCAGGCCGAGCAGGGTCACCCGCAGCATCTAGGCCTGCCTTAGGTGGTCAAGGACGGACTGCGGTGTCGGCGCGTTCAGTTCGCTGCGCAGCCGTCCGTCGGCCAGGAAGATCACCCGGCCGGCGTAGCTGGCGGCCACCGGGTCGTGCGTCACCATGATCACCGTCTGGCCGAGCTCGCGGACCGAGGTGCGCAGGAAGTCCAGCACCTCGCCGCCGCTGCGCGAGTCCAGGTTCCCGGTCGGCTCGTCCGCGAACACCGCATCCGGCCTGCTGATGAGCGCACGCGCGCAGGCAACCCGCTGCTGCTGGCCGCCGGACAGCTCGGAAGGGCGATGCTCCAGCCGGTCGGTGAGACCCAGCGAGCCGATGACCGTATCCCACCAGTGCCGGTCCGGTCTGGCACCCGCCAGATCGAGGGGCAGCTGGATGTTCTGCGCCGCGGTGAGCGCGGGCAGCAGGTTGAACGACTGGAACACGAAACCGACCCGTTGCCGTCGCAGCAGGGTCAGCTGCTTATCGGACAGGCCGGACAGCTCGGTGTCGCCGATCCGTACCGAGCCCGCGGTCGCGGTGTCCAGGCCGGCCAGGCAGTGCATCAGGGTCGACTTGCCGGAACCGGACGGTCCCATGATCGCGGTGAACTGTGCCCTGGCGAACGCGGCGCTGACTCCGTCCAGTGCGCGGACGGCGGTATCGCCGTGGCCGTAAACCTTGACGAGGTCCGTGGTCGCGACGGCGCTGGGAAGCTGAGCAGTTGTCGTCATGCCACGGGACGGTAGCGAGGCCTAGCGGCTTGCCGCGTCCGCCGGTGAGTGGGTATCCGCGTCCCCCTCAGGGCTGACGAGGCTTGACCAGACCGCATTCGTAGGCGAGTACCACGGCCTGGACCCGGTCGCGCAGGCCGAGCTTGCTGAGGATCCGGCCGACGTGGGTCTTGACCGTGGCTTCGGCGACGACGAGGCGTCCGGCGATCTCGGTGTTGGACAGCCCGGCTGCCATGTGGATCAGGACTTCGCGTTCGCGCTCGGTGAGCTCAGCGAGATCGGCCGGGGCTGGCGCGCCGGGGGCGGGAAGCAGCGGCACAAACCGGTCGATCAGGCGTTTCGTAGTGGACGGCGCGACGACGGCGTCGCCGGAGTGCACGGAGCGGATCGCGAACAGCAGCTCGTGCGGCGGGACATCTTTGAGCAGGAAACCGCTGGCTCCGGCCTTGAGAGCCGCGAACGCGTACTCGTCGAGGTCGAACGTGGTCAGCATCAGCACCCGCGGCCGGTCCCCGGCCGCGCAGATCTGCTGGGTCGCCTGGACGCCGTCCAGCCGGGGCATCCGGACGTCCATCACCATCACGTCCGGCTGCGGCCTGCTCGCGGCGAGCGCGACGGCGGCGAGCCCGTCGGCCGCCTCGCCGGTAACGGTCATGTCCGGCTGTGCCTCAAGCACCATCCGGAACCCGGTGCGCACGAGTTCCTGATCATCGACCAGCGCCACCCTGATCAAGCGGCACCCCGGGTCAGCTGGGCTGCCATCAGCGGCAGCGTCGCCGTCACCTGGTACCCGCCCCCAGGTCGCGGGCCTGCCGTGACCGTTCCGCCGTACAGCTCGACCCGCTCCCGCATGCCAGGCAGCCCGAGCCCCTGACTGGGTCTGGCTGGGTGCACTTCGGCTGCGTGGGCTTCGGCTGGCTGGGCCGCGGCGCCGCGGCCGTCGTCGGCGACGGTGACCGTCATGCGATCCGCCGTGTACCGGATGGTGACCGCCGCGGTGGCCCCGGGACCGCCGTGCCTGCGGACGTTGGTGAGCGATTCCTGCACCACCCGGTAGACGGCCAGGTCGGCACCATCGGTCCTGTCAGCAGGGAGCACGCCTTCCTGGCTGAACGAGACAGGTATGCCGGCCGCCCTGGTCTGGTCCAGTAGCCCGCCGAGCTGGCCGGTTCCCGGCACCGGCGCGAGCTCAGGCCCGGCCGACGGAGATCTGAGCATGCCCAGCAGGCGGCGCATCTCGGCCAGCGCCTGCCGTCCGGTCCCGCTGATCGCGCCGAGTGCCTCTCGCGTCTTGTCCGGGGAGCTATCCAGCGCGAACGCCGCGCCATCCGCCTGCACCACCATGACGCTGACATGATGCGCGACGATGTCGTGCAGTTCGCGGGCGATCCTGGCCCGCTCCGCCGCCGCCGCGACCTGGGCAAGCGCGTCCCGCTCCCGTTCCAGCCGTCGCGTTTTCTCCTCCAGGGCCGCGTAGTAGCCGCGGCGCCAGCGCACGGAATCCGCGACGAGCCAGGTGAGCAGCGCCGGGGTGCTGACGAGCCCCATGACGAGCGGTACCTGCCAGGCCGTGCCGTCCCCGGCCAGCTTCCAGCGCAGCGTCGCCACCGCCGCACCCAGCACGCAGATGACCAGCCCCGGTGCCGAGGTCCGCCGCGGCCGGCACACCGTCAGGGTATAGAGCAGGATCAGGATGGACACATCCGCGGGCGTCGGCCACCTGGACACCGTCACCTGCACCGCGCCGACCGCGACGGCCGCGGCGAACGCCGCCGTGGGGTACTGACGCCGGAACACGATCGGCACGGCCAGCGCGACGATGATGAAGACGAGCGCGGGGTGCCGTACCCAGCTCGGGTAGGGACTCAGCCCGAAGCCGAGGACCAGCAGCGCCAGCGGACCGTCAACCAGCTTCGGGTGGCGACGCAGCCAGGCGTAGAGTCCGTGCACCGGACCAGGCTACGGCCGTGCCGCAGGCGGTGTCGTCCCCCTGCGGGCTGAACCGGTGGTCAGCCCGCAGGGGGACCCCGTGATGCTGTCCGTTATGCGGTCACGTCCCTGCGAAGGAAGACAGTCATTGCCGCCGCGACCGCGACGACGACATAGACCGCGCCGAGGATCATCCCGTGCGCGTAGCCCACGCCCTCGACGCCGCCGGACGCCACCGCCGTGATCGACGCGCCGGGCAGCCACTGCTCGGTGCTCGGCACGATGCGCGTGACGATGTTCTCGACTGCGACCAGCCAGGCGAAACCCACGATCACGGCAAACACCGCTGACCGGACGAACTGACCGAGAGCCATCCCGAGGATGCTGTAACCGATCGTGGCGAGCGCGAGATCCCCCAGCTCGCGGAACAGGTCACCGAGCCCGGTCCCGGTGAACCACGCGCTGGTCGGGACATGACGGCTCTGGGCGGCGACGACGGCCACGATCAGCGCGACCACCGCAGCGAAGCACAGCGCGAGCACCAGGAATGTGATGGTGCCCAGCATCTTGCCGGCCAGCAGCACGGCGCGACGCGGCTGGCGGACAAGAAGCTGACGCAGCGTGCCGAGGCTGTACTCGCTGGCAACCTGCGACGCCGCAATGCCGAACGCCACGACCCCGAGCAGCATCGAGGCTCTGGCGACGCCGATGACCAGGCCGTTCGGCCGGGCCAGCTGGTGCAGCGTCACCAGCCCGCCGGTCGCCGTGGCCTGGGAGAACATCAAGATAACGAAAAGCGAGGCCGCGAAGGCCAGGCCGAGGAAGGTCGAGAAGAACAGCGTCGGCCGCCGGAGCTTGGTCCACTCGCTGGTAAAGGCTCCCCACATCATCTGATAGCTCCCATCTCCTGGCCCGCCGGCACGTCGGCCGAGGCGGTGCCCGTCAGTGCGAAGAACGCCCGCTCCAGGCTGCGGGTGCTCTCGGCGAGCTGGCGGAGGGTGATACCGCCCCTGGCGGCGAGCCGGTTCAGGTCCGCAGCGCCGAACCCGGGCGCCTCGACGAGCACCGTGGCCTCGGCCGGGCGCTGGGTCACCATGCAGCCGGCCTCCTGGAGCAGCCCGGTGAGCAGGGGAAGATCGGCGTCGCGTTCGGGAGCGAGGATGAAATCTGGCTGCTGGGTGCCGCGCAGCTCGCCGACACTGCCCTGGTGGACAAGCCGGCCCGCCCTGATCATGACCACGTAATCGCAGATCTGCTCGATCTCTGAGATCAGGTGGCTGGAGACCAGGACCGTGATCCCGTCGCCGGCGAATGACCTGATGAGTCCGCGCATCTCGACGATGCCCCCTGGGTCCAGGCCGTTCGTCGGCTCATCCAGGATGAGCAGCCTGGGGTCGGCCAGCATGGCCGCCGCGATGCCCAGCCGCTGCTTCATGCCGAGCGAGTACGAATGGTACTTATCTCCCGCCCTCGCCAGCAGGCCAGACCGCTCGAGGACCGGGTCGACCGCCGAGAGCGGGAGCCGCCCGAGGCGGGCAAGGGCCTTGAGGTTCTCGCGCCCGCTCAGCTGCGGGTAGAACGCTGGCGCCTCGATCAGGGCCCCGACCTTGTTCAGGTAGGTAGCCGGCTGCGTGATGCTGCCGCCAAGGATCGTCCCGCTTCCGGATGTCGGGCGGACAAGGCCGAGCAGCATCCGGATCGTCGTGGTCTTGCCGGCTCCGTTCGGGCCGACGAAGCCGCAGACGGACCCCGAGGGAATGGCTAGCGCCAGGCTGTCGACCACGGTACGGTCGCCGAAGCGTTTCGTGAGCCCGGCCGTCGAGATGGCGAGCTGTCCGCGAGGCCGCTCGTCCGCGCGGTCCATCGCCTGCTGGAGGGTCATGCCCGAACAGTAAGGGCTGCGGTTTCCGCATCGCGCCTGCTCGCGGCGAAATCCTCCCGTGGAATGAGGCCTCACCGCGGATTTCATCCTCAGGTCGTACCGGGGCGTCGTTTGTGAGGAGCGGCGGCGGATGGATCACGGCCGCGATGACCAGCCCCGCCAGCCCTCGCCGCGTGGCATCCCAGCGCGGCGTGCCCGAGCGAGGTAGGCTCGCGGCATGACCGAGGCCCTCGACCTGCCAGGGTTCGAGCGTGTCGCCAGCCTGCCGGAAATCACTCTCGACGTCTACAAGAACCTTCCGGAAGACGTCTGCACGCGGATCGAGGTCGTCGACGGGTGGATGGTGCGGTGCGAGTCACCGGAGCCCAGCCATCAGACAATCGCACGCAATCTCGCAAACCACCTCTGGGCCGCGGTCAAGGAGCTGGATCGCAGGCAGGGCACCTGCCACCGCGTGAACAACGATCTGGACGTGCTGCTCGCGAGAGCCCCTAGCTCCACTTCCGTCGGCCGGATGTCATCATCTACCGATGCGTTGACACCGATCGCGGCAAGTGGGGCCGCAAGCCCTACGCCTCGGACTGCCTGCTCGGAGTGGAGATCGTCTCTGCCGACTCTGTCACCACCGACACCAGGGACAAGCGCGCCGAGTACGCGGCGGCCGGCATCCCGCATTACTGGATCGTACGCATGCCCGGCAACGACGGGCCAGCGCTCTCGGTGGAACGGTTCCTGCTCACCCTGGACGGCAATTACATCTCCGAGGAAATTGCCGTCCGCCGCCGCGATTTTCACGCACTGGACACAACCAACCCCTTTCCAGTAAAGGTCGCCTGGGAGCAACTCGACGACGGCCTCTGAGCAACCGCGCAGGCAGCAACGGCCGATGCCGGACAGGCACCGCACGCTGACCGTACGCAGACGACCAGCTATGCGGATCTGGGGTTGAGCCAGTTAGCTAGCTGGATCCGGGAGGAGATGGCGAGCTTGGCGTAGATGTGCTCCACGTGCGCGTCGACGGTGCGCTTGGAGATGACCAGACGGTCGGCAATCTCCCGGTTAGACAGTCCCTCGGCAATCAGCGTCGCGACCTCCCGCTCGCGGCGAGTGAGCGGATCGCTCTTGTCCGCGCCGACTCGCCGCGGCACGAGCTCGTCCGCGTCGCTGATCACCAGAGGGATGAGCTGGTCCAGCGGACGCTCGGCACCTGTGCGGTACCACGCGGCGTACTGATCCGCACCGAGCGCGCCGCGGACCGCTTCTTCCGTCTCCCGATGGGGTCCGGCCAGGCCGGAGTACGCGCTGACCCGATCGCCGGTGCGCTCGAACCTAGCGCCTGCGGCGCCGAGCAGCCAGGCCGCACGTTCATGGCGCTGCTGAGCCGCCGCCAGCCAGCCGGTCATCTCCAGGCAGAAACCGACCCCGAGGTCGCCGCCGAGCTCGCCCACCATCGGCAGCGCCCGGTAGAAGGCCTCGGCACTGGCCTGATGCCTGCCTTGCTGGAGGAGAGCGCGGCCGCCCGCTGCGCCAACAGTTCCACCGCGTCTCCGCCAGAATCGCCGCCGGGCGAGTCCGCACCGTCCACGGGCAGCGGCTGGATAGCACGGGGATGCTCGCCGGGCACACCTAGCGGCTGCCTGCTGGTGGCCAGCACGGTTACACCAGGGGCCGCCCGCAAGAGGGCGTCCGCGAGCGTCGCGCACGCATCAAGCACGTGTTCGCAGGTGTCCAGGATGAGCAGCAGCTTGCGGTCATGCAGGTAATCAAGGACGGTATCCAGCTGCGCGTCGGACTGGGACAGGCCCAGGCAGGCCGCGACCGTGAACGGCAGCAATTCCGGGTCACGCAGCCCGGACAGCTCGACCAGGCACACCCCTTCATCCGGATACCGTCCGCTGGCAAGGGCGGCGGCCCGCAGCGCTACCCGGGTCTTGCCCACCCCGCCCGTCCCGGTTACCGTCACCAGCCGGGCCGTCTCCATCAGCGCGGTTAGCTGCGCTAGCTCAGCAGCGCGGCCGACGAACCCGGTGACCTCAGCGGGCAGCTCGCCTGCCCGCCGCGGCATTAAACCGAGCGCCACCACGCTACCATCCCCTCGCCGCCTTCCCGCAGTGTAAACCAGCCTCGCGAGCAGCGGATGCTGAGCAATCCAGCCCGCATAGATCTCATGGCCTGCGCGTGCTGGCGCGCGCGATGACCTGCCAGTCCGGCGGGTCCTGCGCGGCTGGCTGCTGACGGCCGAGGGCGATGCGGGCACAGCGCCTGCCCTGGTCGCGCAGCGATTGCCGGAGAGTGGTCAGCCCCGCGAACGCGGCGGTGTCACTGTCGTCCCATCCGGTGATCGAGACAGCGTCCGGCACGATCCGGCCGGTCCTGCCCGCAGCGCGGAACGCACCGAGGGCAAGCTCATCGCTCATGGCGGCGATCGCATCGGGCGGGTCCTCACCACCGAGCAGCTCCTCGGCGAAGGCCTCGCCGCACGCGGTGGCATTATCCGGGCAGATCGCGACCCGCAGGCTGGCCGGTGTGCCCCCGCCTTGGAGCCAGGCGTCGAGGAGGCCTTCCCACCTGTGCCGGGTCACCGGGTAGGTCACTACGGCCGGGTCGGGTGCGCCGGTGCACAGGGCCCGGTCACGATCGCGGTTCACCGGGAAGCTGAGCAGTACCGGACGGGCGGCACCGGCGAAGGCCAGCCGGCCGATGGCGACGGCGGCGGCCCGGTCATCGATGCCGACCACCGGCAGTCCGCGACCGGACGGTCCGGCGTGCACGACCGCCGGCAGCCGGCTGGCCGCTACCGCGTCCAGCACCGGGTCATCGTCGCTGGTAGTCCACACGATGAACCCGTCCACTACCGCTTCGGCGACGCGCCGCACGTCACTCGGGGCTCCGGTGGTCGGGACCAGGGTCAGGCCCACGCCCTCGGCCGCGCAGACGTCCGCCACGCCCGCCAGGAACCGGGCCGCCTGCGGGTCGTCGAAGGCGTAGGTCAGCCGCTCGCCAATGATCACCCCGAGGCTGCCGGCGCGGCCCTGGCGCAGCGACCGGGCGCCGGCATGCGGCCCGGGATAACCAAGCCTCTCCGCGGCGGCGCGGACCTTCGTTGCGGTGGCGGACGCGACCCGCTCCGGCTGAGAGTAGACGTAAGAAGCCGTCATGACCGACACCCCGGCCGCGTCGGCGACCTGGCGCATTGTCGGTCGCCTTTCTCGTTGAGCCATGCCTATACTCTACTTGTGTATCGATACACAAGCCGCAGAGAGACCGACACGGACAGTTCCCGTGCTGAGCCCTTCCGAAGGGACGCGCCTACCCTCCTGAGTTACGGGGCGCTGGCCGCGTTCGCTTTCTGGCTGTATGCGTTCGGCCCGGCGCTGGCGCTGCTGCGGGGCGAACTCCATTTCTCCTACGGCCTGATCGGGGTGTACTCGGCGCTTTGGTCGGGTGGCGCGGCCCTCGCCGGGATGAGTTTTGCCGCGCTCGCGAGCCGACTGCGCCGCGGCACGCTGCTGTGGTGCTCGGCGGCGGCTGCCTCGGCTGGCGCCGGCCTGTTCGTCGCCACCCATACCGTCGCGCCCACCCTGGCCGGCGCAGCGCTGATGGGTTTCTCCGGCACTATCCTGCTCACCTGTATCCAGGCGATCCTGTCCGACCGCCACGGCGAACGCCGCGACCGCGTACTGGCCGAGGCCAACGTGGGGGCGGCTGCCTGCGGGGTACTCGCCCCGCTCCTGCTCGGCCTGCTTCAGGGCACCGCCGCAGGCTGGCGTGCGGCCATGGGCCTGCCCGTTCTTATCCTGGTCGGCCTCTACCTGCGCTACCGGCACCAGCGGCTGCCTGACGCGCCGGCGAGACCTAAGGCCGGACAGCATCCCGGGCACGGCTCCGGGCGGCGTCTATGGCGGGCCGGCAACGGCCGGGTCCGGCTTTCGCGGACCTGCTGGATACTGGCTGCCCTGGTCGCGGTGGGCATATCGGTCGAGTTCTGCGTGATCTATTTCGGTGCCGAGCTCCTCACCGCCACCGGACTGCGCACCACCCAGGCCGCGATCGCGATGAGCGGCTTCTACCTCGGCATCCTGGCCGGGCGCGTCGGCGGTGTGTGGCTTATCCGGCGCGGTGGCCGGACCGTCGCGTTGCTGTGGGCTTCCCTGGCCGTCACGACGGCCGGATTCCTGTTGTTCTGGCTGGCCGGATCGCCGGGGTCTGCCATCGCCGGGCTGTTCTTGTGCGGGCTAGGCATCGCCAACCTCTACCCCCTGTCCCTCGCCCTCGTCCTGGCCGCCGCGCCAGGCAACGGGGACAGCGCAAACGGGACCACCCAGCTGCTCGGCGGTCTGCTCGCCATCACCTTCCCCTACCTGCTCGGCACCCTCGCCGATCGCCTCGGACTGCACGCCGCATTTAGCATCGAGCTGGTGCTCATCGGAGCGTGCGCGATCCTGCTGCTGGCCGGACTCCAGCTCGCGCCGACCGCCGGAGACACGCGGGGCTGAACTGCACGCAGCCAAGCGATACCGCTACTGTTCGTGGTGTGTGCGGCGAATGCGGCTCCTGGCGGCGAGCCAGGATCTGACCGCACAGCCCGGCGCATTTTGTGCGGCTCGGCGTTACGGACTGCTCCCGCCCGTCGGCTGGCGGTGAAGAAGAAGCTGACTGGGCAGCGTTCTCGCCCAGGTTCTTTCGGTGCATCACGTGCGCGAAGGACAGGTCGGCCGGATCGACAGTGATAGCTATCTCTTCTGCCGCTTCGCGGATCATCGCCAGGTCCGCTGGCTCTCCCGGCTCGACGGGCAAGGCGCGCGGGTTCGGCGATTCCCGGACGTCCCAGCGACGGGAACCCGCGCCGTTGCGGAACGCGGCGAACCACTGCGACCAGGATGCAGGAGTGCTCACTGATCCCTGTGAGGGGAATGATCTGTAGAGTTACTCCCCTCACAGGGAGATTCCGGCCCGGCGAGGTATGTGCCGGTACTAGGGGAACGGGGTGGCGTTCTGCTTGCAAACGGTTCCGGGTGCCGGCAGGGTGACGGTGTAGCTGACCACATCGATGATGGCGCAGGTGCTGGGGTTATCGCCGGTGGTGTGCCCGTAGCCGCCGACGGTCAGCAGCCTAGTGTGGACGAGTTCGTGGGACATGGCGGCCGAGTCCTGGTAGACGGTCCATGGGTCGCCGGTGTTGCCTACCACCAGGATCGTGCTGGCCGTTGGCCGGTTCCACGGGCCGGTATAGCGGTCCTGGGCCGCGGCAGCCGACCAGTCCGCGCAGCCGAAGCTGTTCCACGCCGCGGTCGGCGCGAAGGTGCTTGCCGCCGCTGCGGCGGCGTAGGCGGCGAGGTCACGCGGGTTCGGGCTGTCAGCGCACACGATGGCGAGCTGCTGCTCCTGGCCCGTGTAGTAGCCCGGGGACGGTGCCGGGCTGGGCGCGGCTACCGGGCTGGGCTTGCCGCCGGTGGGGGCGGTCCACAGCTGCTGCAGAAGGACGGCGTTTGACTGCCACTGGTCCACCCTGCCCAGGTTGCTGGCAGCTTCGACCACGTCCGCGTAGGTGTAGGTTCCTGGCTGCCGAGGCTGGCCGAGTGCTTGCTGACCAGGCGCAGCAGCGTGTGCCACTTGGCGGTGGTGGAGGCCTTGCCGCACAGGTCGAGGAACGCGGTCATCACCGCTTCAGTCACCTGCCCTGAGCCTATCCGTGAGTAAGCGGATACCTGGCTGTTGCCGGGCTCCACGTTGCGGGGTTGAAGTTGTCGTCCAGGACCATGCGGCCGGTCGTGGCCGGGAACAGGTTGGCGAAGGTCGCGCCGAGAAGCGTGCCGTAGGACGCGCCGTCATGAAGACGCTATCCCTTCTTCTCTCGTGTTCAGGGCAGGCCGCGCCAGCGCATGACGCTTAGATGTGGCGGCGAGTCAGCAGGTAGTACGCGGCGCCGGGCGCGACCATCGGATGCTGCTGGGCTTCGGAGGCGAACATCGCGGCGCCGGCGAAGCCGGTGCCGATCGCGACGGCGGCGACGGACAGCAGCGGGACGGCGCCTTCGAGTGCGACGACGTGACGCAGTGTGGCGAGGCGGGCGCCGGTGAGCCGCAGCAGGCTGAACGGCTGCTTGCGGTCCGCGAGCCCGCCCGCGATGCCCGCAGCGAGGGTGCAGCCGGCGATCGGCAGGCTGACCAGGATCACCACGTTCGCGAGCTGCTGGTAGTCGCTGTTGGTGGCGTTGTCCTGCGCGATGATGTCGCCGACGGTGGACGGCGTGCTTTCGCTGGGGTAGGCATGCGCGTTTTCAAGCATGGTCCTGGCCTGCTCGACCGCCGGCGTCGTGCCGTCCGTTCCGACGCTGATGCCGTTCACGCCGATGGGGTCAAGCCGTGCGGCCGGGATGTTTACTGCTGGCCAGGTGATCGCGGTGGTGTTCACGCCGAACAGGGGACCGTTGATGCCGAACCCGCCTTCCGGGAACGCCGCCGCTGTCGCCCCGGCCGGGCAGCGGCCAAGGGCGGGAACCGCCGCGAGCTGCGCGCACGAGACCACGCCCGCCGGAGCCGGAGGTTGCGGGCCGAACGCGGGGTTGCTGAGCAATGCCCCGGGGACCGTCAGATGCGGGTCCGCGCGGATCACGACCACCCCTTGAACGCCGCGTATCCCCTGCAACCGGGCGATGAGCAGTGCGATGGATGCGGAGCCAGACTGCTGCTGGGCCGCCAGCTGGTCGGTCAGCACGTTCGTTTCCGCTGCAGTGCCCCACCGGGTGAGGTTCTTGGCGTCCTGCGTGGTGATGGCCGCCACGGCCACGGTGGTGATGAACAGGGCAAGCACCAGGCCGCTGACGGCGCGGAAGGCGGCTTTCGGGTTGTCGGCGAGGCGGCGGGCGGCGATCAGCGTGCCGGGGCGGCTGGTCCATCGGGCCATGGCCCTGGCCGCGGCCAGGGTGAGCCACGGGCCCGCGATGAACAGGCCGACGAGGATGAGCGCGAAGCTGGACGCAAACGCCTGGTCCTGCCCACCTGTGGAGGCCGGGTGGCCGTGGATGGTCCAGAAGCCGAGCTCGGCCAGGCCGGCCAACAGCGGCGCCATCCGCCAGGCGAGCGGCGGCTTCGGCCTCGCCCGGCGGGCGACGCCGAGCGGGGAGACCTGTACCCGGCGCAGTGCAAGCCGGGCCGCCACGGCGGCGAAGAGGGGCACGCCGATCGCGACCGCGAGGATGTCCGGCAGGCTGAGCGTCAGTTCGGCGGGGAAGAACGGCTGGCCGATGAGCGGGATGCCCGCGACCGGGATGCGCAGCAGGAAGAAGACCCCGAAGCCGGCTGCGACCCCCAGGATCGCGGCCACGGTCGACTCGGCGGCGGCGATCAGGGAGACCTGCCTGCGTGTTGCGCCGGCCAGGCGCATCGCCGCGAACCGTTCCTCCCGGCGGGCGGCCGACAGCCGGGTCGCGGTGGCGATGAAGATCAGCACCGGCATCAGGATGGCCAGTGCCACAACTGACAGGATCAGGTCAATGGTGCTCGTCCCGCCGGGCGGGTTGGGCGGGGTATAGTTCAGCCCCTTGGGGTTCGGCCGGGATGCGCCCGACGATGATGACCAGCGAATCCGGCGAGGGCAGCGCGGTGTTGCCGATCGTGCCGGCCAGGTGGCCGGGGTAGCGGTCGGCCAGCTGGCCCGCTGGGGTGCTGCGCAGCAGCGCGGCCAGTGCGGGCGAGGCGTAGTACTGGCCAGGTCCGGGGTCGCGGGTCATGCCTGGCGGCACCGGTGACGAGGCGCCGGTGGCGGCCACGTCGAAGCGGTTGATCTGCTGGCCGTTGAAGGTGTCGCGGCCGCCGCTGATCACCAGGCGCAGTCCGAGGGGGATCACGGCCGGCTCCCGGTGACGGTGCTGACCGTGCCGTCGCGGACGATGACCTCGCGGTCGGCGTGAGTGGCGACCCGGGCGTCGTGGGTGACTAGGAGGACGGTAGTGCCGTGTTCGCGGGCCGCGGTGGTGAGCAGGTCCATCACCAGGTCCCCGGACACCGAGTCAAGCGACCCGGTGGGCTCGTGAACCTGCGCCGCGCGCTCCGGGATGCGTCCACCCCGCCGCTGCGGCTGCTACCGCAACGCGCGGCGGACCTGCTGGAGCACCTGCAATCCCCGCCACGGCTAGCCGCCCACCTCCGGATCGTCCACGATGTCGCCTGCCAGATCGCTGACTGGACAGACCGGCGCTATCCGGCGCTCAGCTATGACCGCGACGCCATGCTGTTCGGCGCAGCGACCCACGACATCGGCAAGACCATCCACCTCGCCGAGTTGTCCGGGCCCGGCTCAGCGCACGAGGAAGCTGGCCGTCAGCTCCTGCTCGCGCACGGCATCAGTCCGGCGCTGGCTCGCTTCGCCGCCACGCACGCGTCCTGGAGCCAGCCGGGCATAACCGTCGAGGACCTGTTGGTCAGCGTGGCCGACAAGGCCTGGAAGAACAAGCGCATCCCCGAACTGGAAGACCTCCTGGCCGCCACGCTCACCCAGGCCAGCGGTCGCGACCCATGGGACGGACTCATCGCCCTGGACAACCTGCTCGAAACCATCGGCGACGGCGCTGACCAGCGCCTGGCCTTCCAGGCGTCCTTCCCTGTCCACTCCAGCTTGGCGGGCTGACGAGCGCCCACCCTTTCTTTACCGCACGCGCACGTACCCGTCGTATCCGGCCGGCCGCCATCCTCCACGCCGGGCGAAGGTTTCGGCGCTGCTTCCCGGTGCCGGCGCATCTTCGGGTCGATCATTGGGTGTCATGGCCGACAATGAGAAAGTCGTTCAGGGCGCGGTGTGGCTTGCTGTCTGTCTTGGATGGCACCTGGCCGAACTTTTTGACAGCAAGGACCTTCCGGGACCACCTGAGCGCCAGCAGGCCGAGCCGCTGCCGCCGCATCTTCCGGGTCTTGGGGAGATGAGCCCGCACGAGAAGGCCTGCGCGCTGGCAGCTCATGCGAGTGCCGTCCTTATATCCCTTGGGGCCGCGCTTGAGACGGAGATGCCGGAAGCGACAGATGTCCTGACTGCGCTTGGCGTGGCCAGTCACGAGCGTGACGACGTCCGGGAGGCTGTTCTGCGTCTCTACCTCGATATCCGGAACCGGCTGGCGGGGAGGGACGTGGCTGCTGCTACCGGCTTCGGGCTAGGCAGGATGCTTGCTGACACGGCTCTCCTGCCGGCGAGCGATGATCCGAAGGTCCTCGGGGAGCGGTTTGACACGTACCGTCTCGCGAACGCCTTCGCCTGGCTTGGCGACCTTGATGCCAGGTTGCCTGCTCACTCGGCCGCCGCTGTCCGGGCATCCCTGCGAGAGTGGGAGCGCTGGATCTCAGCCCGGCGCGGTCCCGACGGCTCGATTGATCCGTCGATGGTCGACGAGATCGCCATCCGGTCTCTGCGCCGGCAGGGAGAGTTGTGGCGTCGGCTGCTTACTGGAGAGCAGGCGGCCGATCAGCTGCTCGACGGACGAGCTTACACCGAGGCTGCTGCCAGACTGCTCGCGAACGGCCGCCGTATCGCCTTCCATTACCTGTGGAAATGGTCGTGGGCGATCCTTCTTGCGTCGGGGACCGCCGCAGCGACCATCTGGGCTGCAGTCACCTATGCACCAGCCGGGACGGACCGGTTGAGCGCCGTGCTGGTGTCCGTAGCGGGCTTCCTCGGTGTGTCCTGGGCCGGGGTCCGGGCGACGCTAGGACGAGCGCTGCTGACAGCCGAGAACGCGATATGGGAGGCCGAGGTGATCGCGGCCATCGGCAAGGCCGCGACGATCACCCCGGAGGTGGCGAAGACCGGCCGCAGGCGCCTCACGGGACAGCGGACGAGATGATCACCGTGCGAGTCCAGATCCCAGCCGGGCGTGTACAGATTCGGCGGCGCAGCCACGCGACCTCCCCCCGCAAGAGACCCCCCGACCATAATTTAGATCAGCGCCTCGCCGACGACCACCGCGCGACGGTCGCATACTGCATCCTCCGCACCTACGTCGTCAGCCGCCGCGCCGCTCACAAGACGTCGGGCACCAGCTAGCGACCTGACCGGACAACTGCCCCCGCGTCATAAATAAGTCGCTGCCACCCACCCTTTCCAGGCACAGTGACCCTGTGCCAAAGAACTACTTCGATGAGCGGATAGCGGCAACCTACGAGGCCAAGTGGCCGCACCTGTTCGAACCAGCTGTCGTCGACCCCGCCGTGGACTTTCTCGCGGACCTGGCACGGTCAGGCACCGCCCTTGAGCTCGGCATCGGCACCGGACGGCTCGCGCTGCCGCTCAGCCGCAGGGGGATCCGGGTGCACGGCATCGACCTGTCACCCGCCATGATCGCGCAGCTGCGGACCAAGTCAGGCGCGGACAGTATCGGCGTGACCATCGGGGACTTCGCGACCGCCACGGTGACCCAGAGGTTCGGACTCGCCTACCTGGTCCGCAACACGATCATGAACCTGACCACCCAAGACGGCCAGGTGGCGTGCTTCGGCAACGTCGCCAGCCACCTGGAGCCCGGCGGCTGCTTCGTGATCGAGGTCATCGTCCCCGACTTGCAGCGCCTCCCGCCCGGCGAGACCGTCCGGGCGTTCACCGTCACCCCGCAGCATCTCGGCTTCGACGAGTACGACATCGCCGCGCAACGCCTCACCTCTCACCACTACTGGACCGGCGACGGCCAGCTGGAGACCTTCGCCGCGCCGTTCCGCTACATCTGGCCCTCCGAACTGGACCTGATGGCCCGGCTCGCCGGAATGACCCTGCGCGAACGCTGGAGCAGCTGGACGCGCGAGACCTTCACGAGCGACAGCAGGAGCCATATCTCCGTCTGGCAAAAATCGTCCTAGCAGCAACCTCGCCCGGCCAGCACGGAGATACGTGTCACCGGACAACCGAGCCCGTTTTCATGATCGTGGATGCTTCGGAACAGCATTTGGCCGAAACTGTCCACGATCATGAAAGCCGAGGGGTTGCGCGCGCCGAGGTGACGGGGATCTCGGGTACCGAATTACGAGGCGCCGCATACGCCCCGGTAGAATCAGCGACAGCCAGATGATGCCCTGGTGAGGGGTGACCGCCTCCCGAACCGCCGCGATCTGCGGCTGATGGCTTCTGACCCACGGATTCCGCCGTTACCTGAGGAGCCTTCCGCGTGCCAGAAAGTCCTGCCGATCTCGCTCTTCCGCCACTCCCTGGCCCTTCGTTCGGCCTGCCCGAGCCCTACGACGCCGCGCCGGGCAGACGGCGGATACTGCCCAGTGCTGACCGCCGGGAGATCGCGGCGATTTTCGCTGGTGGCGCGGTGGGGACGATGCTGCGTGCGGCGCTGAGCGACGCGTTTCCACGGTCGGCGACGTCCTGGCCGTGGCCGACGTTCGCGGTGAACATCGTCGCCGCCTTCCTGCTCGGCTATTTCGTGACCCGGCTGCAGGAGCGGCTGCCGCTGTCGAGCTACCGCCGCCCGCTGCTGGGTACCGGCCTGTGCGGGGGGCTGTCCACGTTCTCCACCATGCAGGTAGAGATCGTGAAGATGCTCGACGCCCACGCCTGGGGGCTCGCGGCCGGTTACACGGCGGCCAGCATCGGCGGTGGTTACGCCGCGATCTATCTGGCCAGCGCGATGGTCCGCAGGACGCGGGTGCGGCGATGAGCGTCCTGCTGTGGGCTGCGGTCATGCTGATCGGCGGGACCGGCTCGGTGCTCCGCTTCCTGGTCGACGGCACGGTCGGCTCTCTCACCAGGCGCGACTTCCCGATGGGCACGCTCGTGGTGAACATCTCGGGCGCGGTGGTCCTCGGGCTGCTGACCGGGCTGGCGCTGAGCCATGACGCGGCCCTGGTGGCGGGGACGGCGGCGGTCGGCTCGTACACGACGTTCTCCACCTGGATGCTGGAGACGCAGCGGATGGCCGAGGAACGGCAGCAGCGCAAGGTGCTGCTGAACATCACGGTGAGCATGCTGCTCGGTGTCGGTGCCGCCGCGCTCGGCAAGCTGATCGGAGCACACCTGTGACTGTGCCGATTGTTAATGGGGACTGCCTGAAGCTGACCAGCTACTTCGGTGAGCGCAACCGGACCGGGGACCGCTTCACCGCCGACGCTCTGCTCGCCCTGTACGGGGAGCACGGGATCGCGACCAGCGTCCTGCTGCGCGGCACCGAGGGATTCGGGCTCAAGCACCACGCGCGCACGGACCGGTCGCTGACCCTGTCCGAGGACCTGCCCCTGGTCACGGTCGCCGTCGACACCAGCCCAAGGATCCAGGCGATCCTCAGCGACGCCGCCCGCCTCACCGGCAGCGGCCTCGTCACGCTCGAGCGGGCGCGGTTGCTGACCGGAGACACCGATTTGTCCGGCATGGACGAACCCGCGAAGCTGACCATCTACCTCGGCCGTCAGGAGCGCGTGTACCGGGTACCCGCGTTCGTCGCGGTGTGCGACCTGCTGCACCGGCGCGGGATCGCCGGCGCCACCGCGCTGCTCGGCGTCGATGGCACGGCACACGGCCAGCGCCAGCGCGCCGCGTTCTTCAGCCGTAACGCCGAGACGCCGATGATGGTCATCTCGGTCGGCTCGGGCGAGCAGATCAGCAGGGTCCTGCCGGAACTTGGCGCGCTGCTGCGCCGGCCGCTGATGACCCTCGAACGCATCACCCTCTGCAAACGCGATGGGCAGAACCTCGGCACCCCCGCCGCGCTGCCGGTCCGCGACCCGGCCGGCCTGCCGCTGTGGCACAAGCTCATGGTGTACACCTCGGAGGCCGCCCTGTCCGAGGGACAGCCGATCCACCGGGCGATCGTCCGGCGGCTGCGCGACGCCGGGGTCAGCGGCGCCACCACCCTGCGTGGTGTCTGGGGTTTCCACGGCGATCACCCACCGCACGGCGACCGGCTCCTTCAGGTGGGCCGCCGCGTGCCCGCCGTCACGATCGTGGTCGACACCCCCGAGCGGATCGTGACCGCGTTCTCCGTCATCGATGAGCTCACGGCCGAGCAGGGCATCGTCACCAGCGAGATCGTCCCCGCCATCCGGGCCGGCTCAGGCAAGCACCTCGCCGCCTAGCAGCGATCGATCCACCACCGCAGCCGCAGCGCTCTATCGAAAGGGCTCCACAGGCCGTTCTGGGATGGGTTTTGCCACTAGGGTTGTGCTTACTGTTACTTTTTCCGTGTCGCCAAGACCTCGCGCCACGTCGGCCTCAAATGTTCACGGAACCTGGAAGGGGACCGAGCATGGAGGAGAGCGAGCCGCTAAGCTCGCTGCGTCTGTCGAGCCTGAGCTGCGAGGGCACGACAACGGTACTGGTCAGCGGCGAGCTGGACATCGCGACGACCGGCCAGGTGCGTGCCTATGTAGAACGAGCGCTCGGCGAGTCCGGAACGACGCGGGTCATCCTGGACATGCGCGGGATAACGTTTATCGCCGCCGCAGGCATCGGGCTGCTCGCCGAGCTGAGGAATACGGCGGCCCTGTGCGGGACCGAGCTGCTGCTCGGAGACCTGTCACCGGTCGTGATCCGGCTCCTGGCGCTGGTCGGGCTCGCGGGGCAGTACCCTCTGGCAACCGTCACCAGCTGACCTGGCTCCAGGTGTGATACCTACTTGTCCTTGTGACTGATGTCCTGGAGCGGCCCGCTCCCCCACCGGACCTGACGCTTTCCTACGGAAGGCTGCCTGAGCACGTCATTGACGTCCGGCTGCCCGGTGGCGCAGGCCCGGCGCCGCTGGTGGTGCTGTTCCACGGCGGGTTCTGGCGGCCGAGGTTCGACCGGACGCACCTGCGGCCGATGGCGCACGCGCTCGCCGCGTGCGGATACGTCGTCGCGGTACCTGAATACCGGCGGGCCGGCATGGGTCCAGGCTGGACCGCGACGTTCGACGACATCGCGCTGGTGGCCGACCAGGTGTCCACGCTGGTCGGCGAGCACGCGGACGTTGCGCGGATCACGTGGGCGGGGCATTCGGCGGGCGGGCACCTAGCGCTGTGGGCAGCGGCCCGGCCGTTCATGGCCGACTCGTCCGGCTGGCGGGGCGCGTGCGCCGCAGACCAGGTCGTGTCGCTGGCCGGATGCAACTCGCTGCGGCTGTGCGCCGACTGGAACCTCGGCGACGGTGCGGCGCAGAACCTGCTCGGCGGCTCACCCGACTCGGTACCTGACCGGTACGCGGCCGCCGATCCGGCCACGCTCACGCCACCGTCGATACCGGTCACCCTGGTCCACGGCACTGCCGATGACCGCGTCCCGGTAGGCATGAGCCGCGCGTTCCCGGTAGGCCGCCTCATCGAGATCCCTGACGCCGGCCACTTCGACCTCATCGACCCCCACTCCCCCGCCTTCCCCCACGTCCTATCCGCCCTCCACTAGCCACTACCCCCGTAGGGCAACACTTGTTTCGGTACCTTAGCGCCACGCAAACCTGCATATATCGGACCTAAAAATGGTCGTAGCCTACCGAAACAGCTGTTGCCTTATAGGCGTGGGACGTAGCACGCATGTGGTGAACCGGATGACGTTCCGTCTCGTTACATAGGGTGAGCACACGCTCACCCCGAAGCGAAGGGACGCCCGATATGCCCGGCCAGTACCCGTTCAGCGCCTACGCCACCCCGACCGCCGCCCGGGCCGCCACTCCCGCCGCCGCCGCGACCGTCACCTCGGCCGCCACCGCGACCAGGAAGGCCCCGGGATTCTCGCAGGGATACTGCTCCGTCGCGCCCGGTACTGTCAGCGGGCACCTCAAGAAGGGGGCAAGCTACTGGCCCTGCCGGGTGGAAATCAGCGATGCGGGCGTCACGCTCGCGACGCAAGTCAGGAACCAGACGATAGACACGGCTCCGGCCGGTTCGGTCTCCCTGAGCTGGGTCCGGCGGACCGGCACCGGAACTGTCATCATGATGGACGGCAGGCTGTGGGTCATCGACTTCACCAGAGCCTGCCAGCATGAGCAGACCCTGCGCGGCCTGCCCGGGCTGTTCCAGGGCGTCCGCCGTGCCAGGATGCTGAACCGCGCATTTACCAGCGCCCTGCAGGAAGCGGCTTGCTCGTAATCTCCATCGCGCTATGCCCAGAAACCGCGTGAACCGCACTCATCGAGGGCCATAGTCTTCCTGTATGAACCGGGACGAAATGGGCCTGCCGGAACCACAGGTCGAACTGGCCTGGTGGCCTTGCTCACGGCCGATCGTGCCACTGGAACTTACCCGGCTGAACCGGGTAGGCGAAGCGATGACGCGGGCCAGGCTGCCGAAACCGCAGTCCAGCGCGCTGGCCACGGCCGAGCAGCTGCTGGCCTGGGTCAACAACCGCTGGCTGCACAGCAGCACAAGCTACTTCGGCGCGCCCGACGCGAACATGATCCTGGACCGGGTGGCGTCCGGCGGGCGCTTCGGCAGCGTCGAGTACACCATCGTGCTGTCCCAGGCGCTGAACGCCGTGGAGATCCCGGCCCGGCGGCTGGTCCTGTACGCGGATGGCTACCACGCCAGGCAGGACGCGCTGCACCACGTCACCGAGGCGTGGATCGACGACCTCGGCAAGTGGATACTCCTCGACGGGCGCAACGGCGCCACCTGGCGTGACAGTGACGGCACGCCGCTCAGCGGCCTCGAGCTGCAGCGCCGCTACCACGCCGGTGACCGGCCCGAGTTCAACGGCACCCGCACCGGACGCAGGTTCGACGCGGCCGAGTCGGAGAACTGGTTCCGTTACTTCGCCATGGTGGCGGCCAAGGACGGCCTGGCCTGGACGGACGGGTCCTACGCGCCGGTCATGGCGGGCGGCACCGTCATCAGGAGCAGCAGGCTCGCTGACTCCGACGTGGACGCCGCCCCCGACCTCTCCGCGATCAGCACGAGCGTCACCGACCGCGGCGGGCCGGCCCTGGTGTTCCACACCGATCACCCCTACGCCAACGGGTTCGTGGTCAGCGACACGACCACCAAGGACACGACCTTCCTGGAGCTCGACGAGGCACTCTCGCTGGCCGGCGAGCCAGGCGACCAGCGGCTGACCGTGGCCGTGACCACACCGTACTGCAGCCTGAGCCCCCGCCACCTCCACTACGTCATCCGCGGCTAAGCAGCGCTCCGATCAGCGCGGCGAGCAGCTCGGTGCGGGGCACCAGCTCGCTGATGACGATGTGCTCGTCATCGGCGTGCGCGCCGCCGCCCACTGCGCCAAGCCCGTCCAGCGTGGGGCAGCCGACACCGGCGGTGAAGTTGCCGTCCGACGCGCCGCCCACCGTTACGCCCCGCAGGCCAGGCGACAGGGACCGGGCGAGCTCGAACAGCCGCGCCGACGACGCGGGATCCAGCGGCGGCCGGTTCGGCCCGCCCTCGATCTCCAGCCGCGCACCCGGCACGATCGCCGTCAGCCCGCGCATCAGCTCGTCGACCCGCTGCTGCGCCGCCACGGTCGGCACCCGCACGTCCACAGAAAGCCGGGCCTGCGCGGGCACGGTGTTGCTTGATGACCCGGCCGCCAGCAGGGTCGGCGTGACCGTGGTCCCGGCCCCGGCCCGCTCCTGGATACGCTCCATGGCCAGGATCTGGTGCGCGATCTCCACCGCCGCGTTGATGCCCTTCTCTGGCTCGAGCCCGGAGTGCGCGGCGCGGCCGTGCACGACGATCTCGTAACCGGAGGTGCCCTTGCGGCCGGTCTTCAGCGCCCCGCCGTCCGCCGACGCCTCGAGCACCAGCGCTGCGGTGCTCCGCCTGGCGAGTTCCTCGATGAGCACGCGCGAGGTAAGCGAGCCGACCTCCTCGTCCCCGGTGATCAGTACCGCGACCCCGTCCAGCGACGGCAGCCCGGCCAGCGCGTGAAACGTCTGGACCAGCCCGGCCTTCATGTCGAAAATGCCAGGTCCGCGCGCGATCCCGTCGCTCACTGTCCACGGGTGGCTGGCCAGTGAGCCAAGCGGCCAGACCGTATCATGATGACCGACGATCAGAACGACGGGTGTTTCACGTCCCCACAGAAGATGAGTGACACCGTCGATGACGATCGCATCCGGAGCCGTGCCGAGCAGCCGGGTGCCCTGCGCGGCCACCAGCTCCGCGCTCCTGGCCACCGCGTCGAGGTCGGCCGAGAAGGACTCGCAGGTCACGAGTTCCCGCAGGTCCGCGAGCATGCTCTGCTGATTCATTGGAGCCTGATTCATACGGTAACGCTAGCCGCGCAGCGCGGAGGCGAAGATCGCGGGGAGGGCCGACCAGCGGGGCCGCGCGGCGAAGCTGGTCATGTGGCGGCCCGTGGCCGCCGCGGTCTTGTTGGTGACGAACCAGGGCGGGCGGGGCGACATGGCCATCTCTCCGCGTAGCACCGACCGGGGCGCCGGCCTGAACGGGCCGTGCACCACAGTCCGTTCTGTGTTGCTGAGCAGGAGGGCGTTGTGGACGATGCCGATGCCGCTGCCGACCTCTGCCACCGTGTGGCCCTCGAATGCGCCCCAGGTGGCCCGGGGGGTCAGGAAGCCCACGGCGGTCCACGCGTTCACGGCGACGGTGCCGTAGCGGAGCGCGGCGATCGCGTTGTCCAGGGCGGGGCCGAGGGCGGCGATGGTGCGCGGGTCGGCGATGAGGTTCACGCCGAGGGTGCCGGCGAAGTCCTCGTTGGCGGCGCGGACCGCGTTATCCAGGAAGGCTGCCGCATCGCCTGGCAGCTCCAGGACACCGAGCACGGGGGCGAAGTACTCCGTGGTGAGCGCGGGTCCGGGGTCGGCGAGATCGGTGATCAGCACGCGGCCGCCGATCCTTTCCGCGGCCGGGTACGCGGTGCAGGCCTGGTCGACCCGGGCATCGCTGCCTGGGTAATAGGCGGGGCGGGCCGGCGCGGTGCGCAGGACCTCGCGCAGGGCGTCGAGGAACTCCTTCTTCTGCGGCCAGTCGGAGCTGACGATCACGACCTGGCTGGCGACGCAGTTGTAGCCGCCATTGTGCAGTCGCTGGGTAGCGACATGCTCGGCCTGGAACCGCAGGTCGGCTGTGGTCCACTGGCCGGGGAGGACGATGACCGGGGACACGCCGCCGAGTTCGCTGGTGACGGGCTTGTCCAGTACCGGGGTGCCGGCCTGCTTGCGGGCGGCGCCGTCGGGGCCGGTGCCGAACATGATGGCATCGTGCGTGGCGGCGCTGCCGGTGAGGTGCAGGTGGCTGACCTGCGGATGGGTCACCAGGGCGGCGCCGACGTCGGCGCCGCCGGTGAGGATGCGGACCGCTCCGGCATCGATCAGCGGGCCCAGGACGTGGCTGAACGTGTCCAGCAGCGGATCCATGATCGGGTTGAGCTTGAGGGCGACGACGCGGTTGTTCGCGTACAGCTCGTAGAGGACGTCAAGCAGCGGGATCGACGTGATGTTCCCGGCACCGAGAACCACGCCGGTGCCGTCGGTCCGCTGCGGATCCCGCAGCGCCAGGCCCGCCGTGCTGAGCGCGCCGTCCCTGGTGATGCCGGGCTTCAGCCACACCTCGGCGGTGAAGCCGCTGAGCAGCAGCTTGTCGTAGGGGTCGTGCGGCAGGACCCGGACGGTGACCCTATCCCCCGGCGCCGTGCCGAGGCGGAAGCCTTCGACCGGGCTCTTGCCCTGCTCAAGGGCCTTTATCGTCTCGGCCAGGGCGGCGGTGGCGGTGAGCAGCGCGTACGGACCTGACAGCCACTCCTCGCCCGCCAGCGGGCTGCCCGGGTCGAGCCGCTTGTAGCTGAGCGCCGCGGTTACCCACTCACTCGCGTGGGCGGCGGTGGCGGCGTGCACCTGCTCGATCAGCTCGCGGCGGCGGGGCAGGGCGGCCGCGGCCCAGGCCTTCTCTCCCTCGGCCAGGTCAGCGAGGGCCTGGTCGATGGGGTTGCTGGTCACGCGGTTGCTCCCTTAAGGATGTCGGCTGCTTTCTCCGCCACCATGATCGTCGGTGCGTTCGTGTTGCCGCGCGGCACCGTCGGGAACACCGACGCGTCCACGACGCGCAGGCCGTCAATGCCGAGTACGCGCAGCTCAGGGTCTACCACGGTACCAATGGAGCAGGTTGAGGTGGGGTGGTACAGGGTGCCGCTGACGCGCTGCGCCCAGCGGAAGAGGCCGTCCGCGTCGTCGGCCTCGGGGATGTCGAACGGCCCGGTGATGAGGTCCGCCAGGGCGGGCTGGGCGGCGATCTCCAGCGCGATCCTGATCCCGGCCACCAGCGCGGCGCGGTCCTCGGCGGTGGCGAGGTAGTTGTGCACGATGCGCGGGGCGGCGTCCGGGCGCAGCGAGCGCAGCGTCACATGGCCGCGGCTGGTGGGGGTCAGCACGCACGGGCCGAAGCCGAAGCCGTTCTCGGCGACCGGTCCCATGCCCTCGGCGTGGAAGAGCACAGGCGCGAAGTGGAACTGCAGGTCGGGGGCATCCAGCAGCGCGGTGCTGCGGAAGAAGCCACCCGACTCACCGATGTTGGAGGTGAGCGGGCCGCGGCCTTCCGTCATCAGCAGGACGGCGTTCTCCTCGGTGGCCGCCGTCATCAGGGACTCAGTGTCGGTGCGGTAGTTGAGCACCGTGGCCACGTGATCCTGCAGGTTCATGCCCGCGGGAAGGTCGGCGACGACCTCGATGCCGAACGGGGTGAGCAGGGCCGCCGGGCCGATACCGGATAGCTGCAGGAGCTTCGGGGACAGGTAGGCGCCGGCGGACAGGATGACCTCGCGCTCGGCCCGGATGATCTCGACCGTGCCGTCGTGGAAAACCTCCACGCCTGTCGCCCTGTTCTGGTCGATGACGATCTTCTGGGCCAGGGTGAACGGGAGCAGGGTCAGGTTCGGGCGGGTGAGGGCGGGGTGCAGGTAGGCGACGGCGGCGCTGCACCGCATGCCGTTGCGCTGGGTGAGCTGGTAGGTGCCGACCCCGAACTGGGACTTGCCGTTGAAGTCATGGTTGTGCTCGTAGCCCGCCTGCACGCCGGCGTCCACGAAGGCCGCGGCGAGCGGCTGGTTGGAACGGCCCTCGCTGACCGTCAGCGGGCCGCCCGAGCCGTGAAACTCGTCGGCGCCGCGCTCGTTGTCCTCCGCCTTCAGGAAATAGGGCAGGACGTCGGCCCAGGACCAGCCTTCTGCCTGATAGTCGCTTGCCCAGCTGTCGTAGTCGGCCGGGTTCCCCCGCATGTAGATCATCGCGTTCATCGAGCTGGAGCCGCCGAGCGTCTTGCCGCGCGGCAGGTAAGCACGGCGGCCGGCCAGGCCAGGCTCCGGGTCGGTGTCGAAGTCCCAGTCCAGCCGCGTCTTGAACTGCTGGCTGAACGCGGCCGGGATGTGGATCTCCTGGTCGGTATCCGGCCCGCCCGCCTCGATCAGGGCCACCGTTATGTCCGGGTCCTCCGTCAGCCGCTCGGCCAGCACGCAGCCAGCCGAGCCAGCCCCGACGATGACGTAGTCATAGGTGCTCATGTGCTCTCCGACCTCCAGCTCTGGCGACTCTGCCTCCCCCAATGCTGTCCCCATCTGGGCAAACTATCCATAGGCCACGGCCACCAAACCCGCCCCCGGGATTGGCCCCGGCGCCTCATTCCAGCGTGCCGATGGCGCCAGCGGGTCGGCTGAGGATGGCTGGCAGCCCAGCCGAGCGAGCCCGTTGGCGCCATCGGCACGCTCCAGGGCGCCGATTCGTCATGACAGTTACCCTGGTCAATACAGGATCCGATTCGGCACTACTTAAAGCACCACAATATCCGCCATAAGCAGATGAACCCATTTGCGCAAATCTGCTAAGACGTTTTCCTGCTACGCTCGACGATCTGGGTAGTCCAGCAGGTGGAGAACTCGCGTGCCTGCGGAAACGCCGCGCACGAGTTGACAACCGAGCAACATGTGGGTAACTTCTAACCGTTGCTGCCCGCCGTTCTCCGGAACTGGCGGGCATTTTACGTTAGGGCAAGCAAGATGGGCGACGCGGCCAACGGGCTTACAGTCTGCGTGCTGATCGATTACCAGAACATACATCTGACCGCACGTGATGTGTTCTCGCCGCCGGGGACGGGCGCCAGGGACACTCTCGTTGATCCTCTGGCCTTTGCATTGAGGCTCCTGGAGACTCGAACCGGACAGCAGCAGATCCCCCAACTCCGGCTGACGCGCCTGCAGGCCGTCAGGGTCTACCGAGGCATGCCAAGCAACCATCGAGAGCCGCAACTGTACAGTGCCGCGCAAAGGCAGCACGCTATGTGGACACGAGATCATCGGGTGGACGTGACCACGCGAACGCTTCGGTATCCCTACAACTGGGGGAACCTTCGTGCCAGGAGCGGCCGCGGGAGAAGGGCATCGACGTGCTCGTTGCCCTGGACTTGGTTGACATTGCCCAAGCGGGCGCATATGACATCGTGATCCTGGCTTCCCACGACACCGATATGGAGCCCGCTGTCGAGCGGGCACTGAACCGTGGGCGGGCCAGAATAGAAACGGCCGGATGGCAGGGGGCCCGCCGCATAAAACCGCATGGCAGAAACGTATGGCACACAGCTCTGGATGCCTCTGACTACATGAAGGCACGAGACCGACGCAGCTACTGGTAAGCCGGGCTCCCAACCGACAGGCAAGAGTCGGCACGTTCAGGAGGCGGCGGCGGGTGCTAGCTGCAGGGCGTTGGCCCAGAGCTGGTTCAGGGTAGTGGCCAGGCGCTCGAACGGCATCGGCTGCTCGAGCGCGAAGGCCAGGTACGCCATCCGGCTCACCATCGCCGACAGTGCGTGCGCGGTGAGTTCCGGGTCCAGTGAGGAGTCGGCCAGGCCAGCCTCCTGCAGCCCCCGGATCATGCGGGCATTGCGGGTAATGAACGCGGCACTCCGCTGCAGCCGCAGCGCCCGGAAGTTCTCGTCGACCTGGGCGACCTGCTCCAGTAGGGCCATCAGGCGGGCGTTCTTCTTGTACGAGCGCAGGTACTCGCGGTTGGCGAGGTCGATGAGGCGGCGCGGGTCGGTGATGCCGGTGCGCTCGCGCAGCCGGGGGTGCAGCATTTCCTCCTGTACCTGGTCCACCACCGCGGCGAAGATCTCCTCCTTGCCGTCGAAGTAGGTGTAGACCGAGCCGGCCGCTACGCCCGCGGCCAGGGAGATGTCGCTCATCCGGGCGTCCAGGTAGCCGTCGCGCTCGAAGACCTCGCGGGCGGCGGTGATCAGCGCGGCGCGGGTCCGGATCCCGCGCGCCGACCGCGGTATGGTCCGCTCAACCGGCATGGCCCTCCCACGGCAGCGATACTTGAACTTGACGACAACCTCAAGTATACAGGTCACATACTTAGAAGGAGAGTGTGCCGTGTTTACCGTCTCCGACCGCGCCAAGCAGTACCAGGCCGACCTGCTCAGCTTCATGGATTCGCATGTCTACCCGGCCGAGGAGATCTACGCCGAGCAGATGCGGTCCCAGCCGGACCCGCATTTCCAGCCGCCGGTCATCGAAGACCTCAAGAAGGAGGCCCGCGGCCGCGGGCTGTGGAACCTGTTCCACCCGCACCCGGAGTGGGGTCCCGGGCTCACCAACCTGGAGTACGCACCGCTGGCGGAGATCATGGGCCGCAGCCACATCGCCGCCGAGGCGTGCAACTGCTCCGCGCCGGACACCGGGAACATGGAGGTGCTGACGCTGTTCGGCACCGATGAGCACAAGGAGAAGTACCTCAAGCCGCTGCTTGACGGCACGATCCGCTCCGCGTTCGCGATGACCGAGCCGGCCGTGGCCAGCTCCGACGCGACCAACATTCAGCTCAGCATGGTCCGCGACGGCGAGGACTACGTGCTGAACGGGCGCAAGTGGTTCGCGTCCAACGCGATGCACAAGAACTGCAAGGTCCTGATCGTGATGGGGAAGACCGACCCGGACGCCGCGCCGCACCGGCAGCAGTCGATGCTGGTGATGCCGCTCGACACGCCCGGCATCACCGTGGTCCGGAGCCTGCCGGTGTTCGGCTACATGGACAGGGAAGGGCACGCCGAGCTCACCTTCGAGAACGTCCGGGTCCCGGCGAAGGACGTGCTCAAGGGCGAAGGCGAGGGGTTCGCGATCAGCCAGGCCCGGCTCGGACCTGGCCGGATCCACCACTGCATGCGCGCGATCGGCATCGCAGAACGCGCCCTGGAGCTCATGTGCCGCCGCGCCGCGACCCGGGTTACCTTCGGCGAGCCACTGAGCAGCCGCGCCAACATCCAGGACTGGATCGCCGAGTCGCGGATCGCGATCGAGCAGACCCGGCTGCTCACGCTGAAGGCCGCCTGGATGATGGACACGGTAGGCAACAAGGCGGCGCGCACCGAGATCGCCGCGATCAAGGTCGCGGCACCGTCCATGGCCCTGGAGATCCTTGACCGGGCCATCCAGGTCCACGGTGCGGCCGGGGTCACCGATGACTTCCTGCTGGCCAGCTCGTGGGCGCACCTGCGCACGCTGCGGCTGGCGGACGGGCCGGACGAGGTGCACAAGCGGAGCATCGCGCGGATGGAACTGGCGAAGTACCGGTGACCGGACTGGACCTGACCGGGCGCACCGCGGTGGTCACTGGCGCCTCCCGCGGCATTGGGCTCGCGACCGCCCAGGCGCTGGCGGCAGCCGGCGCGAACGTGGTGCTGACCGCGCGCAAGCAGGAGTCCGCCGACGAAGCCGCGGCCACGGTGCAAGGCACCGCCGTCGGGTTCGGCGCGCACGCCGCCGACGAGGACGCGGCCGCGCGCTGCGTGGCATTCACCATGGAGACGTTCGGCAGCCTGGACATCCTGGTGAACAACGCCGCCACTAATCCGGCGTACGGCCCGATGATCGATCAGGAGCACATCAAGTTCACGAAGATCTTCGACCTGAACCTCTGGGCCCCGGTGTTGTGGACCGGGCTTGCCACCCGCGCGTGGATGGGCGAGCACGGCGGGTCGGTGATCAACGTGAGCTCAATCGGCGGCATCGCCGTGTCGGAGAACCTCGGCGTCTATAACGCGAGCAAGGCAGCGCTGATCCACGTCACCAAGCAGCTGGCCCTCGAGCTCGCGCCGAGGATACGGGTCAACGGCGTCGCCCCGTCCGTCGTCCGCACCCGCCTCGCCGAGGCGCTGTGGCGCGACCGCGAGGACGCGGCCGGTGCCGCGCATCCGCTAGGACGCATCGGCGAGCCGGACGACGTCGCCGGGGCGGTTGCCTTCCTGGCCTCCGACGCGGCCTCCTGGATCACCGGGGAGACGCTGGTCATCGACGGCGGCGCCCTGCTCGGCTCGCCCGCTCTGAAGGGATAGCTCATCATGTCCGACGAACTCGTCCTGGCCGAGCACCGTGGCCCCGTGCTGCTGCTCACCCTGAACCGCCCGGACCGGCTGAACGCCTGGAACGACGCGCTCGAGGAGCGCTACTTCGCTCTGCTCGACGACGCCGAGGCCAGCCCGGACGTCCGCGCCGTCGTGGTCACCGGCGCCGGCCGGGGCTTCTGCGCAGGCGCTGACCTCGCCGACCTGGAGCAGGTGGCGACGGTCGACTTCTCCACCGCTACGCTGCCGGAGCGCAAGCGTCCCCGGGAACGCCCGCTGGCACTGCGCAAGCCGCTCATCGCCGCCATCAACGGCGCCGCGGTCGGCCTCGGCCTGGTCGAGGCCCTGTACTGCGACCTCAGGTTCTGCACTCCGAACGCCAAGCTAGGCACCGCGTTCGTCCGGCGCGGCCTGATCGCCGAGTACGGGATCGCCTGGCTGCTGCCGCGGCTGATCGGGCAGAGCCGCGCGCTGGACCTGCTGCTGTCCGGCCGCATCATCCAAGGCGAGGAAGCCCTTGCGATGGGCCTGGTGGACCGGGTCGTCCCCGATGTGGTCGAGGCCGCCGTCGGCTACGCTGCCGAGCTCGCCACGTACTGCTCGCCGAACTCGATGCGCATCATCAAGGATCAGGTGCTGCGCGCCATGGACTCGGACCTGCCCACAGCGATCGAGCGTGCCAACGAGCTGATGATCACAGGCTTCAGCCATCCCGACGCGGCCGAGGGCGTGGTCAGCTTCCTCGAAGGCAGGCCGCCGGCCTTCGATGCGCTCTCATTCGACGATGCGGGACAGTGACTCAGCAACCACGATCGGCTTGGCGATCCCCTCGGCCTCGACGGTCTGCAGGCTGCGGAACTGGATGCCGCCAGGCACCCGGTCCGCTGCCTGCCCCGTCAGCCGCATCCTGATCCGCGACCCGGACGGCAGCGGTGCCGGGAACCGGATCTTGTCGTAGCCGTAGTTGAGCCCGGCCGTGAACGACCCGAAGGACAGCAGCTGCGTCATGAACGACGGCCCGAGCGCCAGCGTGAACAGCCCGTGCGCGATCGTTGCGCCGAACGGGCCGGCCGCCGCGCGCTCGATGTCGACGTGGATCCACTGGTGATCCCCGGTCGCGTCCGCGAACGCGCTGATCCGCTCCTGCGTCATGTCATACCAGGGCGTCGGCCCGATCTCGACGCCGATCAGAGCCTGCAGGTCCTCGAACGAAGCCGGCCGCACCGGCAGCACTGTGACGTCCATACGCCGAGCCTAGTTGAGCATGGTGTCAACTTCATATAGTTTCGCCCCATGAGCGTCTCCCCGGAAACCGCCCGCCGCACCTGGCGGTCCCTCGAAGCCTTCCACGGCATGATCTACTTCTCCGCCGACGCGGCCGCCCGGTATGAGGCTCTCGGCCTGCCCGGCCGAGCCGGCTACTTCCCCTCCCGGTCCGCCGCCATGGGTACGGCATCCGCCGAAATCGTCATCGCCACGTTCTACAACTTCAACCCCGGACTCGTCAGGACCGTACTGCCGTGGGCCTGGCAGGTCACCTCGCCGGAGAAGATCCTCGAGGCCAGGCTCGCCGGGGCCGACGCGACACTGCGCGAGATACTCGGCCAGGAGGCCCTCGACTCACCCGAGATGGCGCGCGCCGCCGAACTCGCCCGCCGCGCGGCGGAATCGGTAGCCGATGACCTGACCGGCCGCCCGCTTTACGCCGCGCACACCACTCTCCCCTGGCCCGACCAGCCGCATCTCGTTCTGTGGCACGCGCAGACGCTGCTGCGCGAGTACCGCGGCGACGGTCACGTCGCGGCGCTGCTCGTCGCCGGCCTGTCCGGCATCGAGGCCCTCATCACGCACGCCGCGACCGGCGCCATCTCCGCCGAAGCGCTGCGCAACACCAGGGGCTGGCCCGAGGCTTCCTGGCAAGAGGCGGACGCCGTACTGCAGGATCGCGGCTGGCTCACCGCCGACGGCGCCTTCACCCCGCTGGGCCAGGAAGGCCGCCAGCAGGTCGAGGACACCACCGACCGCCGAGCTCCGCACCCTGGCCGGCCCGCTCACCACCCCGCTGATCGACACCCTCATGCCCTGGGCCAGAAAGGCCTACTGAGAGGTCGTCCGGGGAAGAACTGCGCTGCGCCCGTCTCGCCGCACGGCATGCGAGCCGGGCCGTCATTTTCTGTGCGTAACATTGCGCACGAACTCGTCTTTGCGCACGAAACCGTCGCCCATAAAGGGCATATCGGACACAACCACGACGGGTTTGTGCGCGAAGACGGACTGGTGCGCAAAGTCTCGTCCGAAATGTCGCAATTCGGAGGCCATCGCCACGAGTCGCCAATAAGCCGGGGAGGGAACTGAGGAAGCGGAGCAGGGCGGCGGTTACCTCGTCGGGGCGCTCCTGCTGGATCCAGTGGCCGGCCCCGTTGATGACGACGTTCTCGCGCAAGTCGGTCAGCACGGCCGTAAGCCCCGCGCTGCTCATGAACCGGCCGACGAGATCCTCGGAGCCGGTGAGGAACATCGAGGGCTGATCGATGGTGCGCCCGTCCAGGTACTCGGTGAGCACCCAGTTCCGGTCCAGGTTGCGGTAGTAGTTCAGGCCACCTGTGAAACCCGTCTCGGTGAAGGCCCGCACGAAAACATCGAGCTCCTCTTCGCTCTGCCAGTGCCGCAGCGAAGGCGGCGGCGAGCCGGCACCTCCGGCCGTCCATGAGCCTGCCATTACGTCTTCTGAGAGCAGCGTGCGCCGCACGTCGCGAGCGAGCACGGCGTCGGCGACACCGGGTTCCTGGAACCACACCATGTAGAAGTCATCGCCGAGGCGGCCGCGCAGGATCGGGATCGGCGGCGCCGGTGACCGTGGCGTGACCGGCACGCTGAGTCCCGCGACGGCCCGGACCCGGTCCGGGTGCGCCTGCGCCAGCTGCCAGACCACAGCGGCGCCCCAGTCATGCCCGGCGAACACCGCGTCGTCGGCGCCAACCGCATCGAGCAGGCCAGTCAGATCCGCGCAGAGCGTGAGAATGTCGTAGTCCTCAATGGCGGACGGCCGCGAGCTGCCGCCGTAGCCGCGCAAGTCCGGGGTCAGCGTCCGGTACCCCGCGTCGGCCAGAGCGAATACCTGATGCCGCCAGGAGAAGCCCAGCTCAGGGAAGCCGTGGCAGAGCACGACCAGCGGCCCCTCGCCGTGCTCGACCACGTTGAGCGAGATCCCGTTGGTGGCCACCCGCCGCGAGGGCAGCCGTTCCCAGTCAGCGACGGTTCGCATGTCCCCACGCTATGCCAACGTGACGCCAGCCCGGTCCCCGCCCAACCTCCTTCCCTTGGGCTACACCTGTTTCGGTAGGTTACGACCAATTATCGGTCCGATATATACCTGTTTGCGTGGCGCTAAGGTACCGAAACAGCTGTTGCCTTACAAGAGAACAGCAGCCGCGCCGTCAGCGATGGAGCTGGACGGTGCTCAGGAGGGCATTCATGTGGGCCGGGTCGGCGTAGCGCGCGGGCGCGAAAAACACAGGTGGCGTCCGCCCCCTGCGGGCGGACGCCACCTTGCTCGTGAAGCTCTGGCTGCTACGGGAGGACGCCCCAGTTCCAGGACCACAGCTGGTTGCTGTTCACGTCGTCGTCGCCACCGGGCGTGCCGTTATTAGCGCCCTGCGCGAACCCGGTGAGGTTGGTGGTGTACAGCTGCGGCCTGGGCTGGTCGGTCGGGTACCCACTGGCCGGGTAGGTCAGCACGTAAGGCTCGGAGAAGTTAGTGTCCGAGCCGTTGATCATCGGCCAGTCACCGTCGGGGTCGGGGGCCGTGGACTCGTCCAGGCTGTCCAGGACCCACACGGTCTTGCCGGAGACGCCGCATGGCTGCAGGCTGACCTTGGTGCCGCGCGCCGCGGTGCTGCCGACGCCGATGCACAGGCCGGTCTGCGCGCCGTATGGCGTGTACTGGAACTCGTACGCGTAGTCGTTCACGCCTATCCCGCCGTTGTTAGAGCACTTGCCCATAACGGCATCCGTGCAGCCGTAGTGCAGTGCGACACCCGGCGACACCAGGCCCAGCGCGTAGAACTCCGAGACCCGGCCCTCCTCGTCGACGGTGAAGTCCTCGCCCTGGTCGGAGTTGCTCTGCCGCATCAGGATGACCGGCGTGCCGACCGCGGCGCGCTGCCCCTCGGCTTCGACGACGAAGTTGGGTGAGCTGTGCGACCCGAAGTTCTTGGAGAACAGGTCGATGCAGGACGGGCCGCACGGCGGGGTGGCCGCGTTGGCCGATCCCGCGCTCGCCATGGCAATCGCTCCGATGCCGCCCGCCAGGCTGATCGTCATCACCGTTGCGGCTGCTTTGTTCTTGATGGACATGATGGCTGATACCTCCTTGACGGGCAGCCGGGCCCTGCACGACCGCCACGCTGACGTGACTACGCCAGTAAGAGGGAACCGACCCGGAGCAACAGCACAAATTCCGCGAAATATTTTGCCGGGAGTTTTTTGGCGACCCGTGGCCCACGAACCGCCACCAGGTGGGGTTCGTGGGCCACGGGTCGCCTTGGCGTACCTGAGCCCGCGTGGCTGCTAGTCGTGGTGGTCGGGCTTGCCGGCCACCAGGTCCTGCACCCAGGCCAGCGCGGCGGTCGCCGGGTGGGCATAGCGCCGTTCCCTTGCGGTCGCCTTGGTGAGCTTCTTGCTGCCGGCCGGGTAGCGGGACCGCGCCCACGCCGATCCGGGCCGGGCTACCCGGGTCGCGCCGACCAGGGCGAACACGGTGATGTAGATGCCGAGCAGGCCGAACCAGACCTTGCCCTTGAGCAGGCAGACAACCGTGCAGGCCAGGTTGAACATGAGGACCACGATCAGCCCGACCGGCTCGCCACCGTCGGCCAGCCCGAACGGGCTCAGGCCCAGGAGTGCCAGGCCCGTCGCGGCGATCGCGATGAACACGACCTGGACCGACAGCCGCCCCTGCTCCCCCCAGTACACGTCCTCCAGATGCAGCACCAGTGCGAACTCGTCGAGCACCAGGGCCATGCCGGCTCCGAGCAGCGCGGCGCTTACCGCCGCCCATACCGACCGCGGATTCTGCACGGCGAGGCCGCTGACCCCGCCGACGCACATGAACACCAGCCCGAACACCACATGGTGAATGTGGGTGCCGCCCGGTGTCACGTTGCCTGGCCACCACGTCACCTGAGCGCGGATCATCCGCACGCTGAACCGGATGAACACGAACGCCACGATGAACGCGACCAGGAAGCAGAACAGCCGCAGCTTCCCCGGCTCCACGATCACATGATGAAACCACCCGCTCACGTACCCCTTATTACCCATCCGCCCCTCCCCCACCGCCCGGGATCAAAACGGAACTTCGGGGCGGGAAGCGTTATCTAGGCGTGACCTAGATTCTTGTAGCCAGCGGACCCGGGGCGCACTCCTACGGGAGACGGTACGAATTCCGCGGGAGGACTCATGTGGTGCAGCAAGGCCTGGGCTGGGGCAAGCGTGGCTATTACCGCGGTTGCCGTGGGGGCATATGGGATGGCCGTGAGCAACGCGGCCACGGCGGCCGGCGGCGGTGCGGCCTGGCGGATCACCGACCAGGTACACAGCGGGGCGACCGGCGACTTCACCGCGGTGGCGGCGCTGGGCAGTAACGGCGGATGGGCGTTCAACGGGATCAGCACGCCGACCGCGTGGGAGCGGAGCGGATCGAGCTGGAAGCAGGTGCCGTTCCCGACGCGGGGCGTAACGGGGCCGGTCATCGCGGCGGCGGCTCTCTCGCCTAGTGACGCGTGGGCGTTTACCCAGGGAACGGTCACGCAGTCGCGGGTGTACCACTGGAACGGCAGCGCCTGGAGCATGGTGCACTCGTTCCAGCGGCAGATCGGCGGCGCCGTCGTGCTCAGCGCGGACGACGTCTGGGTTTTCGGCGAGCCCTTCATCCCTGGCGCCTACCTCGGCGCCTGGCACTACAACGGGCACACCTGGACAGCGGTCAAGACCGGCGGTGAACTCGAAGGCGGCAGCGGACTCTCCGCCGATGACATCTGGGCCTTCGACGGGCCGGACGTCGCACACTGGAACGGGCACGCCTGGAGCCGGACCTCACTAGCCAGCCTGCTGCCGGCGAGGCAGGCACTCAACGACCCCGAACTGACCGGCATCTACGCGCAGTCCTCCGACAGCGTGTACGCGATAGGCAACGGGAACCAGCAGGATGAGGGCGGCCCGACCGTGGTGCTGCACTGGAACGGCCATACCTGGACCAAGGTCGCCGAAGGCAACTACGGTCTCGGCACGTCGCCACTGCAGCAGATCGTGTCCGACGGCGGCGGCGGGTTCTGGCTGCCGATGCCGGGGGCCGATTCGCAGCGCTCCTACCTGGTGCATTTCACGAATGACACGCTTACCCCGGCCGCATTGCCAGTAGCATCCAGCGAGATCACCATTGACGCGGTGGCGCTCATCCCCGGCACCACCAGCCTGCTCGGCGGCGGCTACACGCACGCCGCGAGCAACCCCGGCAACAACGTCGTATCCGTTCTCCTCCAGTACGGGAGCTGACCCATGCTCGCAAAGATCCTCGTCGCAACGGCGCTGCTGGCCGCGACAACCACGACAGCCACGGCGCTCACCACAAGCAGCACGCCGTCCTGGCGGGTCGTCAAGCAGGTGACCGGCGGCTCGTTCGCCGAGTTCACCACGATCACCGCGGCCGGCCGCAACACCGCCTGGGCCTTCGACGGACAGCAGGGCGCCACCGCGTGGGAACGCACCGGCTCGACGTGGACCAAGGAGCCCTTCCCCAGCAAGAGCGACGAGGAGGTCTTCGCGGCCGGTGCCTCCTCGGCCAGCAACGTATGGGCGCTCGCGGCCAGCCTGTTCGGCGGGCAGTCCCGTGCGCTGCACTGGAATGGCAGCGCCTGGGCCCAGGCGGGCACCTTCCCGCAGGCCGCGGGGGGCATCGCCGTGGTCAGCTCAACGAACGTGTGGGCGTTCGGCGCGCCCTACCTGCCGGTGGCGCAGCTCGGCGCCTGGCATTACAACGGCCGCACCTGGACGAAGGTGGCCTCCGGCAAGGGGCTCGGCGGCGGCAGCGCGGTCTCCGCGAACGACGTCTGGGCCTACGACGGCACCGACGTCGCCAACTGGAACGGCAGCACCTGGGTGCGGACGAACCTCGCCAGGCTGCTGCCGGCCAGCGACGGCCAGAACGACCCCATGGTCACCGCCATCTACGCCGAATCGGCCAGCAATGTCTACGCCATCGGTACCGGCGACTACAGCGACGGCGGCTGGCCGACCGTTGTCCTGCACTACAGCGGGAAGACATGGACCCAGGTAGCCGAAGACCACACCGGCACGGCTTTCCAGGTGCCGCAGGGGGTCAGCCCAGACGGACACGGCGGCTTGTGGATCACCGCCGCCAACTTCTCCGGCAACGCGTCAGCGGTACTGCACTACTCTGGCGGTCACCTGACCAACGCGTCGTTCCCCATCTCCTCCGGCAAGATCGACGTCCTCAGCATCGCCCAGGTCCCCGGCACCAGCCAGATCCTGGCCGGCGGGTACACCCATCCGTCCGGCAACGCCGGCCTGAACCCGGTCGCGGTGATCCTGCAGCTCGGCTCGTTACCTAATCGTGGCGCAACGTCAGGGTCCTCCAGCGTGTCTTCTCCATGGGGAAGGCATCACTGAAGCTGGAGTTAACTCATGCGAATTGGCAGGATAAGCACCGCTATCGCCGTGACGACCACCGCGGCCGCGCTCAGCGCGGCCGCGGTGACCGCGCTCACGGGCCACGCGGCCGGGGCAGGCCACATCGCCGGGGCAGGCCACGCGGCCGGAGCGGCTCACGCGGCGACGCTGACCACGGCTGGCAGCCCGTCCTGGCGGATCGCCAAGGACCTCCCCGCTGGCCCGGAAGGCTTCGCGGTCACCGCGGCGGGCCCTGGCAGCGAGTGGGCCTTCGGCGGCAACGGCAAGGGCAAGCCCACCGCATGGGAGAACCGCGGGGCGGGCTGGTCGCAGGTGCCGTTCCCCGGAACGCCAGGCGAGGAGGTGACCGCGGCCGGCGCGTCATCAGCGTCGAATGTCTGGGTCTTCACCGACCATGTCGGCGACGATGGCGGCGGGGTGGGAGCGATGCGCTGGAACGGCAGCACCTGGTCCAGCGTGGGCCTTTGGTACATCGGCCAGATCGACTCCGCAGCGGTACTGAGCCCGACCGACGTGTGGGTGTTCGGCGCCCCCATGGCCTGGCACTGGAACGGAAAGGGCTGGTGGGAGGTCTCAGCGACCGGTGACGGACCGCTGGTTAACGGCGGCAGCGCCCTGTCCGCTGACGACGCCTGGGTCTACGGCGCGGTAAGCGGGGCCGCCGAGGCCCCCGGGGCCGACGTAGCGCACTGGAACGGCAGTTCCTGGAAGAACGTCTCACTGGCCAACCTGCTCACCACATCGCAGCAAGGCCCGGGTGAGGTGAATTCCGTCTACGAGCAGTCTCCGGACAGCGTGTACGCCCTGGGCACCGCCAGCGTCTACGTCAGCACCGGCAACCCTGGCGGCACCGAGCTGATCCTGCTGCACTGGAACGGGTCCGCCTGGTCGCGGGTGGCGCGGGTTCCTGGCCTCTCCGGCACTGGCGGGGAGATCTCCGGTGACGGGCACGGCGGGCTCTGGCTGGCTAACGTCGTCACACCCCATGGACGCGCATTGCTGCATTATGCAGTCAGCAGGCAGGGCTCGGACGGCAAGCTGACCACGGTGCGCATGCCACGCACCGCGATCCAGGTAGGAACCGTGGCCCGCATCCCCGGGACCGGTGACGCACTGGCTGGCGCCTACACCATCATGCGGCAAGGCGGTATCCCCGCCGACTTTCTGCTGCAATACGGTAGCTAATTCGCAGACGGGCTCAACAGGACGTTCTGCTATTTGCTATCCGGGGTGCGGTCAGACGGTGACTTACGGTGCGAAAGCCTTTGCGGGTTTGCTTGCAGCCTGTAACGAGGCTACGGTCACGGTGTGGCAGCTGACGAGCGGAAACATGTGATCGCTATCGGTGGCGGGATGATGATGCCGACAGGCACCGTGCCGCTGCATATCGACTACGCGTTGGGGCTGACAGGCAAGCGGGAACCGCGGATCTGCGTACTCAACACGGCGGCGGGCGACGATCCCCGGTGGGCGATGCTCATGTACGACCGGCTGGCCGGGCACCCGGTGCGGCTGAGCCATCTCGCCCTGTTCCCGATGCCGAATGTGGCGGATCCGGCGGATCTGCTGCTGTCCCAGGACGTGATCTTCGTGGGCGGCGGCAGCGTGGCGAACATGCTGGCGGTGTGGCGGGTGC
>Ga0209530_1000050_pt1 | contig 97575 bp, 91 predicted proteins | sample BlaSpr_A8_Ref_O1_FD_187987 | JGI IMG/M metagenome (GOLD analysis project Ga0209530, IMG submission 187987) | Forest soil microbial communities from Thunder Bay, Ontario, Canada - Black Spruce, Ontario site 2_A8_Ref_O1 (SPAdes) (version 2) | ecosystem: Environmental > Terrestrial > Soil > Boreal...
GCGGCCCGTCACGGGGACGGGCGGACCGTGGCCGGCCGCCGGTCCGCTACGGGGGAGCGGGCCGGAGCCTGGAGACCTATGCCTGGCGGAGGAGCTCGTTCAGCTCGGACTCTATGTCGACAAAGCCGCTTTCCTTGCCAGCCGGTACAATAGAGTACGTCCGGCGCAGGAAGGCAGACATTGCCTCGGCCGGCGCCTCGAAGTGGGCCTGGCCGAACGGAGAGGAGAGCTCGATGTTGAGCACGATGTCGTCGGAACCGCCGTCCTCGGCGTCGGCGGGCTCGGACGGCCACACCTGGACGTCGCCCTCGCCCTGGCGAGACTCGATGCCCGCCGCGAGCAGGTCGCGGGCGAAGATCCACTCGACCGGTTCATCGGTGCCGACGTGGAACGCCATCCGGATTGCGTACGGGTCACTGCCGCTGTAATACAGGCTGGCGACCAGCGGAACAATCGTTTGCTGCGGGACGACGAGCCTGAGGCCAAGCTCAGCCGAGACCGTGGTGCTGCTGCTGCTGTTCATCGCCAAGCCAACCCCTACCTAGCTGTGTCCCGGAAACCCGGGCTCTGCCAATCTGACGGTACGAACCGGGGACTATGACGCGTACGGAGCGTGAAGGTTTGCCTAACGGTAAGCCTTTTCCGATTCGCGTCTTTACTCCCGGCCTGAACCTCTCGTTGACCAAGGCCTCTGACCTGGTCCGATGTCGTTCATTCCGTGTAACGACGTTGCGCCAGTGTAATGTTCCTGCGCGCTGATTGCATAGCCCAACGTGTTAGTTACTCGCGTTTATATACAACGTGTTCTTGAGCAATTACCGGGAGTAATAATTGCGGCATTGGTGCTCACGATTGCATGACTTGTCGATTACGTAGCGTAATTGAAATTCCGGCATCAGATACCAAAGCAACGCGGGCTCGTCAATCTGACCGAAAGTAGCTGGATACCTGCGGAGCCGGGCGCGCTGGCCGCCGAAAATTCTTCAAAGAATTTTTCCGCCGGCCGGGAGACGTCCGCATTAAGGGCAGTATGTCTGGGGGGGGCTGCGTCATTGCTCGTTCGGTGACGGGCTGGCTGTCGGGGATTGTTCGCGTGCCAGTGATTCCATAAGCCGGGGTCCGCGGAGCCGACGGGCACACTGGCTCCGCGGTGCGTGCCGAGACGCCGTGAGATGCGCTACGCTATGGAGCGCCGGGGAACGCGTCAGCGGCTCCGTACCCGGGCGATTGGCTCAGCGGAAGAGCGCCTCGTTCACACCGAGGAGGTCACTGGTTCGATCCCAGTATCGCCCACCACGCAGGACTTGGTTGCATAAGAAGCCCCCCGAGACGCTTGGGGGGCTACCCTGGGGGGCAATTAGGTGTTGGACCCGCTGGTCACCTGCTCTTGAGCTTCTTCGGTTTCCTGGGCCATGCGAGCTTCGTGGGCGATGAGAGCCTCGTTGAGCAGCGGGACCGCGGACCTGGGAGCCATCGCGTACGGTGCGGCGAGCCCTTGCCTCCAGATCCCCTCCAGGTAGTCGCAGAGCCGCTGTCGCATCTCGTCGGTGACATGCAGATAGACCGAGTCCATGCCCTGCATGGCGTGGCCGCGGCGGTCCATCTGGATGACCTTGGGCAATCCGGACAGGTAACTGGTCGACTGGGTGTGCCTGTCGTCATGCGGCTTGAACGTGCCGAGGAGGTCCGGCCAGGTGCCCTCGGCGATGTCCGCGGCCCTGGTCTTGCGGTTGCCCTTGCGGATCGGGATGCCTGGCCACGGCTCGGCGATCACGTAGACGGGCCGGCGCTCATCGCCGCGCTCGGGATAGCGGCCCTCAGCGGCGTTGGTGAGGTACCGGTCGGCGTAGTTTGACCGCCGCGGGTGGCCGCCTTGCGGGCCGAGGAACAGGTAGTTCGCCGGGGTCGTGTCCTCGCCCTTGCATATGGGGCGCCCTTCGGTGACCGGGCATCCAGGATCTCCATCAGCGTAGGCAGCCGTTGCAGGGGTGAACCAGTCCCGCAGGTCGTTGACCTTCTGCTACACCTCCGGGACGCCACCGGCGGCAGCTTCGCTGAGAAGAAGTTCTCACGGTGGTCGACGGCAGCAGGCGCGGCGACCTCTGCGGCACGCCCATTGATGCTCCGCCCGACCGGCCGGAAACCGCCGACGCTACGCGCGCAGGCTATCGCTGGCTTTCCTGGCCGCAGCATCCCGCGTCTGGTGCAAGGACGATGAAGATTCTGTGCATCGGCCAGTGCCTCGCCGCGTGCTGCCGCGCTTGCTTGGAAAACATCCCGATCGCTGTCTTGCCGAACCGGACCAAGGCGATCACGACCTCCTCGACCCGGGGTCAGCATCTACAGGATGCCGGCAAAGAAGGTATGAAGGCCGCCCCCGACGATAAAGCAAAAGAGCCAAAAGAGGGCCAGCGTGATCTGGAACCGGCGGCCTTTATAGAAGGGCCGAGGCGCCTGCCGGTGGTGCCGGCCGTCCAGGCCGACGAGCGTGGCCTTCACCTCGGGGCCGTCGGCCTGACTGAGGAAGAACTGCAGGCGCTGCCGGGTAATCACCGGCCAGAGCCAGGAGCCCGTGTAGTGCTGCAGCACCATCTCCGGATTGCGTTCGCCGCGCTCGGTCAGCCCAGCGGTGAACTGCCGGAGTGCGAACACGAACTGCTCGCTGCCACGGGCCTCATAGAGCGTGCGGGCCAGGAAGTCCGCTTCGGCCATCATGCTGGTCGGCGGTCCGCCCGGATCAGGCCTGCCCGGCGGTGTCGCAGCAGCAGCCTGGACACGGATCCGGATGTAGAGGTCTCCGGGCGGCCCTCCGGTCGGGCCGGGCAGTCCTTCTTCCCGGACCCGGAGCTGCCGCCCGTCGGGAGTGCCCGGCGGGATCCGCACCAAGGGCGCCCGCCCTGGCCGCGCGCCTTGCACCTGTTTCACGCACCCCGTCCGGGCTTCGCCGGGCGTCAGCGAGAGGGTGATGTTCACGTCGCCGCCTCGCGGAGGCGGCGGCGGAGTGGGAGTGGGAGGCGGAGCGGGATCGGGAGTGGGAGGCGGAGCGGGAGCGGGAGGCGGAGCGGGAGTGGGAGGCGGAGCGGGAGTGGGAGGCGGAGCGGGAGTGGGAGGCGGAGGTGTGACCTTTGCGAACTGGTGCAGGATCGAACTGGCCCGGCGGACATCGTCCTTGCCCAGAGCTTCGTCGTGGTGGGCGCCGGTCGCCAGGCCGGCCAACTGGCGGGCGCCCCGGCGCAGGTCGGGCGCCGCCCAGGCTTCCGTGGCCGGGTCGTAGGCGAATACCGACAGGCAGGCCCGGCTGTCGTCCAGCGACTTGACGGGTGGCTTCCCGTCGGCCGCGCGGTTGTCGTTGACCGCGTCTAGCCAATTCGAGCCGTAGTGGTTGTATAGCCGTTCCTGGAGTTGCGGTCGGATCACCCTCGCTGCCTCCCGAACGATGACGATTATCTCATCCGCAGGCTCCCCCGGCATGGCCGCCTCCCAATCGCGCTCACCCATCCGCCCACAGAATAACCTTTATTTCCCGGCGTTCCCGGCTGCCTAGAGGCAGGCTCACACCCAGCCGGGCGCGGACGGCGACCAACGGGGTCCGCGGGGTTCCGGCTGGCGGGCGGAGCGGTTCCCCGCAGGGAGCACATAGCCGCTGATCTGGGTGGTTGCGAAACGCTCATTACTGATTTGCTGAGGCGCGGATATGAGGCAAATCTGCGCTCACCCGCGCTTAGCGCGAGCCAGGCACCGAGCAGGCCTGGCGAGTCGGTCGCGGGTAGCTTGACTCCCCGCGAGGATGGGATAACCCGGCCGCGCTGGTACTCGGCAACCGGGTACCAGCTCTGTCCGACTTCCAGGGCTACCATTTCAGCGCGCAGGCCAGGCCAGCCATCCAGATGGCTACCTCGACCTGAGCTGGGAGGCCGCTCTGCTGTCGCTGGTTCTCGGCGTCAGGCTCCGGGCCGCGCCGCAACTGGTCCGCAACCACCCTATGGCATTCTCGACGCTGCGGTCTCTGGTCTACGCTGAGCGTGCGGTCACGCGCGACAAGCTGCGGCGCATGTCTGACCGGTTCCACCTGCCGTGAGCGCCCTTGGTGAGCGGGCCGGGCCGGCTTGGCGGGTGTCCCCCGGCGACCAACTACGCCCCTTCCTCGGCGACCGCCCCGACGCCGCCTTCGCCGTCGCCGTCAGACAGGGGATTGCGCCTCCCGTCAGCGGTCAGCCAGTGATCACGAGTGGACCCAGCCGCGCCCGGTGCAGGTGGCGCAACGCCAGTCCAGGGAACGCGCGTGAGCTGGCTGTGATCAGCCGGGTGTTCGGGGCGCGGTGTGCTGGCGCGATGTCACTACGAGCGGAGCGAGGAAATCGCTTGGCGCGTAGTAGCCGAGCCCGCATACCCGGCCCAGTAGGCCTTCCTCCTCCAGGATGCGTAGGCCCTTGGCTGCGGTGGCGCGGTTGCACCCGTGCAGCCGACCGAGCTCGCTGGTCGCCGGAACCGGTTGGCCGGGGACCAGGGCCCCGTCGGCGAGCTGCTCGCGGATGGCGGCGACCTGCAGGTACTTCCTGGGATCCCGGGAAGTACCTGCAATGACCAGAGAGTAGCAGGTAAATTATCGTTCATGGTCGACTATGACTTAGTATGAACCAGTTGGAGACGTCAGTGCCGACCGGGCGGTGAGCCTGGCCCGGCTGCCGCCCGCCAGCTGAGGATCAGCGCCGTTCCGGCGCGCGGGCGTGCCCGGGCGGCGGTCAGGCTGGCAGCCCGGAGCCTGCGTTTACGGTCGGCGCCCGAGCAGGATGAGGAATTAGTTGTCCTTCGCGAAGGTGCCGCCGCCGCGGCTGCGTCGAGCGCTCCAGAACGCAGCCGGACTAGGGCCAGGTCAATGCCCGCGCGGCCTGCCCGCGAACCAATGCTGCTCGCCTTGCCGTGGCCCTTCGTCGTACGGCTCGATGGCTCGTTCAAGTTCGGCTGCCGCCTCCCGTTCGCCGCCTTCGACTCCGGCGAGTGCGGTACCGGCGAACGTGTGGTGGGTAGCCAGGGAGAGGGCGAACTCGCCACCTATCTCCAGCGGGTCATCGGTGTAGTCATGCTCACGGGCTTTATGCGCGGGGCGGCTCCTGGTCCGTCGTGTAGATATTCAAGCCCGCTAGCGGCGTGGGCGCGGCTCTCCTGCCATCTGCCTCGCCACCGAGCCAGCTCGGGCGGTCGCTATCGCTTCCGTATATGCCTGGTCGGCTCGTGATCCAGGTCTCCGCCCCTGACGCGCGTGACGGGATCCAGATCGAAGGAGAGAACGGCTTCGGGCTGTGGCCGGACGCACGTGCAGTCGGCGATTGCACTGTGACGTTTGCGCCGTATAAGTTGCGGTAACACGGATGTTGTTCTTGTACACAGTGTCGGGTGACGGTAACAGCAAGTTACTCACGTGCCCGGCGATGGACATTTGTATTTGGAAGGCCTGTTGCCGGGACTTAATTCCGGGCTTATGTTGGGAGTGCTCGTGAGCGGTATATGGCAGGAAGGTTTTGCCGTGCCAGATTCCCCGTCGCCTGATCTTCCGCCGTCACCCGAGATTGATACGACGGTTTCTCATTCGGCGCGGATATGGGATTACTGGCTGGGCGGCAAGGATAATTACCCGGTTGACCGCGAGGTGGGCGACCGTATTGCGGAGCTGCTGCCCGATATCGTCCGTCAGGCGCGGGCGGATCGCGTGTTTCTGGGGCGGGTGGTGCGGTACCTGGCCGGGGAGGTCGGGGTGCGGCAGTTCTTGGATATCGGGACGGGCCTGCCGACGGTTGACAATACTCATGAGGTTGCGCAGCGTGTGGCTCCGGAGTGCCGCGTCGTGTACGTCGATGACGATCCGCTGGTCCTGGTGCACGCACGGGCGCTGCTCACCAGCGCGCCGGAGGGTGTCACCGATTACATCCATGCTGATCTGCGTGATCCCGATGACGTCATCGCCGGCGCGGCGCGGACTCTCGATTTCGGTGAACCGGTCGCCATCACGATGCTCGGTGTGCTGTGGCACGTCCTGGATAATGCCGAGGCAGACGCGATCATCAGGCGGCTTATGCGAGCGGTCCCGGCTGGCAGTTACCTGGCGCTCAATCATCCGACCCTCGAGGTCACCGGCGAGAAGATGGCGGCGGCTATCCGGTACTGGAATCAGTATGGCAAGCCGCCGGGCAGGCACCGCACGCCGGCGGAGATCGCCCGGCTCTTCGAGGGACTGGAGATGGTCGATCCCGGCCTGGTCTCGATCACGCGCTGGCGCCCCGAAGCCATGGAGTTCGGCGAGCCGGAGGAGATCGACCAGTTCGGTGCCGTCGGCCGCAAGCCGTGACCGCGCACGGGAGGACGCGAGCGGGGGCCCGCGGAGGTCTCCGACACCGCAGGCGGCAGGATGCCAAGGCCGCCGACGGCCGGGTGTCCGGGCAGGGGACGTGAGCGAGGTGCCTGACCGGCCGGCGCGGCGTGAGCTTGCGCAGGCCAGCCCTGTGCTGTCGCGGATGATGCTGGGCCGTGCGCTGCGTGTGCTGCGGGAGCAGGTCGGTATCAGTCCTGAGCGGGCTTGCGAGGCGATCCGGGTCCCGGTATCCGGGATCGACGGGCTGGAGCGGGGGCGGTCCGGGCTCCGGCTGCGTGACGTGGCCGACTTGTGCGTGCTGTACGGCGTCACCGATCATCATCAGCGTGCGACCTTGCTGGGCATGGCGGATCTCGCGAACATGCCCGAGTGGTGGCATGCTTACCGTGATGTGATTCCCGGCTGGTTCGAGCCGTACCTGGGCCTGGAGCAGGCTGCGTCCTTGATCCGCGGCTACGAGACCGGGTTCATCCCGGGCCTGCTGCAGACTCCGGCGTACGCGCGTGTCCTGATCAGCCATGGCACGTCTCCCGGGCCGGTGATCGAGCGTCGTGTCGAGCTGCGGATGCGGCGCCAGCAGCTCCTGGGCCGCCTGCGGCGGCCGCGCCTGTGGATGCTGATCGATGAGGCTGCCTTGCGCCGGGTCGTCGGGGGCCGGGCGCTGATGGCAGGTCAGCTCCGCCACCTGCTCGAGGCGTGCGACATTCCTGATGTCACGATCCAGGTGCTGTCCTTCCGCGGTCGCCGGCACTTCGCCGAGATCCCTTTCACGCTGCTGCGCCTGCCCGAGCGGGATCTCCCGGACGTGATCTACCTTGAGCACCCGACCAACGCCGTCTATCTCGACCGGCCCGGCGACCTGCCCTGGTACCTGCACATGATGAACCTGCTGACTGTCGAGGCCGAGCCTGCAGATGCGACCCCGGACATCCTGAGCCGGTTCCTGGGTGACCTGTGACGGGCGGAGGCGTATCCCCGGGAGGGTCGGCAAGATTGTTACCAGCTGGCAACGATCCTCGCGCGGGCCTGACTTACCGGCTGGTAAACCGGTAGGCGTTGCTGCGTGAGACAGGCCAGTACCCCTCGCCGCAGCCGCGGGAGCCGGGACGGGGACACGTCAGTGGCAGGTCCGGGCAGGGCCGGGTTCGCCGCGCTGCTGCGCGAGCACTACAACCGCTGCCTGAGGCCGCATTACCGGGACCTCACGGAGATCGCCGGGCAGCTGCATGAGCTGTACCCGGATTTCCGCGGCGACCTGCAGCCCCTGTCCGCCGCCGCGATATCAGAGATCCTGGCCGGGAAACGCCTGCCCCAGCCCGGGTGGCTCGCGGCCTTCGTCCTGGCGTGCGAGGTGTCCAAGGCCCGGAGGACCGGCCGGGCCGGTCCCTATCCCGGTCCCGGCAGCCTGAGCCAGTGGTACATCACCCTCGGGGCAGCGCCCGGTGATCTGCAAGATCCCGTTTCCGGCGGCAGCACTTCCGGCCCGCAGCCTGCACGTCTGCCGCGCTGCGCATGCCCGCCCGAGACAGTCCGGCTGACCCCGGCCCAGCGCGCTGTGGTGGAGGAATACGGGCTGTACGGGCAGGTGCTGTCCAGCCGGATCGAGAACGGGGACCCCGAAGTCGTCTACCGGGTGGCACTGCTGCTCGGCGCTGATCCCGGTCACGCTGACGCGGCCCGTGCCCTGCTGATCCACGCTGCGGCCGCCCGCTGCCACGCGGCCACCGAGCTGCTCGACAGCAATCCGGGCGAGCTCAGCGCGGCCGATACTGTGCGTCACGCGTGCGGGCTGGCCAGCGACGCCGAGGCACGTGCCTCGCATGACGAAGCGTTCGCGTATTACAGGTGCGCCGCTAGGGCACGTACCGCCAGCATGCCCCCGCCTGCGGCAGCCGGGCCCGGCGAGCAGGATGATGCCCGGGGAGCTGGGACTGCGACCGGCAGACCCGGGCCGCGCTCCCGCTGAGCTGACGCTGCCTCCAGCTCCCGGGCGGTTGCGCCGATGGCACTGGCTGGAGCATATTCCGGATCCGCCTTGGACTGACTGCCCTTGTTCTGGAACGTTCTGCGTTTTTCTGGAATTTATCCGTTCATTCTGTTTGAATGTCCTATCTACCTGCCCGATTACTCTCGCTGACCTTTATTTCAGGAAATAACGCAATTCCTTGCGGGGTCGGCCGTTATAGGCCAGTCTTATCCCTGCCGGGCGACCAGCCCGGTATCTCACGAGACATGTGAAAGCACCCTCATCTGCCATGCCACCAATATCTGCCCCCCGGTGCGGAGCATGCCGGGACAGCCTGCACCGCGCAGCGCCCCCGCGCAGTCAGCAGCACGGTCCGCGGTCCGCCGACGAGACGGTGATCGCCATGACGCTGACAACCCAGTGGATGCTCGAAACAGGACGGCGCCTGAGCGAGTACCCGCTGCTGCATGACCTTCCGGCCGACGAGCTCCGGGACTTCTGGGCCGATGACCACGCTGGCGGGTTCTCGCCCGCCTTGACCAGTAAAGGGAATGAATGCCCGCTATCACCAGCCCCTTCGCCCGCTATCTCGGGCCGCGTTACCGGGGCATGCTCGCCGCCGACATCACCGCGTTCGGCCGCCGTGACCCGCGCCTCGGGCTCCTTGCCCGGGAGGTGCTGTACAGGGTCGTCGAGGACGCCTGCTATGCCGCGGGCATCGACTGGAGCACCTGCTATCACGAGGATCGCGGGGACGGGCTCGTGCTCCTGGTACCGGCCGATAAGAGCGTGGAAACGCTCATAGACCCTCTCGTCGGGCACATCAGGGCCGGGCTCAGCTGCTACAACACTTTCCTGGCCAGCAACGCACGGATCCAGCTGCGGATAGCCATTCACGCAGGACACGTCTTCACTGATGCCCGCGGTATCAGCGGAGACGCGGTCAACCACTTGTTCCGGCTCCTGCAAGCTCCGGCATTCAAAGCCAGGATCTCCCATTGCAACGGCGAAGTTGCCGTCATAGCCTCCGACCATTATTACCGTGAGATAATCACATATTCTCCTGGGCAGATCAGCGCGGACTCATTCCAGCCTATTGCCGTCAACGTCAAGGAAACCAGCAGCTCGGCCTGGGTCTGCCTGCCGTCACAGCTTCCGCGGAAAGTCGGACATAACAAGCGTGACCGGATGATCCCGCCGACCCGCTGCCCTGGCAGCACACCTGCCAGCCGCGCCTCACGCACACTTCCTGGAACCCGGCAGCGCCATAGCAGCAGGAACAAGCTGGCCGTGCCCGGCACTGATGACCGGACCGGCTTATCCCAGCTGCCAGGCGCTGCGGGCAGGCACGCCGAGGGCGCTGCGTATGTCGTGTCGTGTCGTGTCGTCCAGGATCGGGTCAGGCATGCGCATTGCCGGTGTCCGTGCACGATGCAGGGCGGCCAGCGCATGCCAGCTGGCGCCTGCGTCCTGTCCGCCTGCCTGGTGATGGGAGAGTCGGCCGGGAGACTTCTCAAAGGGGGAATCCATGGCCTACGCACTGGTATCTGCATATGGTCTGGCGAGTCATCCAAGATTGCCGGGCTATGGCGCTGGTGCCCAGCAGCTCCGCCGGGACGGCGGCCCCGCGGAGCGTTCACGCGGCGATTGTCAGCTCGCCGTCTCTCAGCGCCGGGTCCTCGCAGCCGCGGCAGTGAGCAGAATGCGGTCGTGCTCGGTCATCGGAGTCGTGGGGGAGACCGCTGACCCTGGCCGTGAGGATGCTTGGGGTGCGTGTGCCGGTGGGGACGGCGCGCGCATACTACGACAAGCAACGCAAACGCGGCCTCGGCCACGACGCCGCCCTCCGCCAGGTCAGCAACCGGCTCGCCGGGATCCTGCACGGCTGCGGGAAGTCCCGTGCGAGCTGTGCGCCGAGGTGCATGGGGTGGCACGCGCGGTGTCAGGTTCAAGGCACTCATGATCGCCGACTTGGTTAGCCGGCTCGACACAGGTTGCCACGCGGAAATCACCAGGTAAAAGGAATGGCTGACATGACCGAATCCTCGCTCGCGGCGGACCAGGAATCCGATCGGTACCCGCTGTCTTTCACCCAGGAATGGTTCGTCACCTTGGACAAGGGAGAGGACGGCGGGACGTTCGGGCCCCGGTTCCTGATGGTCAGGGCGATGCGCGTCACCGGCCCAGTGGATCTCGGCGTGCTCCAGGGATCGCTTGATGACGTGGTCGCCCGCCATGAGCTGCTGCGCACCCTGGTGGTCAGGGATGCCGACCCGCCGTACCAGAGGGTGCTCCCGCCATGCCAGGTGCCGCTGGAGGTCAGGGACCTGACGTCGGCCGTCGGCGAGCCCAGGGACCTGGTCGTCCAGGAACTGATTCTCGAGGGGCAGCTGGGCTCGATCAGTGCCCGCGAGGTACCGCTGATCAGGGCGCTGCTGTGCAGGTTCGACGACAAGGACAGTGCCCTGCTCCTGACCGTGCACCACTCAGCATCAGATGCCTGGTCGATGCAGATCATCCTCCGCGACCTCGGAACTTTCTATGTGGCCCGGCGCGCCGGCACCGCGCCGGTACTGCCGCCGATGCGGCAGTACCGTGAGTTCGCGCACTGGCAGCGGGCCAACGCGACCAGCACAGCCGAGGACGGCGCGCCGAGATACTGGCAGCGCAAGCTCGACGGCGCGCGCGAATTCGAGATGCCGAATGATCACGGGCACCCGGAACGCTACTCCAGGGCCTACTCGGGGCACGGTTACGCTTTGGGGTCCGACCTGGCGGCCCAGGCCAGCGCCCTTGCCACCGCCACTCGCAGCACCCTGTTCACGGTCATGCTCTCGGCCTTCTACGTCCTGGCCCGCACGCTCACCGGCGACACCGACCTGGCGATACGGGCATTCACCTCCGGCCGCAATGAGCTGGAGTTCCAGAACACCATGGGCCTGTTCCTCAACTGCGTGCCCTTCCGCACCGACATCGTCGGCTGCACGAGCTTCCGCGACATCGTCAAGGCCACCAGGGAGACTTTTATCGACGCCCTCGCGTATGAGCTCCCGGTCAACGTGCTCGAGCAGGCATTCGCCGGCTTCATAAAGCCACGCGAAGATCTGCGCACATCCGAGTTCATCATCTCGGACACGCCGCCGTCATCTGGCGGCGATCCCATCCTCCCCATCGCTGACGGCGCCTGTGAGGTACACAATGTCCAGTCGCAGGAGGAACAGCACGACATTCCCAGCGGCACGGTGTGGTATCTGGGTTCTGGACCGGACCAGCTAGGCGGATACGTGCTATACAACCTCGACGAATTCGACGAGAGCACTGTCCAGGGCTGGGTCGCCGGGCTGCGGCGAATTCTGGCCGGTGGCGCTAGCGAGCCGGACCAGGACTGGAGGCTGCTCGCCGGTCCCGCCTCACCGCTCTCTCCGCTCTCTCCGCACTCTCCGCTCTCTCCGCGGCGCCGGGAATCGGATCAGCGGAGCGAGAGTTTTCGTCATGGATAGAACCGCCCTCACCGCCCTTTATCTGGACGAGATCAGGCAACGGGGCCTTCGGGCCAGCGATCTGCTTGGCGACCTGCCCGAGCAGAAACCGCTCGAATACCAGGGGCGGTACCTGTCCCGGCCGCTGTTCATCGGATATTCCGAATGCCGGAAACTCTACGCGGACATTGAGAACGTGCGGACAGCGCTGCTCAGCCTCCCCGGTCGGCTGTACGGCGGCGATTTCGCCGCGTTCGCGCGCGCGGCCGGGGCGTACGGGCCGGTTGCCGCGGCTCTGACCGTCCAGGGCAAGCCGACCCAACTGGCCAGGGCTGATCTCTACGCCTGCGACGGAGGCTTCCAGCTGCTGGAACTCAACCACACCAGCAACGTCGGCGGGGCGAACAACATCAGCATGTGCCGCGCTCTGCTACGTCATCCGGTGCTCGCGGAGTTCGCCCGCGCCCACGGGCTCGGCTGCGTCGACACCCTACGCAACCATATGGACACCCTGCTCGCGGAGACCGGCTTTGAGGTGGGTTCTTGCCCTGCCGTCGCCCTGACCGGCTGGCCGAGTTCGTACGACAACATGCGGGATCCCATCCTGGAAGAGGTGGCGGCCGACTGGCAGATGCTCGGGGTCGAAACGCACGTCTGTCATCTCGGCGAGCTGTCGCGCCGCCGGGGCCGGGTATGGCTCGGCGATCGCCCCGTCGACGTCATCTTCCGTGCGTTCTCCATCGGGCAACTGCTTGAGTCTCAGGCACCGGCCATGCTGGCGCCGGTACTCAAGGCGGTCGCTGACGGTGAGGTGAAACTCTGCGCGCCGATCGACTCCGACATATTCACCAGCAAGGCAGCGCTCGCGATGATTTCCGACGACGCGAACCGGCATCTGTTTACGGCGGCAGAGCGGGAGAGCATCGACCGGATCGTGCCGTGGACCCGGCTGATCCGGCCCGGGCTAGTAACGGACCCCGATGGCAGCAGGGTCGATCTGCTCGACTACGCGATGGCCCACCAGGACGAGCTCATCCTCAAGCCGAGCATGGGAGCTCAAGGCAACGGGATAATACCCGGTTGGAAGGATCTCAGCCCTCAGCAATGGCGTGCGTATATCACCGGCGCCTCCGATCCCTGGTATGTCATCCAGAAGCGAGTCCGACCCGACCCGGAGCTCTTTCCTGATGAGGATGGCAAGCTCATCCCGTGGAGTCCGGTCTGGGGCGTGTTCACCGGCTCGGCTGGCTACAGCGGGGTATACGTGCGGGCCGTCATGGACCTCGACGCGGGCGTCATCAACCACGCCCGTGGCGCATTCAATGGTTCCGTCCTATCAGCTGGCCCATCCGCCGGATAACCCAGCATCGGTGAGTCAGGGTAAGGCGCGGGTCAGCACACGGCGGGCGCTGGCCTCGACGGTCTCGGTGGTGTCCACAAGTAGGTCGGCCGCTGCGCGCAAGCGCCACTCGGTCAGGTAGGTCGTGGACAGCTGGCCGAGCAACTCGGTAAACCGCCACGGGATGCCGGGTCGCACCCGAACAAGGTCCATGCCGCGCGGGGGTGGCGAGCGCACCGCGGACGACCGGATCCGCATTTCGCAGGCAAGAAGCAGGGGCGGCGCCGGTCATCCTGAGTACCCGGACCATGTGAACCGCGGAAACGGTACGAACCAACCCCGGCGCGGTGCTGCAGGTCCGGGCGGGTCACGCTGGCCGCGGCGTCACGGCACCTGCTCAACCGCAAACGCGGCAAACCACCTCCTGCTGCCACCGGGCAGGTCCGGCACGCCAGCCCGCAAGTCCGGAAACCGGCTCCGGTTCCTCGCAAGCGAGTTGAACCCCATGAAGAGATACCTAGCGGCCCGGCGCTCCAGGAACTCGCCGTGCCGGGTGCTCCGTCCGGTCACTGTCCTTCTGCTTCGGTGAAGGGACCCAGCATGGCGCATTCTCACAAGTACTCGGATGTTCCCGAGCGACCCATCACGTTCCGCGCGCCGAAGATCACGGCGCGTTCGAGCTGGCGCAACTGTGGGCCGACCGCACCGCGTGGCCCATCGGCGAGCGGACGCCTTACGACGAGCTAGCGGAGCTGGCGTGCATGTCGCGCTCGCGACATTGCTGCGACGGTGGCAGCCGATCGCTATACACGGAGCGATGCTCGCAGGCGCGAAACCGGAAGCGGTCGCGGGCGCGCTCGGGAACAGTGTGCAAGTTGCGTTCGAGCGGTGGCACGAGTGGGCATCGCGACAGCGTGACTTCATCTTCTACGGTCGGCCAGGTATCACTGAGGACGATTTCGAGGAAGTAGCACGGCGGTTCGCTGCCATAGGCATCAAGCCCTGACGTCATTCCAATGCATTAAAAGACCCTAGTCAAGATCCTGCGATACTGGCTTTCCACGCGGCCCTGCTTCCGACCGACAACACGACGTGAAAAGATCATACTGGTTACCGTCTTTACGAATTAGTTGAGTCGAGCTTAGCTATCGCGAGGTTTAGGTAGCCGTCTGCTGCTTGCTGAGTTATACCTTCCGGCAGATCGCTATATACGCGTATGGAGATGGTTGTCGTACCACATTGCGCTTCAAGTAGGAAGCCAAAATACTGGAACGTAAATGAAGGCGATGTTACATTAACTTGGGTCGCAAAATACTGCCCAGGACCCTCGCATGTCGATGGCGGCGAGCCTGCGTTGTCTCCTGTGTACTCTGTCGTTACTCCGGAGGAAGTGATAGAACAACGTCCGCTTTGATCGACGGCCTGACGATCAGCTGCTATAGCTTGACCTGCGTCTCCGGCGTTATTCCAAGACACCAGTGCCTCATCTAGGTCTGTTCCAGTTTGCCGATCCAGGATCGACTCGTAAGCTGTGGCGTCCGTTCCGTTGTCATTCCCTCCGCAAATCTGCCCTAGTTGCGACAGATCGGTACCGCTTGATCCCACATATGCCGCCGAGCCCACAGCTCCGCTGGAAAGCAGCGCGCTCTGCAGGTTGGGTGGGGGAGCAGGCACGGGCGAGGGATTTGGCGGACTAGAAGGATTTGGATTGGGCGGAGTTGGTGTGCTGCTGGCCGAAGGGTTAGACGACTGCGTGAAGACCTTTACGCTGACTGCCGTACCGCCTGCTAATAGCCCAACCAACGTTACAACCGAGGATGTTATGCCGGCAGTTGTCGTTATCCAATCCCGAAAGGAGTCAGACCGTGATTTCTTCTTGGGTTCTTCTTGGCCCGGTTGTCTTGGCTGTCTGTCTGGAGTCTGCCACGGCTGCTGGCCGGACATCAGGCGGACCTGCCGTCGGTCAGGCGGCTTTCTCGTCCGCTACTCTGTACCCTGACGCTGAACATATGCGCGACAGACACAGTAGCCCCCCTCATCGCTTGCCCCTCCCTAGAATACGTTTCCGCAGTGCTCTCGATGCGCGGGCAAAGAATGACGCATCGGACTCGACCGGCATAGCACGAATCCCTGGCGAAAGGAATAGTAGCGGAGCAAACATGCAATGCGCTAGTAATCGCCGTTGGAGTCCGGTCCCGAAACCTAGGGCCTGGGCTGGTGAGGAAGACCTCTGCTTTGTACAGCTCTCATTGCGAGGCGGAGCATGTATGCGCGCTTGGCGTGCTCGGCGCGCCGGCGACGCTCGTCGGGCGGTAGCTTTCCCTCTGGATCAACCTCGCGCTCGAAGCGGCGGAGGAACGCCTCACGGGCGAGGCGGGTGCGGGCGCTGCGGTCGGTTGTGCGACTCCACGAGATTTCGGTGCCGATGCGGCCGTTGATGGCGTGCTTACTGGCCATGGGCTGCACCGATCTCAGGGGCTACGGTGTGTTCTCCGCCACGGTCACCGCGCTGGCATTCAGCCCAGACGGCGCCATGCTGGCCACCGGAGACCAGGGTGGCGCAGTCCGGCTGTGGAACGTCGCCAGGCCGAGGAACCAGGCAAGTCACTGTGCTGGTGCGGCGCCGCCCGCAAACCCTGACCGCCGCTAGCGGCTGCCACGGCTCCGCGCTGACGACGCGCACCGATCAGCGGTTATGCGCGGCACCCTCTGGACAGCGGCCAAGCAAACCTAACCGTGCAGCTCGGAACGGGCGGAGTCCTACCCGCTCCCCGGACCTGGGGAGACAAGGTGAGCCCGCTCGTCACCCTCGGGCCGGGGCCGTTCTTCCCGGTAGCGGGCGCCGTGGTCGTGGGGGGCGATCCTGGGGCGGCCTTACCCGGCGCGGACTCCGCGGCTCCTGGAACCATCGTGAAGAATCACTCGATCAGGGCGTTCCCGCAACTGAGGGTAAGCGTCCGGGCCTGCGGGCGACGTACGTTCGGGTTATACAGGCAGCAGATGGCTCCCGGAGGCATGGGCCGGTTCTCGCGGACCCGGGAGGCAATGTGAGCACAGCGTGCGGGACGTGGCACCCCGGGTTCTTCGCGCGCTCGCTGCGCGTGTGGCGCACAGCCAGGACTCTGCGCGCGCCGGGCGGCCATCGCCGTCCACCGGGCCGGTCGACGCCTTCGGCCAGCCACCGGCCATGGCCCTGCCGGCGACGGCTGTCCAGCGCAGACACGAGTGCGGCGCGGACGGGCACCTGCCCGGCACGCTGCACGAGCTTCTCGGCTGATCAGCGATGAGCGCCGGAGCCGAGACCGGTCAGCGTCGGCGCCGCGTGCGGCTGACCCCGATGCGGCCGGTCCCGGTCGAGTTCACCGGGGAGCGAGCCGGCGAGGGACCGCTCATTCTGGGCCAGCTCAGCATCTACGTGTGGCTGAGCCGGATGCCCGACCACACCCACGCGATCCTGCGCGTCGAGCTCCCGGTGCCGGCGGTGGTGTCGGTCGGCGACGTGGCCGAGGCGACCGCGGTGCTGATCGCGCGGCACGAGAGCCTGCGGACCACATGCGTGCCCGGCGACCAGCCGCGCCAGCGGGTCGCGGCGGCCGGGGTCCAGCTGCTGGAGGTGTGCTCGCTGGGCGAGGGGCAGTGGGAACCGCGGGACCGGCCCGCGGTGGCCGAGGCGCTCGTCCGGTGGCTGCGCGAGTCACCCGATCCGGGACGGCGGCCGGTGCGCGTCGTGGTGGCCGTCGCTCCCGGCGCGGGCGACCGGGTCATCGCGTGCGCCGCCGGGTTCACGCACCTGGCCGTGGACCACGGCGCGATCGAGATCCTCAAGCGCGACTTCGCTGGCCTGCTAAGCGATCCCACGCGACAGCAGGCCAGCCACCAGCCGCTGGACCAGGCCCAGCTGGAGGCAACGCCGGCCGAGCGGCGCAGGGCAGGCGTGGCACTGGACTACCAGCGGGAGCAGTCGCGGCGGATCCCCCACTGCCTTTACGCGCTGCCGGGCGCCCGGCCCAGCGGCGAGTCCCTGGCGGTGGAGCTGTCGTCAGTGGCCGCCGCGATGGCCGTGCGGCGGGTAGCGGCACGCACCCGGACCAGCCGGTCCAGCATCGTGCTCGCGGTCATCTGCGCCGTGATCGCCCGCCGCGCCGGCTATCCGGAACTGGTATTCCCCCTCTTGTCCAGCAACCGCTTCGAGCGACACCTGGTGAACTACGTAGGCGCCCTGGTCGGGGCTTCCTGCGCCACCGTCGAGACCAGCGGGAGAAGTCTCGACGAGCTGGCCGGCCACACCTGGACTACGGTGATGGAGGCGAGTCGGCACGCCAGCTACGACTCGGCCAGGCAGGCCGCCATGGACGAATTGATCAAGCACGAACGGGGCCTGCGCTTCAACTACGACCCGTTGTTCAACAGCCTCGTCCCCGAGTCGTGGTCTGGACTCGCCGCAGGCGTCGGATTCCAGCCCGAGCCGATCGACATCGCGCTCGCCCGGACCGAACTGCGGTGGCGCCCGATGCCGTTCAGCGCAACGCCGATCCAGTTCCGCCTCAACCAGATCGATGGCTGCCTGCGGCTGGAAGTGTGGAGCGGCGACACCGGCCTGGTGTCGCGGGCCGAACTGGAGTCGGTGCTGCTGGCCGTCGAACGCCTGCTGGTCGCCGCCGCGTACGGTGACGTGCCCTACAGCCGGATGCCTGAGATCATCGGGCTGGAACCCCTCGCCTGCACCCCGGACCGGATACTGGTCGACTCCTGCTGGGTCGAGGTAGCCGACGTGCAGCACTTGGTCGATGACGCCGCCGCGCCCGCGGTGACCCGTATCTTCGCCTCAGCGGGCGGCCGCCCGCTGGTCGCCTACCTGACCGCCACCGACGCCATCCGCACCCCGGAACAGGCACACGCCCGCTGCATGGCCGCCCTCGCACGCTACCCCACGGCCATCACCCCGCGTCATTACATCATCTGCCGCACCGCACCGTCCGACCCAGCCGACCCCGCTGCCTGGCCCGCGCCCCTGGCCGCCGGCACCGGCCGCGCCTGAACCAGCTAAGCCCGATCTGGTCACTATCATCCTGCCCGCTGAACTGCCCGCGCTGACGCCTGGTGCGGCCCGGGTGCTGCTGCGATCCTGGTGAAGGCGCATGAGGAAGGCAGAGAGGGAGGCGGGTACGGGCACCGGAGACAAGCAGAACCCGGCGGGCCGCGACCGGCCGGGTCTGGCCTGACGCGGTCGGGTGGGTGTTGCTGTCACTGGGTGAGGTGGATGGTGATCGTCGGGCTGTTGCCTGGTACGACGGTGGCGTAGCCCCGGGCGTCCTGGTCGCCTCCGGTGACCGTGAGCTTGAAGGTGCCAGCGGGGGGGGTGACTCGGGTGGGAGCGAGCGGGCTGTAAACCGCCGGCTCAGCCTACGCTGGTTCGAACCCGACACCTGCCACCACCTGCGGAAACGGCCCGGGCGCTGTACGTATGCTGCGTCGCGGGCCGTTTCCTCCTCGCGCCGCGCAGAGATGCCGAATGACCGTGGACACCTGTTGCGGCGGGCTGCAGCGTGGAGAAAGGCATCATCAGATCCGTGCTGACTGTGTGCCGCGTGGCGCCGCAGTGGTGTAGACATGGCCCGTGGATTCCCCAGGGACCGGAGACGGCGGGTCCCGCCGAGTGGTGCCAGCCGGGCTGGATGTGACCAGGCCGAATCAGGCGCGCGTGTATGACTACCTGCTCGGCGGGAAGGACAACTTCGAAGCGGACCGGGCGGCAGCCAACAAGGTGCTCCGAGTCGCGCCGATCATGGCGCGTGCGGTGCGGCTGAACCGGGAGTTCCACCAGCGCGCCGCGCTGTGGATCGCAGGCCAGGGGGTGAGTCAGTTCGTCGATGTCGGCTGCGGTCTGCCGACGGAGGAGAACACGCACCAGGTGGTCTGCCAGGTGCAGCCGCAGGCCCGGGTGCTGTATATGGACAATGACCCGGTGGTGGTGAGCCACGGGCAGGCTCTGCTGCCCCGCGGCAGCGACCGGGTGGCCGTCATGGCCGGTGATATCCGTGATCCGCGGGCCATCATTGAGCGAGTGCGCAGCTGGCCGCATGCCGATCTGGATGAGCCTACCGGGGTACTGCTCACGGCGGTCATGCACTTTATTGCCGATGATGAGGACCCCTGGGCGATGGTGGCATTGCTGATGTCCGCGCTGGCGCCCGGTAGCTACCTGGCCCTGTCTCACGGCACCGCCGACGGCCTGCCGTCGGAGATGGCAGCTGCTGGCGTGGCTCCACTCGCCACCGAATACGGCCGCCCCCACCTACGCGGCAAGAGCGCAGTCACCGCTATGTTCGCGGGTCTGGAGATAGTGCCCGCGGCCGAGGGCGGCCTGGCGGAGGTGTGCCCGCCGGGGGCGTGGCGCCCGCCTGCGGGAATAGAACCCGACCTGCTGCCCGGCCTGTGGGCCGGGGTTGGCCGCAAGCCCTCCTGACGCACGGTATCAGCGCCTCCCGGGCATGGGTGCGGGAGCGCGTGGACACCGAATGCGAGCGGTTGCGCCACTGGGGCAGGGAACTGCGCAATGGCGCAGCGCCGAGATCACCGGCGTCTTTGTCCCGGTCGCTCATCGGAAGCAGCCGTAGCACAGCCGATTATCATGCCGCAGCGCGCCGATCTGGGCAGAGAGATCACCCCATCCGGCCTCCGTCGAACGGAATATCCCTTCCCACCTGGGCGGATGAGATTTTCGGCAAGCGCACGGCCAGCTGCCCCCGCCGCTCGGCGATGTCCCAGGCCTCAGGCAGACCAGGAGCTGTGGCTGCCAGCGGGGGGGTAGGCCCGGCAGTCCGGCAGCCGGCCGAAAGGGGCGTAACCGGCGCAAGCCTGTCAGGGTGCCCGCAACCGGATGCCGACCCATCCGGGGCGGCCTGCCCGCGCCCGCCGCGATATTCGGGCCGGGGATCGTGCCAAAGCGCCTGCTGCCATGCTGGAAACGCAAGCCGCGATTCACTGGTGAACCTCAGCCAGCCCTCGCGCCTGGATTGCGCGATTCATCGGGGAGGCACATCCGGCGGCAATATCAGGCCCTGGATAACTGCCGGCATGATCGGAGCTCCCTGCGGAGCCACAGTAACCCGCAAAGGTGCGATCTTTTGTCGCGACGGCAGCGGGGACATCCGCGAGGGGCGGGCATCCGCCAGCCAGGCCACCTATGCCTCCTCGTCTCTTCGGCGGAGTGGGCGTAACGTCCGACGTGGGAGGGTATATCCGTCCATCTGCGTGTGGACGGAATTGATTTCCCTACGGCTGCTCTGGACCTCGACGCGCAGCCGAGCCGAGGTGAATTATGGCAGAGTCCGTTCTTCGCTGCGCCCGTCCTATGTCAGCGATGCACTCGCGGTCGAGCGATACCACGACATCCCCGACGTCAGGACGACGCCCGCCATCTACCGCCTCCGGGCAAGTGAAGCAGGGCATGGCGCCTGCTCTGGGCTGCTGCGATGCCTGACAGTGCAGCACAAATGAGTGCTGCCGAGGCCGTCGCCGCGCCGGTTCCGCCGACGGATGGGGACAGGCTGCATGTGGTCTTCAGTGCGGGCTTGGCAACCCTCGCGGCTAGGGCGAGGGCTGCGCCGGGATCAGATCAGGGGTATCCCTTCACGCATATGGAGTGGGTGCTGCCGCTCACGTAAGTTACTCCGCTGTAGACGTAACTGAAGTACACGTTCAACCCCCCCGCGCATCCCCAGGTAATGTCCCTGCCGCCGGTCGTGGTGTAGTTCTGAGGATCGGACGCCGCGTCGTAGATATACCAGGTGACGGTCACGCTGACTGGAGATGTTGGCTCATTGCAGCTCACCTTCGAACCGCCGTCGGCTGTGCAGGACGGAGCGGCCACGGTCACGCTAGCGGCGGCCGAGGTGGCACTGACCGCGACCGGAACAAAAGCGGCCACGCCGGCCAGAGCAGTTAGACCAATGAGACGTCGCAAATGGGGACCTTTCTCACGGCCTCCCATATGCGGCAGCCACCGCGACCTGACCAGGAAGGCAATTTATCTGGGAGCAAATCTTCGGCGGCGGACTTTTCTCGATCGTATACGCACGTGAGTCCAGTGGCCATATGCTGAAGCAGGAATGGGCAGATGTTACCGGCTGCTATCTCTGAGGCGGGGAATGCCTTGCGCTCGTCAACGCGACTTCCTCAGACGGCGGAGCATATAACGGAGCCGTGACCAAGGTGCGCTCCAGTAATCCCGGACCGCAGCGGGGTACTAGTCGGCAGGGCGCTCCGTTGCGATCCGGCTGGTCACGATACCGGTGCGGGAGGGGCGGGGAAACTTGCCGGGGGGCAGAACGGTGCCCCTCGCGCTCGGCGCTGCTCGCGGCCGCCAGCGGCCGCTAGCGTTGCCCCAGGTAAGTGGCCATGTCGCCGTTACCGCGGCCCGTTGGGGATCTTTCACACCGAGGAGGTCACTGGTTCGATCCCAGTATCGCCCACCAGGAAAAGGCCTTCACGTTTTTCGTGGAGGCTTCGTTCACTTTCGGTCTGACCTGCGAGGATCCGGTCTTCCAGCCTGAGGTGCGCTGTGCGGACTAGTGGCCGAGTGAAGGACAGTGGTCCGCAGGCGGCCGGCACCCTAGCCGCAGGCGGCCAGCATCTGCTCCAGCGCGGTCCTCTCGGCGGCCGTGACCGTCAGGCCGTAGAGGCTCTTGATGCCGACCCAGCGCTCGGCGTACTGGCACCAGTAGTCTTCCGGCGGCCGCCACTGGTCAGGTGTCTTGCTGCTCTTGTCGTTATTGGCCTGCTTGTCTACCGCCAGCATGTTGTTGATGTCGTTGGCGAACTCCAGGCGTCGTTCCCCGGACCATGTTGAGGCGCCCGAGCGCCAGGCGGCGCCCAGCGCAACGACATGATCGATCTGGATGTCGCTGGCCTTGTAGCGGGAGTAGGGGAGTTCCTTGCCGGTGTAGGGGTCGTGCAGGACGCCGGAGAAGATAATGCAGGCGTTCCGGTCTCCGGCCTTGACGTCGGACAGGTCGCGGCGGAGCACCTCATCTCTTGCCTCGCAGCCGTCGGGGAGCTTGGGGTAGTACCCGTAGCCGCCCCAGCCAGGCCCGAATGCCGAGCGCTGGTACGCGCCGGAGTCCTGGTTCCTGGCCACCACCAGCTGGCCCAGTTCCTGCCTGGCCTGATCTGCCGGCGGGGGGAACAGCCCGGCCGGGGCGGGGGGCGTGACCGTCAGCTGGGCCGAGGGCTGCTCCTCCGCAGGCGGCGGAGAGACGGGTCGCGGAGAAGCACTGCCAGACGCGACGCCGCCGGCTTGCGCTGATGGCGAGGACCCATCCCAGGGCCGGGCGATCACGCACCACGCCGCGACCCCGGCGATGGCGACGGCGGCCAGCGCCGCCCCGGCGATCCGGATGCGGCCGCCGCGGCGCTGCCGTCGCGCCGACCGCCGCTGTTTCCGCTCCGCCTGCTTCTGCTCCCGCTCTACCTCGCGCCTGAGCTTGTCGATTCCCCCGCTCACGGAGGTAGCTTAACAATCTGCGCATCTGTTGCTACGCCGGGTGCTGGGCCGCTCTCTCGTTTAATCGGCTTACTGTGGGTAGCTGTGCGGGCATGGGAGACTTCATTGAGTTGCAGAATGCGCTCCTCAGCACCAAGAGCGTTGAGGAGTTCCTGCACGAGACGGCGGTCATCGCTGCTCGCCAGGTGACGGACGGGCTGTCGTGCGGGATGACGATGCAGCCTGGCAGCCGGCCGCTGACCGTCGCGTCCAGCGACCCGGTGGTGGCCCAGGTGGATGAGGTCCAGTACAGGCTCGACGACGGCCCCTGCCTGCACGCCATGCGCGATGACGAGATGGTGACCATCGAGGACACTGCCGATCAGCAGCAGTGGCCTGCGTTCGAGAGCGAGGCGGCCAAGGCGGGGATCCGGTCCTGCCTTGCCCTGCCGCTGAAAATTCAAGGGGAGTCAGTTGGCGCGCTGAACCTGTATGCGCGGGCCGCGTCTGCGTTCGGGCAGGACGAGACCCGGCGGGCGGAGAGCTTCGCGGAGAACGCGTCAGGCGCGCTGGCGCTCGCCAACAGGCTCGCCTCCTATGCCGCCCTGAACGCGCAGCTGCGCGCGTCGCTGACGTCGAGGTCGGTGATCGACCAGGCGCTGGGGATCATCATGGCCCGGGAGCGGGCCACTCAGGAGAAGGCGTTCGCCATCCTCCGTAAGGCCTCTCAGGACACCAACGTGAAGCTCAGGGACCTCGCGGCGGCGGTGGTGACCAGCGTGACCGGTGAGCCGCCTCAGCCGCCGCCTCCCTTCGAGGAGGACCCGAGCGCGGCGGCGACATTCGGGTAGGTCTCGATCAGCCGGTCGACGCCGGTGATCTGCAGTACCCGCTCCACCGCCAGGGTGCCGACCACGATGCGCATCTTGGTGCTGCTCTCGGTGGCTCGCCGGAACGTCCGCACCAGGGCCCGCACCCCGGCCGAATCGCAGAACATCGTCTTGCTCATGTCGGCAACGAGTGCCACCGCCCCCTGGTTCACCACCGCAAGCAGTTCGTCACGGACCGCGTCGGCGATCGAGATGTCTATCTCCGGTGGCAGCGTGGCCACGGCTACCTGGTCGATCCACAGCACTGTGCAGTGTGCTTCGGGCACGTGTCACCACCATCCGTCCATGGTTGGAGGAAGGGCGGGCCACGTCTCAGGACCCGATCTCGGCCACGGCGCGGGCTGGGCGCCGCAGCGAAGATTATTATGGCAGCCCGTCGTGGTCGCAAGCGGCCGATCCGCGGTGCGGCGTCGGCCGGCCCCGCCCGTACCCAACAATACGCATACGCATACGCACGATTACGAGACGTGCTGCAATGGAGGGAACCTCTCACGCCAGAAGGGAGGGTCGAAAATGCGCGACTGCTCGTGCGGACACGGTTCATCATGCAGTTGCCCGTCTGGTTGCGGATGCGGCTGCAGTCGTCGGTAGCGGTACTAGCCAGGTGGGCGCCCGTGCGCCCACCTGGTTGACTTACCCGGTGACGTTCTCCACCCTGCTCACGCTGGTCATCGGCACTGCCATCAACGTGGCTCTCATCGCGTACGGCTCGCGCCGCCTGCTCGGGGTGCGGCATTTCTCGCTGACCCGTACCGTGGTGGCCGGGCTGCTCGGCGAACTGGGCGGCAACACGATCATCAACGCCCTGGCCACCGGCATCAAGCACCCGTCCAGGCATGTAGGTCCGGCGATTGCCTTCATTGGCCTGGGCATCGCGAGCGCGCTGCTGCTGGCAATGGCGATCCTGGTCACCTGGCAGGCGCTGCTGCCGGCCGGCACGGTGCCGTCCCCGGCGATCTGGCCGCGCCGCCTTCGCCGGTACGCCGGGCGTACCCGCCGCTACTGGCAGATCATGGTCATCTTCACCCGCGCCGGGCTCGGCCCGCTGCTGCGGTCGGGCAGCGAGGTGACGCTGACCGGCTCGCTTGCCAGGTCGCTCAGCGCCGCGCTTGACCGCAGCGGCGTCGTGTTCGTGAAGTTCGGCCAGGCGCTGTCCACCCGCCGCGACCTGCTGCCGCCGGAGTTCACTGCCGAACTCGGCAGGCTGCAGGACCAGGTGAGCCCGCTGCCGTGGTCGGCCATCGAGCAGGTGCTGCGCGAGGAGCGGCTGGGAGACGCCTTCGCGGAGATCGATCACGAGCCGCTGGCGTCCGCGTCGATCGCGCAGGTGCACACGGCACGGCTGCGCACCGGCGAGCGGGTGGTGGTCAAGGTGCGACGTCCCGACATCGGCGGCCTGGTGGACCGTGACCTGGATATCATCCGCCGTCTGGCCCATCGGCTGGAGCAGCGCACCGCGTGGGCCAGGACGCTGGGCGTGGTCAGGCTCGCCGACGGCTTCGCCACCGCGCTGCGCGAGGAGCTCGACTTCCGGGTCGAGGCGCAGAACCTGGCGGCCGTCTGCTCCTCGGACGGCGTGCTCATCCCGAAGGCATTCGATGACCTCAGCACCCGCCGTGTCCTGGTCATGGAGCGCCTGGACGGCGTGGCGATCAGCAAGGCACGCGATTTCGACGGTGCCGACCGGCAGCAGCTCGCCCGCGACCTGCTCGCCGCCCTGCTCAGGCAGATCGTGGTGGATGGCGTCTTCCATGCCGACCCGCATCCGGGCAACATCTTGTTCCTGGCGGACGGCCGTCTCGGCCTGATCGACTTCGGCTCGGTCGGCAGGCTCGACTCGGAGCTGCGCGCGTCCCTGCAGCGGCTGCTGCTGGCGCTGGACCGGCGTGATCCCGTGGCGCTCACCGACGCGCTGCTCGAGGTCACCGCGCGCCCGGACGAGCTGGACGAGCAGGCACTGGAACGTGCGGTCGGTGCTCTGCTCATGGGCCGCCTCGGCGGCGGCGGTATGTCCATGTTCGCGACGCTCTTCCGCATTGTCGCCCGGTACGAGCTGTCCGTCCCGCCGGAGTTCGCGGCGGTGTTCCGGGCGCTGTCCACGCTGGAAGGCGGCCTGACCCTGCTGGCGCCGGGCTTCGACATCGTCGCGGAGGCCGAGCAGTTCGGCCGCGGCATGATCTCGCATCAGGCCTCGTCGCTCAAGGACACCGTCACCGACGAGGTGATGTCGCTGCTCCCGATGCTGCGCAGGCTGCCCCGCCGGCTGGACCGGATCACCGCGGCCGCCGAGGGCGGCAGGTTCGGCCTCAACGTCCGGCTGCTCGCGGACGAGCGGGAGCGGCGGCTGATCAACGGCTGGCTCCAGCAGCTGGTGGTGACCGTGCTCGCCGCGACGGCCGGGCTGATGGCGGTGATCCTGCTTGCCATCAAGGGCGGCCCGGTGATGACCTCGGCGGTCACCTTGTACCAGTTCCTCGGCTACTGCCTGCTGGTCATCTGCTCACTGCTGGCGCTGCGGGCGCTGGCCGCGGTGTTCACCTCCGGATCGGGCGGCGGCGGATCAGTTAGCGGCGGAGCAAGACGCCGCGAATGAACGCGGCCTGACCCACGTGCTGCAAGCAGTCCGATATCACGCTGACCAGGCGCACGCCGAGGGTAACCGGCGGATCCCACCGCTCGTCCACGACCCGGTCCAGGTCCGCGTCGGTGACGTCCGCGATCAGCTTGAGCGTCTGGGCGTGCACCGCGTCCACGTATCCGGTGAGCATGCTGCGGGGCGCGCGCACCTGCCCGACCTGCTTCGGGCTGTGGCCGTACCCGATGTCCCTGGCCGTCAGCCCGAACGTGTCGGCCCATTGCGCCCACTGCGGCTGCTGCCATACCTGTGCCGTCCCGAACGCGGCCGCCACGTGATCGTCCTGCACCCGCTCCAGGTGCCAGCACAGCCACGCGATGGAGTTCGCGTCCGCGTCCAGCCGTTCCGTCAGCTGCTCATCCGAGAGGCTGCCGACCGCGGCGTGCACTTCCTCCCGCACCCGGCCGAACGCGTCAATCAGCAGGTCCGCACTTTGCATGATCCCCTTATATCAAAATCCCCCTATATCCAAGGGGCCGGCGTCGTGTCAGAGTCGCCGTGCGCCCCTGCGCGCGGTAGCGTTCCGCTGTGTCCCGTACCCCTCTTCCCGGCGCCTCCCTCCCCGATGTACCCGAACTGCTCGCCGCCGCGGTAGCCGGCATCGGCGGCGCGGAACGTCCCGGCCAGGTCACCATGGCGTCGGCGGTGCACAAGGCGATCGAGTCCGGCGAGCATGTCGCCGTGCAGGCCGGCACGGGAACCGGGAAGTCGCTGGCTTATCTTGTCCCGGCCGTCCGGCATGCCATCGCCACCGAGAGCACGGTCGTGGTGGCGACCGCCACGATCGCGCTGCAGCGTCAGCTGATCGACCGCGACCTGCCGCGCCTGGCTGAGACGCTGAAGCCGGTGCTCGGCAGGGAACCGAAGTTCGCGATCCTCAAGGGCCGGCGCAACTACCTCTGCCTCAACCGTCAGCGCGGCGGCATCGCCGACGATGATCCCGATGTTTTGTTCGATCCAACCGATACGGTATCCCCGCTCGGCCGGCAAGTCAAGCGACTGCACGAGTGGGCGGAGAAGACCTCCACCGGAGACCGGGACGAGCTTGTCCCCGGCGTCTCCGAGGCCGCGTGGCGTCAGGTATCGGTTAGCGCGCAGGAGTGCATAGGCGCGCAGCGCTGCGCGTACGGCACGGACTGCTTCGCGGAGCGGGCGCGGGAGGCGGCGGGCAAGGCGCACGTGGTGGTGACGAATCACGCGCTGCTGGCGATCGATGCGACCTCGGAGATCGGGGTGCTGCCCGAGCATGACGTGGTGATCGTCGACGAGGCACACGACCTGGTGGACCGGGTCACCTCGGCGGCGGCAGGCGAGCTGTCGGGTCCGGCCCTGGAGGTGGCGGCCCGGCGCAGCGGCCGGCTCGTCGACACCGCGCAGGACAAGAGCAACGCGGTAGATAACCTGCGGGCCGCGTCGAACGCGCTGGAGATCGACCTGCAGGACACCCCCGAGGGCCGGATGGATACCCTCTCCGACGCGCTCGCCGCCACCTTGACCGCGGTCCGCGACGCGGCAGGCGCCTGCGCGGAGTCGGTCCGGGCGGTGGCGAAGAACCTCGAGGAAGACCCGACCAAGCTCGCGGCGTGCCGGATGACGCTGGCGTCGCTGGACGAGCTGCAGATGACGGCAAGCCGGATCCTGGACGCGTTCAGCCTGGACGTCCCCGAGCGGGACGACGTCGTCTGGCTGGACCGCCCGCCGGCCGACGCTCTGCAGGCCGCGAGTGGCCGGCGGGCCGCCACGCTGCGGGTGGCGCCGCTCGAGGTGGGCGGCCTGCTGCGGGAACGGCTGTTCAGGGACCGGACGGTCGCGCTGACCTCGGCGACGCTGGTGCTCGGCGGCTCGTTCACGCCGCTCGCCATCCAGTGGGGCCTGCCGGCCGTCCCCGATCCGGAGATGCCGTGGACCGGGATCGACGTAGGGTCGCCGTTCGACCATGCGCGCAGCGGCATCCTGTACGTGGCCAGGCACCTGCCGCCCCCCGGGCGGGACGGGCTGCAGGAGGCCTACGTGACCGAACTCGCTGAGCTCATCGACGCGGCCGGGGGGCGCACGCTCGGGCTGTTCTCATCCATGCGGGCCGCCACCCAGGCGGCCGAGGCGCTGCGTGACCGGATCGCCTACCCCCTGCTCTGCCAGGGTGACGACGTCACCGCGCAGCTGGTCAAGCAGTTCGCGGCGGACGAGCCGACCTGCCTGTTCGGCACGCTGTCGCTGTGGCAGGGGGTGGATGTGCCTGGCGACGCCCTGCGGCTCGTCGTCATCGACCGGATCCCGTTCCCTCGGCCCGATGACCCGCTGAGCTCCGCCCGGCAGCGTGCGGTGGCCGCCCACGGCGGCAACGGCTTCATGACGGTGGCGGCGTCGCAGGCCGCGCTGCTGCTGGCGCAGGGTGCCGGACGGCTGCTGCGTACCATGAGCGACCGCGGTGTCGTCGCCGTGCTCGACCCGCGGCTGGTGACCGCACGCTACGGCGACTTCCTCCGCAAGTCACTGCCGCCGTTCTGGACCACCACCGACCCCCAGCTGGTCCGCGCCGCCCTCCGCCGTCTGAACACAACGCCGTCTTAACACAGCTTAACTTGCCACGCATTTCTTCAGCCTCGCTGGGGACATACCCTGGCAAAGAGGTGATGGCGAATGGGCTTCAGGCGCCGGGATCCCGCTCGTAAGCTGCACGTGCTGCGCTGGGTCGCGGTGATCGTGGTGGTCGTCCTCGGCGTGATGGTGTCCGGCGCCTATTTCAAGACCAAGGCGGTCTACGACAGCATCAAGAGGGTTCCGCTGACGGACCTGGGCAAGCGCCCGCCGCAGTACAGCACGTCCTCGATGAACATCCTGGTCTATGGCTCCGACAGCCGGGCCGGCCTGGACGGTCATGAGCAGTACATCCTGCACACCGGTGATGATCAGAGCGATAACACCGACACGATCATGCTGATCCACATCTCGCCCGGCCGTCACCTGATCACCGCGCTGTCCATCCCGCGCGACACGATGGTGCCGACGTACCAGTGCGCGAGCGGAACGGGGTACCCGGGGCAGCAGGCTGACCCGGGCCAGGACGTCATGATCAACTCGCTGCTGGAGGCGGGCGGCCCGTCCTGCCTGTTCAAGACCGTAGAACAGGTGACCGGGATCTACATCAACCACTTCATCGGACTCGGCATGCTCGGCTTCGTCAACGTCGTCAACGACATCGGCGGGGTCAGCGTTTGCGTGCCGTTCGCCGTGAACGATCCGGTGTCCGGCCTGAACCTCCCCGCCGGCCAGGACCATGTAAGCGGTATCCAGGCGCTGGCGTTCTGGCGGACCAGGGAGGACATCGGCACCGGCTCGGACCTGGAGCGGATCCAGCGTGACCAGTTCATGTCCGCGCAGATAGTGAAGGCGGTCCTGGACAGCGGCATGCTGTCGAACCCGTTCAGGCTGCTCAAGGTGGTCACCGACGCCGCCGCACAGATGACTACCGACAGCGGCATGTCGGCGTCGGACCTGTTCGGCCTGGCCCAGAGCTTCCGCAACCTGAGCAGCAAGGACGTCCAGTTCATCACCGCGCCGAACGAGCCGTACCCGGCCGACCCGGACCGGGTCCAGTTCGCGCAGCCGCAGGCCGGCCAGGTGTTCTCTGCCATAGCGCACGATGTCACCGTGCCCAAGACGGCGCCGGTGCCGACGGCCAGTCCCACGACCGGCGGGGCCCAGGTGCTCACCACGAGCCCGTCCGACGTCAAGGTCGAGGTGCTCAACGGTGACGGCCAGCAGGGCGCGGCGTCCACCGCGGCGTCCGCGCTGACCGCCCGTGGCTTCGATGTGACCGGCACCGGCGATGCGGCGGCCTTCGACTACCCGTCCTCGGTCATCGAGTACGCCACCGCTGCCGACCTGGCCGCGGTGAACACGCTGAAGCGGGTCCTCAGCGGCGCGACCGTCGTCCAGGACGCCAGCGTCACCCCCGGCACCATCGAGCTGATCGTCGGTTCCGATTACACCGCCCCCAGCGCGCAGCCCTCGTCCTCACCGTCGCCCTCGCCCTCACCGTCCTCGTCGGCATCCGCCTCCGCGGTTGCCACCCTGGCGCAGTCCGACAGCGGCATCACCGCCGCCGCCAGCTGTGCCAGCGACGCGAACGCCTTCGCCGGCCCGCTCAGCCCCTAGCATCCTGAGCAGCGCATTATCATTCCGTAGGACGGAATGGGGCCCTTGCATGACACTGGACGCCATCGGCAAGGTGGTCGCGGTGGTGGAGACGCTCGCCACGGAGAGCAAGGTGTCCAGGATCGCCAGGGAGACCGGGCTGGCCACCTCGACCGTGCACCGGATCCTGCAGAGCCTGGTCCGGGCCGGCTGGGCGCACGAGGACCAGGAGCACGGCTACCTCCTCGGCCCCCGGCTGCTGTCGATCGCCGCCCGTGCCGACGACGCCACGTTCGTCGTCAAGGTGGCGACCCCGTACCTGCGGGAGCTGCGTGACGCGACCGGCGACACGGTGCACCTGGCGATGCGCCGCGGTGACCAGATCGTGTACGTGGCGAAGCTGGATGGCCGGAAGGCTTACCAGATGCGGTCCCACGTCGGCCTGTCCATCCCGCTGCACTGCACCGCGGTCGGCAAGGCGATCCTCGCCGCCACCGCCCCCGATGAGGTGCGGGCGACGGTGACCAGGACCGGCCTGCCCGCGCGGACCGAGCACACCATCACCTCGGCGGACGCCCTCGCGGGCCACCTGGAGACGATCAGGACTCAGGGCTACGCGGTGGACGACCAGGAGAACGAGGCCAGCATCCGCTGCATCGGTGCCGCCGTCACCGGCCAGCACGGCCAGCCGGTAGCGGCCATCAGCGTCTCATCCCTCACCTATGACCTCACTGGTCCGAAGATAACCCGCTATGCCCAGCTGATGACGAGCACGGCCCGTCAGGTCTCGCACGCCCTCGGCTCCCCGTAACTCAGAACGACACGTGGTCCCCGCCCTACCCGATCCCGGCGCCATGGTTATATGGGGGCATTGGGACAGCAGGGGAGGCGAGCATGGGTGCAACGGAGTACCTGGCGGGTTTCGGGAATGAGTTCGTTACCGAGGCGGTGGCCGGCGCGCTGCCGCAAGGGCGGAACTCGCCGCAGCAGGCGCCGCTCGGACTGTACGCCGAGCAGCTCAGCGGGGCCGCGTTCACTCAGCCGAGGGCGGTCAACAGGCGGACCTGGGCGTACCGGATCCTGCCGTCGGCGGCGCATCCCAGGTTTTCCCGCATCGGCAACGGGAGCCTGCGCGGCACCCCGTTCGATGAGATCGAGCCCGACCCGAACCGGCTGCGCTGGAGCGCGCTGCCGGTGCCTTCCGGCGATGTCGACTTCGTTGACGGCCTCCACACCGTTGCCGGGAACGGCGACATCCTGACCAGGAACGGGATGGCCGTTCATCAGTACGCGGCCACCCAGTCCATGACGGACAGGTATTTCGTGGACGCGGACGGCGAGTTGCTGTTCGTGCCCGAACTGGGGCCGGTCGTGCTGCATACCGAGCTCGGCGTGCTCGAGGTCGCACCGGGGGAGATCGCGGTGGTGCCCCGCGGCATCAGGTTCCGGGTATCGCTGCCCGGCGGCCCGGTGCGCGGCTACCTGTGCGAGAACTTCGGCGCGCCGTTCACGCTGCCGGAGCGGGGGCCGATCGGCTCGAACGGGCTGGCCGCCGAGCGGGACTTCCTGGCCCCGGTGGCGGCGTACGAGGGAACGGCCGGTGCCTGCCAGGTGGTGCAGAAGTTCGGCGGTAACCTGTGGGCGGCCGACTACGACCACTCACCGCTCGACGTCGTGGCCTGGCACGGCAGCTACGTCCCTTATAAGTACGACACCGCGACGTTCATGGTCATCGGCACGATCAGCTTCGATCACCCGGACCCGTCGATCTTCACCGTGCTCACCTCGCCGAGCGAGCTGCCGGGCCTGGCCAACGTGGACTTCGTCATCTTCCCGCCGCGGTGGCTGGTGGGCGAGGACACCTTCCGGCCGCCCTGGTACCACCGGAACATCATGTCCGAGTACATGGGCCTGGTGCATGGTGTCTACGACGCCAAGGCGGAGGGGTTCGAGCCTGGCGGCGGCAGCCTGCACAACACCTTCGCTTCGCACGGCCCGGACGCCGACACGTTCGCGAAGGCGAGGAGCGCCGAGCTGAAGCCGCAGAAGATCGACGGCACGCTGGCATTCATGTTCGAGAGCCGCTGGACGATGATCCCGACCCGCGAGGCGATGGGGGCCGCGCACCGGCAGGACGATTATGACGCCGTCTGGGCCGGCCTTCGCCCGTCGTTCGCCACCGGGGGGAACCGTCCTCCCGGACCTCCGCGGCGCATATAAGCTGCGGATATGTATATTCCCGCGCATTTCGCCGCCACCGAGGAGACGGTGCACGACCTGCTCGCCAACCACGGTGCGGCCGACCTGGTTACCTCGACCGAGGACGGCCTGCTGGCGACGATGCTGCCGTTCATCTACCTGCCGGAGGTCGGCGAGCACGGTGCCCTGTACGGTCACGTTGCCCGCAACAACGACCAGTGGCGCACGCCGGCCAAGGGGGAGTCGCTCGTCATCGTGCGGGGGCCGGACGCCTACATATCCCCGTCCTGGTACCCGACCAAGCGGGAGCACGGCCGGCACGTGCCTACCTGGAACTATGTCACCGCGCACGTCTACGGCCAGCTCATCGTGCACGACGACACGTCGTGGGTGGAGGACCTGGTGCGGCGGCTGACCGTCAAGCATGAGACGGCCAAGGCTCTGTCGGCCGCGGGCGGACCCATGTGGTCCGTCGATGACGCGCCGCGTCAGTACATCGAGGGCCAGCTGCGCGCGATCGTCGGCCTCGAGCTGGTGATCACCCGCATCGAGGCCAAGGCCAAGCTGAGCCAGAACCGGGACCCCGTCGACATCGAAGGTGTCATCGCCAGCCTAGCCGCCCGCGGCGACCAGGCCTCTTCCGACGCGGTGAAACAGGCCAACGTCTAGGTTCAGGGCCGCAGCGGCTTGCCGAGATGGACGGCCAGGGGAGCATGGGCGTAGTGACCGAATGGCGGGCTGTCGGTGTAGCCGGCTGACCGGTAGAGCGCCACGGCCTCGGGCTGCTTGCTGCCGGTCTCCAGGATCATCCGGTCGAACCCGGCGGCCAGCGCGGTTCGCTCGAGCTCGGCCAGCATGGCCCGGGCGTGCCCGCGACCCCTGGCGGCTTTCCGCACGTACATCCGCTTGATCTCGGCGTCGGTACTGTGACCGCGCCAGCCCCCGCACGCCACGGCGGCGCCATCGTCGTAGCCGATCAGGAACAGGCCCTGCGGCGGAGCGAACTCCGCCGGGTCCACCAGGCTGCCGTCCCGCCCGCCGTACCGCACCACGTACTCCTGCTGCACTTCCTCAATAAGCTCGCCAGCCACAGCACTGTCATAGGCCACCACCCGGAACTCCATCTCCCCATCCTCCCGTGCCCGGCGCATGGGTCGCCTTCCAGGGCGGACGCCGGCGCGCTGAGCTAGAGGGGGGTTACGGCGGGGATGACCTGCTCGGCGATGATCTCTAGCGGGGTCAGCTGCCAGACGTTGGCCACGTTGCCGATCGCGCCCTGGAAGCCGAGCTCGGCCAGCTGGCCGAGCTGGTCGATGACCTGCTGGACCTTCTCGCCCTTGTCGCCGACGTCGAAGGAGAAGTAGCAGGTCTTGGTGATCGAGTTGTAGTCGCGGCTCTCGGCGTCGCAGTGCGCGCGAAGGACGTCCAGCTTGCGGGCCAGGTCCGGGCCGGGGAACAGGTTGCAGGCGTCGGCGTACCTGGCGACCAGGCGCAGCGTCTTCTTCTCGCCGCCGCCGCCGATCATGATCGGCGGGTGCGGCCTGGTGAGCGACTGCGGGGAGTTGATCGGGCGGTCCAGCTGGTAGTGCGTGCCGGTGAAGGCGCTCTCGTCACCGCGCCACATCTGCAGGCAGATCTGCAGCGTCTCCTCGAGCCGCTCGAACCGCTCGGCGACCGGCGGGAACGGGATCCCCAGGCAGCGGGACTCCTCCTCGTTCCAGGCGGCGCCGATACCGAGCCAGGCCCGGCCGCTTGACAGCACGTCGAGGGTGGTGACGATCTTCGCCAGGATGCCCGGATGGCGGTACACGGCGCCGGTAACCAGCGTAATCAGCTTGGCTCGCGAGGTGCAGGCAGCCAGGTAGCCGAGGGTGGTGTAGCCCTCCAGCATCTCCGCTTCCACCGGGCCCATGACGCCGATCTGGAAGAAGTGGTCCATGACCGCTATGAACTCGAAGCCGCCCTCGTCAGCGATGCGCGCGACCGCGGCCAGGTCCGGGCCCAGGTGGGCAGGGCCTGCGGGCGTGGTGAAGTCGGGAATCTGCAAGCCTAGTTTCATTCCGCCAGTCTGGCACGGTACAGCTTGTCCAGTGCCTGCAGGGATCGCAGGAACGCCGCCCGGTCGGCGTCCGGCAGGTGCGCGAGCAGCCGCTCCTCGTTGCGGCGGATGCCCGACTGGACAGACAGCCGCAGCTTGTCGCCGGCCGGGGTAAGGGACAGCTGGTGCACCCGCCGGTCGGCCGGGTCGGGCTGCCGCTGAATGAGGCCGGCCTGCTGGAGCTCGTCGAGAACGCTGATAATGCGGCTCTTGTCCGCGCGGATGGCCTGCGCGAGCGCGGCCTGGGTGCGGACGGGCTGCTCCGCTAGTGCGCCGAGGACGATATAGCCCCACATGGAGACGCGGTGAGCAGCCAGAACCGGTTCCTCGGCGGCAATCAGCTCCCTGGCAAGCGGGGCCACCATCGCCGCCAGGTCGCGCCGTCCGCCCTCAGTCGCACTCATCGTGCCGGAAGGATAACAGCCTTGCCAAATCAATAAGCATGCACATATGATATGCATGAACACATCATCCGGTACAGGGGCCTGGGTGAGAACGATGGGGGAGCGGGCGTGGATGAGTCAACGGCAGCCGCGGGCACCGGCAGGGTCGGCGCTAGTGCCGCGGAGCTGGCACGGCTGGACGCGGTGACGGTGCGGGCCACCGTCGCCGTGGCCCGCATGGTGGCCGAAGCGGATCTGGGCAGGGCCACGCCGTGCGCGGCGTGGACGCTGGCCGATCTGCTCGCGCACATGACGGTGCAGCATGAGGGCTTCGCCGCCGCCGCGAGGGGTAACGGCGCCGACCTGAGCAACTGGCAGCCTCGGTCATTCGGGACGGCCGAGGCGCTCGTGGCGGCGTATGCCGCCGCCGCTGACCAGGTGATCGAGGCGTTCGCAGCCAGTGGCATCGCTGACCGGAGGTTCGACCTGCCGGAGATCAGCTTCCCCGGGCCCTTCCCCGCCCGGCAGGCGATCGGATTCCACCTCGTCGACTACGTGGCACACGGCTGGGACCTGGCGCGGTCCCTCGGTCTCGGCTACGACCTCGAGCCCGATGTGCTCGACGCCGCCCTGGTCCTCGCCGGGTCCGTACCTGTCGGGGAACACCGCCTGCAGCCGGGCGCCGCCTTCGCCCCCCGACTCCCCCTCCCCGCCTCCGCTACCCCTCAGGACCAGATCCTGACCCTGCTCGGCCGCAACCCCGCCTGGCGGAGTCTCACGGAGCATGCCAATGGCGCCAGCGGGTCCGCTCAGCCGCCCCGGTAGCGCGGTTGAGCGATGCCGTTGGCGCCATCGGCACGCTGGCGGGTGGCGGGGGAGCCCGGGGTAGCGTGGGGGTATGGGTGCGGGAGTCGTTGTGGTGGGTGGCGGGCTGGCTGGGTCGGCTGCCGCGTGGGCGCTTAGCCGGCGCGGGAAGCAGGTCGTCCTGCTGGAGGCGTTCGAGCCCGGCCACGTGAACGGCAGCTCGCATGGCAGCGCCCGGATCTTCCGGCGGGCGTATCCCGATCCGCTGTACGTCCAGCTGACCGGTGAGGCCAGGGCACTGTGGCACGAACTCGAGGACGAAGCCGGTGAGGAACTCATCCGCGTCACCGGAGCGATCGACTTCGGGCCCGGCCCCCTGCCTCGCATCATGTACGACCTGCTGACCGAGCAGCACGTCCCGGTGGAACTGCTCAGGCCGGCGCAAGCCCGGGAGCGCTGGCCGGGGTTCGCGTTCGGCGACGACGACCACATCATGTACCACCCCGAGGGCGGCGTGATCGACGCCGGCCGCGCGGTACGCGCGATGCAGCGGCTGGCCGCCGAGCGCGGCGCCGACATCAGGCACGGCACGAGGGTCACCGCGATCGCGGAAGACGGTACCGTCCGCACCCAGGACGAGGAACTCAAGGCGGAAACGGTCATCGTCGCTGCCGGAGCCTGGACCGGCCCGCTGCTGCGCGATCAGCTGACGCTGCCGCTGACCGTTACCCAGGTGACGGTGTTCCACTACCGGTCCGCGGCAGCCATGGACTGGCCGACGTTTATCTACCTTCCGGGCGATGGCACTGAGCCGGTCTACGGGCTGCCTTCGGGCTCCGACGCACCGGGTGCGATCAAGGTGGGCGTGCACGGCATGGGCACTGTCACCACGGGAGACGACCGGGATTTCAAGCCCGATCCACGTGTCCGCAGCCGGGCTCAGCAGGTCGTTATGATGAAAATCCCTGGTCTTGTGCCGGAGCCAGTCGCCGTGCTGACGTGCCTTTATACCTCGACGCCCAGCGAGGATTTCATCCTGGACTCCCGCGGTGCGATAGTGGTAGCCAGCGCGTGCTCGGGGCATGGCGCGAAGTTCGCGCCGCTGACCGGCGAGCTCGCGGCCCGGCTGGCAGGCGGCGAGCCGCCGCGGCACGAAAGATTCACCATTAAATAGCAGGTATCGGCGAGCCTGCTTGCTGGGAGTCCCCGCAGGCCATAGAGTCCAGTGTCGATTGAAGTGGGCATGGGTCGGGAGGTCCCGCTGGTGGCAGCATCCCGTATAGCAGAGCCCCAGGCAGGCGAACTGGGTCCGACTGGGCGGCCGCTTTCGCGGTTCCCCGATCCCGAGCCGCTGCTGGGGCATGGTCCGGCGCGGACGGTTGCGATCTGCAACCAGAAGGGTGGCGTCGGCAAGACCACGACGACGATCAACCTGGGTGCGGCGCTGGCCGAGGTGGGGCGTCGCGTGCTGCTGGTCGACTTCGACCCGCAGGGCGCGCTGAGTGTCGGCCTGGGTATCCAGCCGCACGACATCGACAGTACGGTCTACAACCTCCTGATGGAACGCGACATCACGCCGTACGACGTGCTGTTCAAGACCAGCGTCGAGGGCATGGACCTGCTGCCGAGCAATATCGACCTGTCAGGCGCCGAGGTTCAGCTGGTGCACGAGGTCGGCCGCGAGTACGTGCTCGGCGGCGTCCTGCAGCCGCTGCTGCCCGAATACGACGTGATCCTGATCGACTGCCAGCCGTCGCTGGGGCTGCTCACCATTAACGCGCTCGCGTGCGCTGACAGCGTCCTCATCCCGCTGGAGTGCGAGTACTTCGCGATGCGCGGCGTCGCGCTGCTGATGGAGACCATCAGCAAGGTCTCGCACCGGCTGAACACGAGCCTGACCATCGACGGCCTGCTGGCCACCATGTACGACTCGCGGACGCTGCACACCCGTGAGGTGCTGGCTAACATCACCAACGGCTTCGGCGACAAGGTTTTTCATACTGTAATCAACCGTACGGTGCGGTTCCCGGACGCTACCGTTGCGGGGGAACCGATTACCAGCTTTGATTCGGGGTCGATGGGGGCAAGCTCTTACCGGGAGCTGGCCAAGGAGGTACTGGAGCGGTGGCGTCTGGAAGGAGCCGGTCACGGCGGGTAAGCCTGCCGGGTGTCAGGGAACTCCTGCGTCCCACCGCCGCGGCCGGCCCGGACGGGGGCGAGCAGCGCCGTGCCAGCGGCCGCGAGAAGCACGACCAGAAGATCACCGTCTACCTGTCTGCCGAGGAACTGCTTGAGCTTGAACAAGCGCGGCTTGCCTTGCTGCGGTTCGGCATCCCTGCCGACCGCGGCCGGATCGTCCGCGAGGCCATCGCGGTGCTCCTCGCCGACCTCGACGCGCAGGGCAGGGAGAGCCTGCTAGCCAGGCGGATTGCTTCCAATGAGTCAGGATGACGAGCATGGCTCGGAGATGCACGGGTTCGAGGTTCATCTCGACGTGTTCGAGGGGCCTTTTGATCTGCTGCTCGCACTGATTTCCAAGCACAAGCTGGATATCACCGAGGTCTCGCTTTCCAAGGTGACCGACGAGTTCATCGCCTACATCTCGCACCGCTCCGACATCTGGGATCTCGACCAGGTGTCGTATTTCCTGGTGGTGGCGGCGACGCTGCTCGACCTGAAGGCCGCGCGACTGCTGCCAAGCGGCGAGGTCGAGGACGAGGAGGACCTGGCGCTGCTTGAGGCCAGGGACCTGCTGTTCGCGCGGCTGCTGCAGTACCGCGCGTATAAGGAAGTCGCCGCGGTGATCGCCGCGCGCATGGCGATCGCCGCGAAACGGTTCCCGCGGCGGGTTCCGCTGGAACCGCGGTTCGCGGAGCTGTTCCCTGAGGTGCTGCTCGGCCTCGGGCCCGCCGAACTGGCCAGGATCGCGTCGCTCGCGCTGGCCCCGAAGGCACCGCCCAAGGTCAGCACCGAGCACATCCACTCGCCGGTAATCTCCGTCCGTGAGCAGGCGGCGATCATCGCGGCCCGGCTGGCATCGCTCGGCCGGGCCAGCTTCCGGCAGCTGACCGCCGAGGCGCTTGGCAGTTACGAGATCGTCGCGTCCTTCCTCGCGCTACTGGAGCTGTACCGGGAGTGCGCGGTGACCTTCGAGCAGCTGGCGCCGCTGGGGGAGCTGTACATCACCTGGACCGGGAACACTGATAGCGTCATTCATATAACGGAAAGTGAGTGAGTTCTATGCTGCGGGCCGAGCTGGAGGCGATCCTGCTGGTCGCCGACGAGCCGGTGCAGGTCGTCGTGCTTGCCCAGGTGCTTGAACGGCCGCGCAACGAGATTTCCGACGCCCTGCAGGCCATGGCCGCGTCCTATTCCGAAGAGACCCGCGGCTTTGACCTGCGCGAAGTCGCCGGCGGCTGGCGGTTTTACACCCGTGAGGATTACGCGCCGATCGTGGAGCGTTTCGTCAGTGACGGGCAGGAGGTGCGGCTGACCCAGGCCGCGCTGGAAACCCTGGCGGTGGTGGCATACCGGCAGCCGGTGAGCCGGGCGCGAGTGTCGGCCGTCCGCGGCGTCAACTGCGACGGTGTCATGCGCACGCTGGTGCTGCGCGGCCTGACCGCTGAATCCGGCACCGACCCGGAGACCGGTGCGATCCTGTACCGCACCACGGACTATTTCCTGGAACGGCTCGGGCTGGCGAGCCTGGACGACCTGCCGGATCTCGCCCCGTTCCTGCCGGATAACATCGAGGACATTGAAGATGAAAACTCCCGATAGGGATTTCCCTGACGAGCAGTTCGACGACACGCTCGTCGACGTCCCCGATGGGGTAAGGCTGCAGAAGGTGCTCGCCGAGGCGGGCGTGGGCAGCCGCAGGCACTGCGAGGAGCTGATCGGCGCCGGCCGGGTCGAGGTCGAGGGGCAGATCGTGCGCCGGTTCGGGGCCCGGGTGGACCCTGAGCACCAGATCATCCGGGTCGACGGCAAGCGGATCCCGGCCAAGCCTGGCCTGGTGTACCTGGCGTTCAACAAGCCGGTCAAGGTGCTCACCGCGATGTCGGATGATCGCGGCCGCAAGACGGTCTCCGACTTTCTCGGTGACTATTCCGAACGTCTGTTCCACATCGGTCGGCTAGACTATGAGACGGAAGGCCTGATGCTCCTCACCAACGACGGCGAGCTGGCCCACCGGCTGGCCCACCCGAGCTTCGAGGTGGCCAAGACCTACCTGGCGGAAGTCACCGGCCCCGTGCCGAAGGATCTGGGCCGCAGCCTGGCCACCGGGGTCGAACTGGACGACGGGGTGGCGTCCGCGGACCGGTTCCGGGTCGTCGACCGGAATGGTGACCGGGCGCTGGTCGAGGTGACCCTGCACGAGGGCCGCAAGCACATCGTGCGCCGGATGCTGGCCGCCACCGGCCATCCGGTGAGCCGTCTTGTCCGCACCGACGTGGGCCCGATCCGGCTGGGCACGCTCAAGCCCGGTACCTCCCGAAACCTCACCACCAGGGAAATCGGGGAGCTGTATGCGGCGGTGGGCTTGTAAAGTGGCGCAATGACAGTTCGGGCGATTCGTGGCGCGGTACAGGTGAACGCCAACTCACGTGAGGCGATCCTCGAGGGCACCACTGAGCTGGTGGCCGAGGTAGTGGCGCGGAACGGGCTGAGCACCGATGACGTGATCAGCGTCCTGTTCACGGTCACGCCCGACCTGACCGCGGAGTTTCCGGCCCTGGCCGCCCGCAAGCTGGGGTTTCACGACGTGCCGCTGATCTGCGCGACCGAGATCCCGGTGCCGGGCGCGATGCCGCTGGTGGTCAGGCTCATGGCGCATGTCGACACCGACCAGCCGCGGTCCGCGATCCAGCATGTATACCTGCGCGGCGCAGCGGGGCTGCGGCTAGACATCGCGCAGTGACCCGGTCGCCTTCAACGCGAGGTTGCCTTCAATGCGAGTGCTGATCATCGGCACCGGGCTGATCGGCACCTCGATCGGCCTGGCGCTCCGCAACCGCGCCTTCGACGGCGAGGTCTGGCTGGTCGATTCCGATCTCGCGTCGGCCCAGCTCGCGGCCGACATGGGCGCGGGCTCTCTGCTGGCGGCGGATGCGGGGCCGGCTGACCTGGCTGTGCTGGCGGTCCCGCCGGAGGCGGTCGCGGTGATGCTGGCGGACGCGCAGGCCCGTGGCCTGGCGCGGTTCTACACCGACGTGGCCAGCGTCAAGCAGCTCCCGGTCGCCCAGGCGCGCGCGCACGGCTGCGACATGACGACCTACATCCCCGGGCACCCGCTGGCCGGCCGGGAGAAGCACGGCCCGGCCGCCGCCCGAGCCGATCTGTTCCTCGGCCGCACCTGGGCGTTCTGCACATCCCCTGAGACTTCTCGTTCCGGGTCGGCCTGCGTCGTCGCCCTGATCGAGGCGTGCGGCGCCGTCCCTGTGAACACCGACCCGGTCACGCATGACCGCTGGGTGGCGCTGGTGTCGCACGCCCCGCACCTGGTGGCCGCGGCGATGGCCGCGCGCCTTGAGCCATCGGGCGCCCTTGACCTGGCGGGTCAGGGGTTGCGGGACGTGACCAGGATCGCGGCCGGGGACACCGGTCTGTGGACCCAGATCCTGACGGCGAACGCCGCACCCGTCGCCGCGGTCCTGGCGGACGTGGCCGCCGACCTCGCCGCGGCGGCGGCCGCGCTGGCCGACGGGGAGCCGAAGGCCGTCATCGACCTGCTGAACCGCGGCCGGGCCGGCGTGGCCAGGATTCCCGGCAAGCATGGCGGGGTGCAGCGCTCGTTCGCGGCGATTCAGGTGGTGATCAGGGACCAGCCCGGCGAGCTGGCGCGTCTGTTCAACGCCGCCGGCGCAGCCGGGGTCAACATCGAGGACATCCGGATCGAGCACTCGCCGGGCCTGCCGGTCGGAGTCGCCGAGCTCTCCGTGCCCCCCGCCGATGTCACTGCTCTCCTGGACGCCCTGCAGGCCGGCGGCTGGCCGGTAAAACCCTACTTACGCAGAACGGGCTGTGGTGCTCGTGGCGCGCCGCCTGGCGTGCGCGGGCCTGGTGGATCCCACCGGAAGAATCTCGTGGCGAGCAGCAGCGACCCTGCCGCCCAGGCCGGATTGGCGTGATCCAGGGTTGTGCGATGTTGCCGGAGCCGTCCAAGCGGCCGGAGCGCGCATAGGGGCTGTGGTTACGAGTGTGACTCCTGAGGTGACCGTTAGGCGGAAGCACGAGCTGCTGCTCGGTATCGTGGCCACCCGTAGCATCGCCGTGTCAGAGGCGATCAACGCTAAGGTCATGGCCTGCACCGACACCGGCGTGCTGAAGAAGTGGGCTCTTCGGGCGGTAACAGCCAAGGACCTGGACGAGATCTTCAGGGATTAGACGGGCGGCTGGCTCTGGGGCCGCCGGTCCGGGCGGTAGGTGGGCCGATCCGCCGGTAACATCGCGTGCGTGAATACTTCCGCTGGCCTGGCGAGCGAAACGGGCGAGGATAACGACGCGGGGCTTGCCGGAGCACTTCTGGTGATCGCGGTCGACGGGCCGTCCGGGTCGGGGAAGTCGAGTACCTCTCGTGGCGTCGCGAAGGCGCTGGGGCTGCGTTATCTGGACACCGGCGCCACCTACCGAGCGCTGACCTGGTGGATGCTGGAGCACGGCGTCGACATCACCGATCCGGGTGGGGTCGCGGCTCGGCTGCCCGAGCCGCGGATCGAGGTCGGCACCGACCCGGCGGGGCCGTGGACCAGGGTCGACGGCACCGACGTGTCTGAGGCGATCAGGAGCCGTGAGGTCACCGGCGCGGTCAGCGCCGTCGCCCGGGTCCCCGCGGTTCGCGAGCTCCTGATCGCGCTGCAGCAGGACATTATTGCCGGTTCCGCCGGCTCCGGCGGTATTGTCGCGGAGGGCAGGGACATCGGTACGGTGGTGGCGCCGGACGCCGCCGTCAAGGTGTTCCTCATCGCCGACGGTGCCGCCCGGGCGAGTCGCCGCGCCGCCGAGGCGAACTGCTCGGCGGAGACGACCCGGGCGGAGCAGGACCGGCGGGACAGCATGGACGCCGGGCAGAGCGGGAAGGCTGAGGACGCGGTCGTGGTTGATTCAACCGACCTGTCCCTTGCCGAGGTCATCGAAGTCATCGTGCGGCTGGCGGAGCAGGTTCCGTCGCCGCGATATCCAGATCCAGAGAAAAGCTGATCATGCCGAACGAATCCGCAGTTCCCGTCCTTGCCGTCGTGGGCCGTCCCAATGTGGGCAAGTCCACGCTGGTGAACCGGATCCTCGGCAGCAGGCAAGCCGTTGTCCAGGACGTCCCCGGGGTGACCAGGGACCGGGTGAGCTATGACGCGCTGTGGCGCGGCCGGTCCTTCACGCTGGTCGACACCGGAGGCTGGGAACCGGCCATCGAGGGGCAGGAAAGCCTGGCCGCCCGGGTCGCCGCGCAGGCTCGGGTGGCGGTGGAGACCGCCGACGCCGTCCTGTTCGTGGTGGACTCCACGGTGGGTATCACCGACGCGGACGAGGCGGTTGCCGCCGTGCTGCGGCGATCCGGCAAGCCCGTCGTGGTGGCGGCCAACAAGGTCGACGACACCAAGGCGGAAGCGGACGCCAACGCGCTGTGGTCGCTTGGCCTTGGCGAGCCGGCCGTGGTCAGCGCGCTGCACGGACGGGGCAGCGGTGACCTGCTCGACCTGATCCTGAACGCACTGCCCGACGTGCCCGAGGAGAAGGAAGACACCGAGGGCGGCCCGCGCCGGGTGGCGCTCATCGGGCGGCCGAACGTCGGCAAGTCCAGCCTGCTGAACAAGCTGGCCGGCGAGCAGCGAGCGATCGTCGATCCGGTCGCGGGTACCACCAGGGATCCCGTGGATGAGCTGATCGAGCTCGGCGGCAAGATCTGGCGGTTCGTTGACACCGCCGGGATCCGGCGGCGGTTCCGGGAGAACCAGGGCGCCGACTATTACGCGACGCTGCGAACCACTGGCGCGCTGGACCTGGCCGAGGTCGCGGTGGTGCTGGTCGACGCGAGTGACTCACTCACCGAGCAGGACCTGCGGATTATCACGATGGTGATCGAGGCGGGCCGTGCTCTGGTCATCGCCTACAACAAGTGGGACATGGTCGACGAGGAGCGGCAGCAGTACCTGGAGAAGGAGATCGACCGGCAGCTGTACACCGCCAGGTGGGCGCCGCGAGTGAACATCTCGGCGGCGACCGGCCGGCACGTGGAGCGGCTGGTGCCGGCCCTGGAGAAGGCGCTGGAAGGGTGGGAGACCCGGATTTCCACCGGGAGGCTGAATGTCTGGCTGACCGGGCTTATCGCGGCCACGCCGCCGCCGGTGCGTGGCGGCAAGCAGCCGAAGGTGTACTACGTCACCCAGGCCGGCACCCGTCCGCCGCACTTCGTGCTGTTCTCCTCTGGCTTCCTTGAGGCTTCGTACCGGCGGTTCGTGGAGCGGAAGCTGCGCGAGGAGTTCGGCTTCGACGGCAGTCCTGTCAACGTGTCGGTGCGGGTCAAGCCCAAGCGGGAGCGGCCGGGCGGGCGGCGTACCAAGCGGGCCGCCGAGCAGTAGGTGAACCCGCTGAGCCTAGCGGGCGCCGACCGGGCGCACGTCTGGCATCCCTATGCCGCCATGCCGGGGCAGGTGGCACCGCTGGTGGTGGAGTCGGCGGCCGGGGTGCGGCTGCGGCTGGCGGACGGTCGCGAGCTGGTGGACGGCATGTCGTCGTGGTGGGCCGCGATCCACGGTTACCGGCACCCGGTGCTGGATGCCGCGGCGACGGCGCAGCTGGGGCAGATGAGCCATGTCATGTTCGGCGGGCTGACCCATGAGCCGGCCGTGCGGCTGTGCTCGCGGCTGGTGGAGATCGCCCCCGATGGGCTGGAGCACGTGTTCCTTTGCGACTCAGGATCGGTGTCGGTCGAGGTCGCGGTCAAGATGTGCCTGCAGTACTGGTGCTCGCGCGGCCGTCCGGAGAAGCGGCAGCTGGCGACCTGGCGCGGCGGATACCACGGTGACACCTTCATGGCGATGTCGGTGTGTGATCCCGAAGGCGGCATGCACGCGATGTGGGGTGGCGTGCTCGCCGAGCAGGTGTTCGCCGCTATCCCGCCGCCTGGTTTCACCGCGGGAGTGGACCCCTCCTATGCCGGCGCGCTCCGGACGCTGATCGGCGAGCACGCGGATTCTCTGGCCGCGGTGATCGTGGAGCCCGTCGTACAGGGCGCCGGGGGGATGCGGTTCCACGATCCGGGGTACCTGCGGGTCCTGCGCGAGGCATGTGACGAGCATGGCGTGCTGCTGGTCTTTGACGAGATCGCGACCGGCTTCGGGCGGACCGGGGCGCTGTTCGCGGCCGGGCACGCCGGCGTCACGCCGGATGTGATGTGCGTAGGGAAGGCGCTGACCGGTGGCTACCTGTCGCTGGCCGCGGCGCTGTGCACCGCGGAGGTCGCGGCCGGGATCTCCTCAGGGTCGGTGCCGGTACTGGCGCACGGACCGACGTTCATGGGGAACCCGCTGGCGTGCTCGGTGGCGCTCGCCTCGCTGTCCGTCCTGCTCGACGAGGGCGACTGGAGCGCGTCTGTGCGCAGGATCTCGGCAGGCCTGAGCGCTGGACTGGCCGGGGTGCGTGACCTCCCGGGGGTGGCGGATGTGCGGGTGCTCGGCGCGATCGGTGTAGTCCAGCTCGACCGTGACGTCGACATGGCCGCGGCCACGGACGCGGCGGTGACGGCGGGGGTCTGGCTCCGTCCGTTCCGTGACCTGATCTACACCATGCCGCCGTACGTTACCGGCGACGACGACATCGCCCTGATCTGCGCGGGAATGCGTGCGGCCGCCAGCGTTTGATTACTCTCCGTCGTGGAGATATCTGCGGCCGTGCTGAAGTTCCTGCTGAAGCTGGAGAAGCGGACGCTGATGATCGTTGGCGCCGCCGTCCTGGTGGCAGTTCTCTGGGGTGTCCACATCGGCCTCAGCTGGCTGCACCGGGTGAACTCGGCCACGCTCAGCCCGGCGACGGTCGGCCTGACCGCGGACAACCAGACCGGCGCGGACGTGTACACCGTGCTGAACCTGACCAGCCTGTATCCGGGAGCCAGCCTGTACGTCGGCCTGACCGTCGCCAACGTGGGCGGCAGCAACTTCACGTACGGCATGGTGAGCACCGCGAGTGGCGATGCCAAGCTCGCCGCCGACGTACGGATCCGCGTCGCCGAAGTCCCAGCGGGCGCCTGCAGCTCGTCAGGTTTCGCGACGGGTACCTCGCTGGGCAGTGAGACTCGCGGCCTGTCGAGCCCGGCGATCACCAGTCGTGCACTGCAGGCCGGCTCCAGCGAGTACCTGTGCTTTCATGTGCGGCTGCCGGCCGGTCTGCCGAGCTCGCTGCAAGGCGACTCCGCGCAGGCGACACTGAACTTCACTGCCCAGCACTCATGACCACGTTTGATTACTCTAGGTATCGGCTAGATAACGACCATGCTATCGGTGGTGCACGTCCTGAAAGCCAAGCGGATCATCGCGGCGGGCGTCGTCGCCGCGATCCCAGGGCTGGCTGCCTGCTCGTCGGGCGGTCAGGCTGACGCAGCGTCCTTCTCGACCGGGACGATCAGCCTGACGCTCAACAGCCAGACCGGCGAGGCCCAGTTCACCGACCTGAGCATGGGTGACATGAAGCCGGGTGCCGATATCTATGCGGCGCTGACGGTCGGCAATGCCGGCACCGGCGATTTCAGGTACAGCATGTCCACGGAGCAGAGCGGTGACGCGGATCTCGCCGATGCGCTGACGGTCGGCATCGCGGCCGTCTCGGGCGGCGGCTGTACCGCGAGCACATACCAGGCCGGCACCTCGGTGTACGCGGATACCGAGGGGCTGTCGAAGGCGGCGATCACCGGACGAGCACTTCAGGCCGGGCACACCGAGCACCTCTGCTTCCATGCACAGCTGCCGTCAGATGCGGGTGGCAACCTGGAGAGCGAGACGGCCGACGCGACGTTCAACTTCACCGCGCAGCAGTCGTGAGGAACCCGGCTAGCTGAGCCGTCCCCTGAGGGCCGTGCCGCTGGCTCAGCGGGCGAACAGGTCCGGCGGCGGGGCGGGGGAGGGCTGCGCTACGGCATCGGTGACCGGCTTGGCACCGGCGGCGAAGGCAGTCAGCTCGTCCCCGGCCACTACCCGGCCCGGCATGGGATCGCCCGCGGCCCGCCTGACGAGCTGGCTCAGCTCGAGGGGCCCGCTGCTCCCGGCCAGGACGAGATTACCGAACCTGCGGCCGCGCAGCACCGCTGCGTCGGCGATCAGGCATGCGTGCGGGAAGACCGAGCATACGGTGGCGACCTGACTCCTGGCGTGCATCAGCGGCGAACCGTCGGACACGTTGAGCGCGAGGATGCCCGGATCGCGCAGCGCCCGTGCGGCAGCCGCCACGAACTCCACGGAGGTCATGCTGGCGGGAGTGCGGCCGCCAGCGAACACGTCCATTATCACGGCGTCGAACGAGGCGGGCCGCATGCGCATCAGCTCGGTCCTGGCGTCACCGATACGGACCCGGATCCGGCCCTTCCTGCTGCTCGGGAGCGGGAGCCGCGCCCGGACCAGCTCGATGAGCGCGGGATCATTGTCGATCGCCAGCTGATCGGAACCGGGCCGGTTCACTGCCACGTACCGAGCGAGCGTGAGCGCGCCGGCGCCGAGGTGCAGCACCCGCAGCGGTCCTGGTGCCGCCGTGTCCAGCAGGTGCCCCAGCCGTCGTACGTATTCGAACTCCAGGTAATTCGGGTCGTCGAGATCGACGTGTGACTGCGGGATGCCATCGATGAACAGTTCCCAGGCGTTCGGCCGGTCAAGTTCCCGCATCAGTTCGGCGTCGGGCATGCGGCTCATTATCGATGATCGCCGGCGCGCCCTGGCCTAGCGGGGGCGGGGTTTCAGGGGAAGGCGGATGGGAGAGGCTTGGCGGAGTGTGCAAGGCTTGTGCATAAGCACAGGAGGAGATCCGTATGGCCGTCGAGGAAACTGCAGGGCCAGCCGATGAGGCTGGGCACGACACGGATGCCGTCACGGACGCGCCCGAGCTAGACGATGTGAAGCGCAAGTTCCGCGAGGCACTCGACAAGAAGAAGGACCGGCACGCGAACGCCAACGCGGAGGGCGCGCAGGCCACCGGCAAGGTGCACGACGCGCACGGTCCCGCATCCAGCCGGCGTTCCTTCCGCCGTAAGAGCGGCGGCTGAGCATCCTCGCCGCACGCACTTGCGCGTGCGGCGGCGCGTGCCGTGATCGTGCACGCCAGGAAATTGCGTGCCGTGGAAATGCCTTCGCCGAAGTTGTCTGCGCGGCCCCCCCGTAGCCGCGCACCCGCTACCACCCCGGACCAGGCATAAAGCACACGTCACCCGGCGACCGGCGAGCCCTTAAGGGAACCCGCGCTCGCGTGTTCACCCACCAGCGGACTATCGCGGAATCGGTTTCCCAGCAGGCGCACGCCCCCGCTGCATGGAGCTGCCGGATTGCAGGCCGTTCCTTTTAAACCGATCGGTCACATATGTCCGGTACGTGAATGCCCGCTTTCACGGAAAATCCGTGCTTGGCGGAAGAAAAGGAGTCAGAAATGACTCTTTATCCTCCGTCGAACACGGATTTTCCGTTCAAATCCAGCTGCACGGCTCGCGCGGTGGCCGGTGGCGCGGGGCGTTGCGCGCGGAGCCGGCGGGCGGCGGGCGGGACCGGGGTGGCGCGCGGCGCGGGTGATGCGCGGGACCGGGGTGGCGCGCGGTGCGCGGGGGCTGCGGCGGCGGGCGGGACCGGGGGTGGGAGGGCCGGTCCGGCACGGGTGTTACATGATGGCTACGGAGAGGCGGGAGGGGCGGATGCAGGGGTCCGTCAGGGAGCCTGGCAGCCTGCGGTGACGGCTGTCACGGGCGGCGTCGGCCGCCGGATCCGCGGGGATGGCGCATTCAGCGGCCGGGGGAGGGCCGTTCTCGTCGTCGATCGCGTCGGGGCCGTCCGGCGTCGGCAGGTGGAACCACACGGTGGTGCCTGCTGGATCCCTGAGATATCCCCACTGGGCAGCGAGCTGCTGCACCAGGAACAGGCCGTGTCCCTCGGCTGCGTAGAGGTCGCCCTTCACTATGGGTACGCCCGCGGAGCCGTCGTCGATGACCTCCACGAGGACGCCGTGCGGGACGCCGATGATGACAATGGTGACGGCACCGCCGTCCACGCCGGACTTGGTGTGCAGGATCGCGTTGGTGACGATCTCGGACGTAAGTAAGGTCGCGGCGTCGCTATCGACCTTCAGATGAGAGGCACCCAGCGTGCGGAGCACGAAGGCCCGTGCCGCGGCGACCTGGCTCGGGTGCCCCGAGATGGTCAGGGAACCGAGGACTCTCGCGCGCGGGCTGGCGCCAACTCCGTTCCGTCGCTGGCTGCCAGTAGGCGTTTCCATGCTCAATCCCTCCCCAGATCTCGTGACCGCACCTGATACCGCAGGCGGCGTCACGTGTTCAGCAATCAAGCGTCGTGTTCGAATTTAATTGCCTGAGTGGTGGATCGCTTTAAACTGCAAATGCAATTCACTAGCGGTGCCCTTGCCTATCTATATTGATCTGTGCGACTGGTGTTACTTGTGTCCACTTTGACCATTCCAGTAGCGGGCGAACTAGGTCTCAACTGATGATGGACGTGCTGATGCATCTCGCGCAAGTGCGCAGGGAAAATTTCTCGGATGGAATCACGGATGGGATTTCATCCGGCTCCATTGTGTTGTATCGTACTTGTTGTCAGGACGATGCGGAGCGGTCCGGTTACGAACCGAAGTCGAGCCCGGTCGAATGCGGGCCACTCAATGGAGTGGCCGCGCGGGTGAATCTCCGGTGACTATCCGGGTAGCTGTGTGGTGTCCCATCCCGAGGAGTACCTATGCCCGACGGCCCCACCGTTCGTAGGCGCAGGCTAGGAGCCGAGCTCCGCCGGCTGCGCAGCGGTCATGCGCTCAAGCTCGACGAGGTTGCCGGGCAGCTCGGCTTGGTGGCGTCCACGCTCTCGCGAATTGAGAGCGGCAAGGCGCCTATCAGGACCTCTTATCTCAACGATTTGCTCAACCTTTATGAGGTCACAGATCCCGGCGCGCGGCAGCTGCTGGTTGATATGGCCAGGGAGGGGCATCGCAAGGGCTGGTGGTCGGACTACGACGACGTGCTGCCTAGCGGCTTCGACATCTATGTCGGCCTGGAAGCGGAGGCAGTCGCCATCCGCAGCTATGAGTCGAACCTGGTGCACGGACTGCTGCAGACAAAGGAGTACGCGGCCGCGGTGCTGCGGGAACTGCACCCGCGCGACAACGAGGAGCAGGTACAGCGCCTGGTCGAGCTGCGGATGCAGCGGCAGCGCCAGCGGCTGCTGGACACCGAGCCGCCGATCGAGCTGTGGCTGATCCTGGACGAGAGCGTGATCCGGCGCACCGTGGGCGGACCCGCGATCATGCGGCAGCAGCTGAACCATCTCGTCGAGAGCGGCAGGTCCCCGAATGTGACGCTCCAGGTGCTTGCCTTCGAATGCGGTGCGCACGCTGGTATGGACGGCGCGTTCTCCATCCTGGAATTCAATGAGCGGAGCGACCCGGATGTTGCCGTGGCGGATGGCGTCGGCGGCGTTGCGTACCTGGAGAAGGACCGGGAAGTCCGCATCTGCACCGAGGCCTTTGACCGGCTACGTGCCGCCGCATTGTCGCCCGCCGCGTCGATTCAGCTGATCCAGCGGGCCTCGGGCGATCTCCAATGACATGTTTTCAGAAGAAATCAGGAATCACCAACAAAAAGGGTAGGGAATAGAGATGGAAGACAGGAATCTGTACTGGTTCAAGAGCAGTGCCAGTGGCGCTAACGGATGCGTCGAGGTGGCACACCTCCCGCAGGGCGGCGTCGCCCTTCGCGACTCGAAGGACCGCAGCAAGGCAGCTCACGTGTACACGGAGACCGAGTGGGAAGCCTTCCTGATCGGGGCTAAGAACGGGGAGTTCGACCTTCCCGCGTAACGCCCCCATAGACACGTGGCCCCCGGCGCTGGGTGAGACGCCGGGGGCCACGTACTATTTTCTGCGGATGTAACTCGAATTCGCCGCCTACGACCGCTTTGCTGAAGGCCTCCCACTCACCGGGCGTGAATACCAGGGCAGGTCCGCTCGGGTGCCGCGAGTTGCGGATGGCCACCTGGCCGTCGGGGAGCTTCGCGAGCTCGACGCAGTTCCCGCCCTGCGGTCCGCTCCAGCTGCTCTTGCGCCAGGTTACATCGAGGTCAGAAGCCTGCATTCCGTTGCGAATTGCCATCGACTTTCTCCTCCAGTTGGTTGATGATCGTGCTGAGAATGCCACGCGTCTGCGCCGGCTTGGCGCTGATGATGCTCAGTCGTTCCATGGCCAGCAGGTATCGGTCGACGTCCTCTCTCTTGTCTACGTAAAGGGCACCCGTGAGCTGCTCCACGTACACCATGTCCGGGAGCTCGGGCTCGTTGAACCGCAGGATGGTGAAGGCGCTCGGGGCGGCATGACCGCCCGCGCCGAACGGGGTCACCTGGAGGGTCAGGTTCTTCCTGGTGCTCAGGCTGATGAGGTAGCTCAGCTGGTCGCGCAGGACAGCGACGCTGCCGACGGGCCTGCGCAGCGCGGACTCGTCGATGATCACCCACAGCTTGAGCTGTCCCTCGGTGAACCGCCGCTGCCGTTCCTTGCGCAGGATGACGTGCCGTTCCGCCTCGCTCGGCGGGATGTCGCCGAGGGCCAGGACCGCCGCGGCGTACTGCGGTGTCTGCAGCAGGCCGGGCACGAACAGCGGCTCGTAGGCCCGGATCGCCCTCGCCGATTCCTCCATGCCGATGTAGGTCTGGAACCAGGGCGGCAGGATGTCGCCATACCTGTGCCACCAGCCGTGGTAGCTCGCCTGCTCGGCAAGCTTGAGGAACTGCTCGCGCTCGGCCGGGTCAACGCCGTAGTACGCCAGCAGGTCCAGGACGTCGATCTCCTTGATCGCGCTGCGGCCAAGCTCGATCCGGCTGATCTTGGAGGGAGTCGCCCGGATCGCTCTGGCCGCGTCCGCCGCGGAGACGTTACGGTCCTCCCGGAGCTGGCGCAATTGCATGCCGAGCATGAGGCGGAGGGCTGTTGGTCCTACTCTCGGATCTGGTGATCCTGCTGTGGGATCTGGCATGTCTCCTCCAGGTCCGCCGGAAGCGACGAAATTGCTTCAAGCAATTGCGTGTGGCAATGGTATGTACGGACTATCTGTAAAACAATGGTATCCCATTTGAGATTGCATGCCACCCCCAATTCTGGGATGCTGGCTGAACTGTCCAGGACATACCTGTCCACGGCGACCGCCGGACATAACTGTCCAGCAGGGAATGGCTCAGGCATAGCGTACAGCGACCGGAGGCGGAACGATCGCTGCGAAGTCGTGCCTGGTCAGTGAGTGGTTTCTGGGACGGGTGTGAATATGGAAGAAGACTGGCGTATCTCGTTCCGGCCGGACATCCCGAGCTCCGCGCGCATCTATGACTACTTCCTTGGCGGCAAGGACAACTTCCCGGCGGACCGGGCAGCGGCGGAGGAGATCGCGCAGCTCCTGCCGGGCATCCGCACGGCAGCGCGGTGGAACCGCGCGTTCGTCAGCCGCGCCGTCCGCTATCTTGTACGCGAGGCAGGCCTCAGCCAGCTGCTGGACATCGGCGCGGGCCTGCCGACGGCCGGCAACGTGCACCAGGTGGCCCTGGAGACCGGCCGGGCGGTCCGGGTGGTCTATGTGGATCATGACCCGGTAGTGCTCGCCCACGCACGGGACCTGCTCAGCAGTGAGCCCAGCGCTGTCATTATCGGGCACGACATGCGTGCCCCCGACGCCATTCTCGGCGACCCGGAACTGCGGGACAGGTTCGATTTCGATCAGCCCGTCGGCATGCTTTTCGTGTCGATGCTGCAATTCCTGTCCGATGCCGATGATCCGGGTGAGCTTATCGCCCGGCTGCTGGCGCCGTTCCCGTCCGGCAGCTACGTCGCGATCACGCACGGCACCGCGGACGTCGCGCCGCAGGTGCAGGATGCTGCCAAGGTCTATGAGGGCGCTACCACCCAGCTGTACCCGCGCACCAGGGCTCAGGTCCTGGGCCTGGTGGACGGCATGGACCTGGTCGAGCCCGGCCTGGTGTGGACGCCGCAGTGGCGGCCCGATCCCGGCGATCCGATTCCGGAAGACCCCAGCGACTCCTATTACTATGCGGTGGTAGCGCGCAAGCCCTGAAGTTGGCTAGCACTGACGCTGGAGGGCTCAACAGGCCGTTCTGGGCTGTGATCTATGATGTTGACCATGCGCTATAGGTCACTTGGTGAGTCAGGGCTGCTTGTCTCGGTGGTCGGTCTGGGCTGCAACAACTTCGGGCGGCGGGTCGATGTCGACGGGACGCGCGCCGTGGTGGACGCCGCGATCGAGGCTGGCGTCACGCTGTTCGACACCGCCGACATGTACGGCGAGGCAGGCGCGTCGGAGCGGCTGCTCGGCGAGGTGATCGGCTCCCGCCGCGACCAGATCGTGCTCGCCACGAAGTTCGGGCACCAGGGCGCGGACATGGGCTACGGGCCGGCTGCGGGCGCTAAGGGCGGCCGGGCGTACATCCGCCGCGCGGTGACCGAGTCGCTGCGGCGGCTGCGCACCGACCACATCGACCTGTACCAGCTGCACACGCCGGACCCCGCGACGCCGATCGAGGAGACGATCGCCGCACTGGACGAGCTCGTCGCCGAGGGCAAGGTCCGCTACATCGGGCACTCCAACCTGTCCGGCTGGCAGATCGCCGACGCCGCGCACGTCGCCAGGACAGCAGGTAAGACCCCGTTCATCTCCGCGCAGAACCACTGGTCGCTGCTGGAGCGGGGTGCAGAAGAGGAAGTGGTACCTTCCGCGCTGAAGTTCGGGCTCGGCGTGCTGCCGTACTTCCCGCTGGCGAACGGGCTGCTCACCGGCAAGATCCGGCGCGGACAGCCGGTACCGTCGAACAGCAGGCTGGCCGGGCGGGACGGCTACATCACCGAGGCCAAGCTGGACAAGGTGGAGGCGCTGATCGCCTGGGCCCAGGAGCACGGGGTGACCATCCTCGACGTCGCGATCGGCGCGCTCGCCGCGCAGCCGGGCTGCTCCTCGGTCATCGCGGGTGCCACGACCGGTGAGCAGGTCAAGGCGAACGCGGCCGCGGGGGAGTGGGTGCCTTCGGCGGAGGAGCTCGCGGAGATCAACGCGATCACCGCCTGAGGACAGACCGCCTGAGGACAGACCGCCCGAGGAGGGCTAGCCGCCGGCTACCGCGGTGGCGAACAGGCTGGTCACGTTCTGCTCGAACTCGATCGAGTAGGACACCTGCGGGGTGTAACCACCCTGGTCGAGGCCGCCGATGATGCCGATCACCTTGCCCTGACCGGTCGCCTCGTTCACGTCGGCCAGGAACGGGCCGCCGCTGGTGCCGTCGGTGTAGCCGCCGCAGTCGAACTGCAGCTGGTCCGACATCGGCTGGGAGGTCCAGTTCTCGCAGGTAATCGCCTGGCTCTCGCCGTCCGGGTAGCCGATGACGTCGACCAGCTGCCGCACCGCCGACTTGGTGTCGAGCGTCTCGGCGCCGGTGACATCCTCGATCGGTACGGTCGAGCCTGGCTGGCTGAGCTTGATGAAGGCCACGTCATCGTCCTGGCTCTGGCTGGATTTCCAGTCCTGGTCCACGTAGAACTTGGTCACCTGCCACGTGCCGTAGGGCGCCTTGCCCGCATCGTAGCCGGGGATGAAGACGACGGAACTCGACACGTTGGTCATGCAGTGCGCGGCGGTAATCGCCAGGTCGCCGTGCGGACTGTTCACCACGCTGGCGGTGCAGAAGTGGCTGCCGAGCTTGCCCTTGCTAATGGTGAAGAGAGCGCCGACGGCCGGCGTGCCCGCGAAGGATACCGCGTTGGCCGCCACGGACTTCGAGGCAGCGAGATCGCGGACGGCGCCGGCGACATGCGACGCGATGTCATTGGCCGCACCGTTAGCAGGAGTGACCGTGACGACGACGCCGACGGTGAGTACGCCGACTATTGCGAGTCGTCCCGATGGGCGGGTGAAGACGGCGACAGCACGGCGCGCGGCCGCGTGCCGCCCCGCTCGATTACGTACTCGCATCTTCACCTCCGCTTCTGTACCCGGCCGGTGTTCCGATACTCAATTGTGATGGACAAGTCGCGACTGTACCAGAGTCATAGCTGCAAAGTTGGTCAGAACACGCCCGGCGGACCCTGACTGAGCTGGGGGTTTCATGAGGGTGTCACGGACGGCCGGTGTCTGTCCTAGGCTTCGAGTCGCAATTATCCAGCCTACTGTTACCATCCGGTTATATACCGTAGCGATGTGTAGCTACCTTCGTCGCGGATCAGGACGGTCGACGTTCCAAAGCCGGCTCTGACTCGCGAGCCAGCGGTCGTCGTGCGGCAATGCAGTGAACCGGGTGATGGCGCGCTGACCGCCCTCGTGATCGCCGTACAGAAGCTCCACCGTCCACGGTTCCCTGGCCAGGATGGCCTTGCGGGCTTCCTCGTATCCGGGGGCGGCCGGGTCGCGGAGGGCAGCCTGCCAGAACCCGGTGTCCCCGGCCGGGATAAAGAGGTCGCGGGTCTGCTGGTGGAAGTCTTCCAGCGGCGGCGGGTCCTCGCTGCGATACCACTGCGGATGGAAGATCCAGCCGTGCAGTACGGCTATCCCGCTGCCCGCGTTGCGGAGCGGGATGGCAAGGTAGACCACCCCGTCCGCTGGGCCGCTGGAGCCGTCCCCGCCGCCGACCTCGGCGGCCGCGCCGCCGCCGGGCAGCAGCATCCACTTGTTGTCGCCGAAGTTGACTTTGAGCGCCGGATCCTCACGCCTGGACGCGGTGAGCAGCGGCCGCAGGCCTGCTAGCAGCGCGCGCTCCGCCACCCGGGCCGACCTGTTCGCCGACCTGATCGCGGAGAACGTGGCGATCGCGAGCACCAGGGTGCCAAGCGCGGTGGCCAGGTCGGCGAGCGTCGCCCAGTCGTTCGCGGTCATATGGCGCCAGTCTAGGGCTTACCAGCGATGATGGATCTCCGCGCGGAAATAGTTGTTGTAGAGCGCCTCGATCGCGTCCAGCTGCGCCTGGGACAGCGGCGCGAGATCGGCTGCCTCCGCGTTCTGCCGGGCCTGGGCGACCGATCGTGCGCCAGGGATTACCGTCGTGACGCCGGGCTGCTGGATGACCCAGCGCAGCGCGAGCTGGGCAGGCGTCGCCGGGGCCGCCGCAAGCGCCGCGAACGACTGCGCGGCACGTACCCCGGTGCGGAAGTCCACGCCCGAGAATGTCTCGCCGACGTCGAACGCTTCGCCGCCGGCGTTGTACGTGCGGTGGTCGTCGGCGGGGAACGTGGTGTCCGCGGTGTACCGGCCGGACAGCAGGCCGGACGCCAGCGGCACCCGCGCGATGATCGCCACCCCGGCGGTTCGTGCCGCCGGCAGCACCTTGTCGAGCGGCTTGCGGCGGAAGGCGTTGAGGATGATCTGCACGCTCTGCACACCGGGACGCCTGATGGCCGTCAGCGCCTGATCGCACGTTTCCACGCTGACGCCGTAGGCCGCGATCCGCTCCTCGGCTACCAGGGTGTCCAGCGCATCGTAGGTGCGGTTGTCGTCGTAGACGGCCGACGGCGGGCAGTGCAGCTGGACCAGGTCCAGGGTGTCAACGCCCAGGTTGACCCGGGACCTGTCCGTCCAGGCGCGGAAGTTATCGAGCGTGTAGTTCGCCGGCTCCTGCGCGAGCCGGCGGCCCATCTTGGTCGCCACCGTCATGCCCTGGCCCGCGTTGTCGGCCAGGAACCGCCCGATGATCCGCTCGCTTCGGCCATCGCCGTAGACGTCGGCGGTATCGAAGAACGTCACGCCGGACTCCACCACGGCCCGCAGCACCGTGAGCGCGTCTTCCTCGGTCACGTTGCCCCAGTCGGCGCCGAGCTGCCAGGTACCCAGACCGACGACTGACACATCCTGGCCGGTACGGCCGAGCGGGCGAAGTTCCATGACCAGCGATCCTACCGAGACCGTGAGTACTGTTGACGGCATGGACCCGGACGCCCTGCTCAACGGCCGGCTGGGGCGCCTGATGCTCTACGAGCTCGCCGGGCCCGGCACGGAGAACTGGGACGCCGCCGAGCTGCTCCGTCCGGTGGCGGCGGCCGCGGCGAGGTGGGCCTTCGCTTCCGACGGACCAGAGCTGGACGCTGTGCTCAAGGCCGGGGCGGAGTCGATGCGGCCGCTCGCCGAGGTGGTTGCGGCGGCGCCCGCCGCGGCCTGGTGGCGGCAGCCCGCGGCGCGGGAGTACCAGCGCTGGCTCGGCTGCGCACACCACCCGGTGCTCGCTCGCGGGGCGGCGGTCACCGAGGCCGTGCGGACCGCCGGCCGCACGGGCGCCTGGTGGTCCGGTCCTCTCGGCGACACCGTGTGGACGAGCAGAGGGGATATCGACCTCCACGGCCTGCCCGCCGTCGGGCTGGCCTGCGCCGAGGACGCGTTCGGCAAGGAAACCTTCGATGTCTGGGCGCTGCGTGCCGACCCGGAGGCGCGTGTCTACGAGGTGCACGGCCCGGCCGACTGGGCCCGGCTAGCCGGGACCTACCCGCTGTCCGTGCCGGCGAGCCAGGAGTGGCAGCGCTGGACCGGCCGGGACGGACCGTGGATCAAACCCGACTGGCCCGCGGTCGCCGCGGACTGGGACGGCGTGCACGTCAGCGTCGGCGGCTACCTGACCACCGCCGGTATCGCCGTCGGCGACACGCTGCTGGCGGGCTGGGACGCCGACCAGACGCTGTGGCTCCGCGATGTCTTCACCGACGTCCGCCAGCTCACGACGTGGCACGGCTTCCCCGGCCCGGAGGCCATCAGCGAGTGAGGTACCAGAACTCCGGCGTGGCGGAGAACTGGGTAAGGTTCTCGAACGAGGCGGGCGGGCCGGACACGGTGTCCTTCCACACCCAGAGGTAGTCCCCGTTCGGCTGGAACAGGACCGGCTGGTTTGCGGTCAGGAACGACGCCTCGTTCCGCACCGCCGCCGGATTGCTGCTGGTAACCGACGCGCTGATCAGGGCGTCCGCGGTCGCGTTGCTGTAGTCGCCCAGGTTGGGCACGTTGAACAGGATGTATGTGGTCGGGTAGGTGGCGTCCGTGTAGCCGCCGAAGTCCGCCATCGCCCACGCGCTGTCGCGGGCCGGGTCGGTGGCGTCGTTGTCGTTGGTGAGGATGTAGCTGTAGCTGCTCGCCTGCACCGTGATGGCGATGCCGGCCCGGCGCGCCTGGGTCGCCAGGTCACTCGCCATACTGCTGAGTACCTCGTCGTCGGCGACCGCGTAGCTGAACGCCAGCTTCGTCCCGGCCGGAATTCCTGCGCCGCACCGGCTGGGGTTGACGCAGGTATCCGTCCCGCCCGGATGGACGGCCCAGCCATGGTCGGTCAGCAAGGTGATCGCGTCCTGCACGCTGAACGGGTACGGGTCGGTCCGCGCATCCGACGGCAGGTACGGGCTCTGCGGATAGGCGGGAATCGGCCCGTAGGCCGGGTCCGCCGCGCCGCCCATGAACGCCTTGACCCAGCCCTGCTGGTTCTGCAGGTGCGCCATCGCCTGCCGGAAGTACAGCTGCGAGGCGATGGCGCCGAAGTGCCCGGTCGTGTCCTTGAAGTTGTACATGGCGAACTGCATGCCGAAGTCGGGCTCGCCGAAGTAGTGGTAGCCGCTCAGGCTGACTGCCAGCGGCAGGTAGTTTAGGTCGAAGTTCGCGACATCGAGGGTGCCTGCCTGCATCGCGCTGTGCACGGCGTCGTCCGTAGTAAACGGGATGACCTTGATGGCGGACATGGCCGAAGCGTGCGGGCCGCCGTATTCCGTGTTCGGCACCATGGTGTACCCGCCGGTCGTGGCGTTGAAGGCGGACAGCCGGTACGGTCCGTCCACCGCCTGCCACAGCGGGCTGGTCGCGTACGTGCCGAGCGACCGGCTCTGCGAGCTGAGGAAGTCGAATATCTTCACCGCATCACCACGGCTGGTGTTCCAGTCCGTGATGGACGCCCCGGTCACGGACCCCCGGGCCCAGGCCTGAGCCGGCAGTGGCGCAGTTTCGCCGAGGATGTTCTCGGTGAAGAACATCGGGTTGACCGGTCCGGTCAGGTGCAGCACCAGCGTCGAGGCGTTCGGCTCAGCGGTGCTGGCCACGTCGTCGGGGAAGCCGCCGGGCACATAATCCGCCCAGTTCGCTGGTGACACCCTGACCGCCGCCTTGATCAGGTCAATGTCGAAGAGCAGGTCGTTCGCGGTGACGGGCGTGCCGTCCGACCACCGGTCGCTGTTCTTGAGCGTGATCGACACCGTCCGGTCGCCGTGGCTGTACACCGGCAGGTTCGCCAGGCTCAGTGCGGTATTCACTTCGGGGGTGACGCCGTTCACCGCCCAGTACGTCGGCCGCCACATCTGCTCTGTGAACAGGGTCGCGTTGCCGATGGAGTTGTCGGCGCCCGGGATGACCGGGAAGATCCAGGTGGGCGTATCGCTAGCCCACTCCGCCACGGTGATCGTCCCGGCCGTCTCCGGTCCCGCGGCGGCAGGCGGCGCCGATCCGATCGACCCCGGCACCGAGCCGGTTCCGCTGGTACTGGCGATGGCCGTGCCGGCCGCGGCTGCCAGGAACCCCGCCGCGGCGACCGCCGCAGCCACCAGTACCCGCCGTCTTACCATTGACTCTCCCCGTCTCCCGTAATCCCCCGGGGAAGAACATATTCCGAAACATGGCATAACGACTCGTGGTTTCCGCCCCACGTTAAGCTGGCGCCGTGAGTACGCCGCGTGTCAGCTGATCAGGATCGGGACCTGGACCGGCGTATCTGGGCGCTGGCGATCCCCGCGCTTGGCTCTATCGCCGCCGAGCCGCTGTATAACCTGGTGGACACGGCGATCGTCGGTCACCTCGGTCGCCAGCAGCTCGACTCGCTGGCCATCGCCACCACGGCGCTGATGCTGGCCGGCTGGCTGTCCATCTTCCTGAGCACGGCGACGACCTCGGCGGTGGCCGGCCTGGCCGCGTCCCGTCAGCACGGCAAGGCGGCGCAGGCAGTCGGCGCCGCCTACCTGATAGCCGCGGTCGGCGGGGTCCTCGTCGCCATCGTTCTGATGGCCGCCGCCCCGCTGCTCGCGCAGCTTCTCGGCGCACAGCACGCCGTGCTGACCGGCGCCGTCAGCTACCTGCGGATCTCCGCCGTCGGGGTGCCCTTCCTCTACCTGTCCTACGCCGGCAACGGCCATCTCATCGGCCTCGCGGACATCCGGACGCCGCTGCGGATCGCGGTCGCCGCCAACCTGCTCAACATCGCCCTCGAGGTGGTGCTGGTATACGGCGTGCACTGGGGCCTGGCCGGTTCCGCGTGGGGCACCGTCGCCGCCCAGCTAGCCGCCGCGATTGCCTATGGCGCCGCCTCGCGGCGTGCCGCTATCCGGGTGGTGCGGCCCGGCCGCCCCCAGCTCATTACCTTGCTGCAGGCCGGCCACCAGCTCACCGTGCGGACGATCGCGCTCGGCGTCGTGCCGCTGACCACCACCGCGGTCGCGGCCCGGCTCGGCCCGGTCGCCCTCGGCGGCCAGCAGATCGCGATGCGCGTCTGGTACCTGCTGTCGATCTCCCTCGACGCGCTCGCCGTCCCGGCGCAGGTCTACGTCAGCACCGCTCTCGGCGCGGGAGACCCGCGGGCCGCCCACCACACGGCGCGCCGCAGCGTGCGCCTCGGCCTCATCGCAGGCGGCGCGCTGGCGCTGCTCACCGCGGCGCTGGCGTTTGTCGTCCCCGTGGTGTTCACCCACGACCCCGCCATCCAGCACCAGGCGACGGTCGCCCTGCTTGTCTCGGCGGTGACGCAGCCGCTCGCCGCGCTCGCCTTCGTCCTCGACGGGCTGATCCTCGGCATCTCGGATTACCGTGCGATGCGCCGCGCGATGCTGCTGTCGATCCTCGCTTACGCTCCGATGGCGGCACTCGTTCTTCGCTTTCACGGCCTGGGCCTGCCCGGCATCTGGATCGCCCTCGGCCTGTGGCTCGCCGCGCGTTCAGCCTTGCTGGGACGTCGCTGGCAGTCGCCCCCCATGATCATGGGTAGAAAACGACCAAATACTGGTCAGAACTACCCATGATCATGGGGTAAGCGTCCGGACGGGCGCCTGGTCGGCGAAGCCTGCCTCGGCGGCCGCGATGGCGGGCGATGTGCCGTCGGCAAGCAGGCGCCGTGCCAGCCGGATCCGCAGCTGGCGCTGGAAGTCGCTGGGCGGGAGCCCGTACACCGACGTGAACGCCCGGTATGCGGCGAACCTGCTGCACCCCGCTGCCCCGGCGAGCTCGTCGAGGTCGACACGTGCGAGCTGAAATGCGCGTGCATCGTCTCCGCCGGCAGCCCGTCTGCCCGCCAGTACCGGACCCGGTCCGCCGCACCAGCGTTCAAGACCGCACCCCAGCCATAACACCATGCTAAAGCGCATGCGTTCCGACACGAAAATCGCCGTCGCCGTTCGCGACGGCCTGCCGTGCTGGCAGCAGCTCAACGTCACAGCGTTCCTGGCCAGCGGCATCGCGGCGGGAGCTGAGGAGACGATCGGCAAGCCGTATGAGGACTGCGCGGGCAACGTTTACCTTGGACTGTTCCGACAGCCCGTTCTGATATTCGAGGCTTCCGGGCAGGACCTGAAAGCCGCGCACGGGCGGGCACTGGCGCGGGACCTGCGGATCGCGGTCTACACGATGGAGATGTTCGCGACGGGAAGCGACGACGACAACCGTGCCGTGGTGCTGGCCGCGGCGGAACTGGATCTCGCCGGGATCGCGGTGTACGGGCCGCGCAATGCCGTGGACAAGGTGTTCAAGGGCGTTACGCTGCATCCATGAAGGCAGCTCTCTACCGCACCGCCGGCCCCGCGGCCGACGTACTGACCGTCGAGGACATCGAGCGGCCCGAGCCGGGCGCCGGCGAGGTGCTCGTCCGGGTACACGCATCCGGTGTCAACCCGACCGACTGGAAAACCCGCGCGGGCGCGACGGTGCGCCCCATCGACGGCTTCCAGATCCCGCATCAGGACGGTGCGGGTGCTATCGAGGCAGTCGGGGAGGGAGTGGATCCGGCTCGCGTGGGGGAGCGGGTCTGGCTGTGGCTCGCCGCCTTCGGGCGGCGGTGGGGGACCGCGGCGGAGTGGACCGTCGTACCCGCGGGGCGCGCCATGCCGCTGCACGGATCATTCGAGCTCGGCGCCTCGCTCGGCGTCCCCGCGATGACCGCGAGGCTGTGCCTGGGCCCGCTGACGGACCAGACCGTACTCATCGCCGGTGGGGCCGGGGCCGTCGGTCATTTCGCCATCAACATCGCAAAACGGGCCGGGCTTCGCGTTATCAGCACCGTGTCAAGCCCCGAGAAGGCGGCGCTGGCGGAGCACGCAGGCGCCGACCTGGTGGTGAACTACCGGCTGGCGGAGGCTGCCGAGCAGATCCGGGCGTTCGCTCCGGACGGAGTGGACCGAGTCGTGGAGGTGGCGCTCGGCGCGAACCTGGAGCTGGACCTGGCCGTTGCCCACGTCGGCACGACGATCGTCACCTACGCGGCCGAGGCGCAGAACCCGGCGCTGCCGGTACGGGCCTGCATGTCGGCGAACGTGACGCTGCAGTTCCTCCTGCTCTACGGCGTTCCCGCGAACTTGCTGGATCAGGCAGCCGCGGATGTTTCCGCGGCGCTTGCGGACGGCGCGCTCACCGAGCTGCCGGTACACCGCTTCGGGCTGGACGAGATCGTCGCGGCGCACCATGCGGCGGAAGGTGGCGTGACGGGCAAGGTGCTGGTGATTCCTTGATGGAGGTGGCCGTGGCGGCGGGCGGACCTGCGGTTACTTCTTTGTGAAGACACCTGTGTGGTTGGTACCACCGAAGAAGAGCTGGACGCCGAGCCGGTCACGGCGGCCGCTGCCGTCGCATCTGCGGCAGCGGCGGAACGTCCCCTTGTAGACGTCGCCGAAGTGCCTGCCGGTCATCTTGCAGGTCGGGCACTTGCGCAGAGGGTGGATGCGGAGGGAAACCAGGTACCCGCCCGCGACAATAGCAACGAGAACGTACACCATCTGTGAAGCTCCTATCTGGCTCACGCTACGGCGCAGCCAGCGGCGTCGCTCTGCGGTAAGAGCGATCCGCGACCTAAGCGTGAGTTGGCCACCGCCGACAGCACCCGGAACCCACCCCGAGTGCCGGGCTATCAGCCCAGGGTAGTACTGTTACACAGATTTTGTGAATGATTTCGCGGGATCAGTGTGTTAGTGGTATGCGCCCATGCCGAGGTGGATCGCCAGCCCCACACCGCACAGGCTCACCGCGACGCGAAGTGCCGCCGCGGGCACCCGGCGGGCGATCTTGGGCCCCAGCCAGCCGCCGAGCAGGAAACCAGCCGCCAGCGGCGGGACCAGCATCCAGCGCACCGTGCCGAATATCGTGAAGACGATGGCGGCCATGCAGTTGGCCGCTCCGGAGACCGCGTTCTTGATGGCGTTGACCTTGATCAGCGGCTCGGCGATCATCGTGCTGAGCACGATCAGCAGCATGACACCCGCGGCGGCGCCGAAGTACCCGACGTACACCGCCACCGCGAACAGCGCGACGTAGTGTCCCGGGCTGCTGCTGCCTGGCCGCATCCTGAGCCTGGGCTGGATGAGCAGCAGCAGCGAGGCCGCGCCGATCAGGACGGGCACCACCACGGTGAACGTGCTCGCGGGGGCGAGCAGCAGCGCCGCCGCGCCGGCCAGCCCGCCAGTCGCGGTCACGGCGGCCAGTCGCAGTACCCGGTCCTTCTGGCCGGCCAGTTCTGGCCGCGAGCCGGCTACCGAGCCCGCGCCCGTCAGCACGAGGGAGACGGTGTTGGTCATGTTCGCGCTCAGCGGCGGCACGCCGAGCGCCAGCAGTACCGGGTAGGTCACCAGGGAGGCGATGGCGACGACCGTGCTGAAGATCCCGCCCAGCGTTCCCGCGCCAGCCAGGACGAGCACTTCGGTGACCTTCATCTCGGTTCAACCCTAAGGCCGTCTGGCGCACTCGCGGTTTAGGGGACCCGTGTGCCACGAACCGCCACCAGAGGGAGTTCGTGGCACACGGGTCGCCCAGGGCGATACCTTCCAGGAGATGAACAAGTCCTGATTCCCGTGTTACTTCTGAGCCTCACGTTTCGCTATGTATCGACATGGATACCTATAGTGACAGCACGGCTGGGGGATTGCCGTGCGGGACGGGGAGGGGATTTGATGCCGGGGACCCCAGCACGCTCCGGAGGGGTGGTGCTCGCGGGCTCGGGGGTGTTCGCGATCATCGTCGCCGGGGCGGGCCTCGCGACCCTTATGGGGGTCGCGACCCCGGCCCAGGCCAACACCGTGCCCTTGACCGTGACGCCTGCGATAGCCATGCCGGGCCTGCCCGTGACGTTCGCTGTTGCCTGCGGGTCTCGCGTGCAGTCGGCCACCTTGTTTGGCAAGACGATCGACCTCAATGGGCCGGTCGCGATGAAGTCAACCAGGGGCGGCACTTTCGCCGTCACCGTGAACCTGCCGACGGGTATGAGCCCTGGCGTGTACCAGGCGCTGGCGGGCTGTGAGAGCGGGGATTACGGCACGGTGGACCTCACGGTCAACGCACCGCCCACGCCGAGCCCTAGCCCCACGCCTCCGCCGCGCCCGTCGCCCAAGCCGACATGGCGGCCTCCGCCGCCGACCGCGGCCCCGGTCACCGGTGACGGCACGACCTCGATCCCGGGCGGAGTCGCCGGGTCCGCTGCGGCGGGCCTGGGGCTGCTCGGCGTAGGCGGTGCCACCGGTCTGGCCGCAATCAGGCGAGTCCGCAGACGCGATTAGGTCCTCGGGTGAGCCGCAATGCCGGCGCGCGGCCGGTCAACTTCGCCGTCGTGCTGGTCGGTGCCGGGCTCCTGGTCGTGGGGCTGTCCGGGCATGCCGCGCCCTGGTCGCCGCCGCCGGTACCGCCGCCCTCCGCGGCCATCCCGGTTGCCGTGGCGGCAGCGGAGCCGCGTCATGCCGTGCGCACCCTGACCCGCTCGGCGCCTGTGACGGTCGACATTCCCGCGATCGGCGTGAATGCGCAGATCATCGCGCTCGGCCTGGACGCTGAGGGCGGCGTGGCTGTGCCGTCGCTGAGTACTCCGTTCCTGGTCAGCTGGTATGACCGCGGGCCGGCTCCCGGTCAGGCTGGCGCTGCGGTGCTGCTCGGCCATGTGGACGCGGCCGGCGTCGGGCCTGCGGTGTTCTACCGGCTCGGTGACCTGCGCCAGGGCAACCTCGTGTACGTCAGCAGGAGAGACGGCCTGACCGCTGTCTTCCGGGTGACCTCGGTGGGCCTGTACTCGCAGGACGCTTTTCCCGCGTCGCGGGTGTATCAGTACACGCGCTATCCCACGCTCCGGCTGATCACCTGCGGCGGTCAGTTCGACTGGGACACCCACCTCTACCTGGACCGGACCATCGTCTTCGCCACCTACGCGGGCTCGCGCTAGCCGGCGACTGTCACAGGGCGTCGCGGCGGAGCTGAGGAAAGACCCTGGCTACCCTGCCGAGAAGGTAGTCGCCGTAGGTGCCGGTAAAGGCGCGCAGGTCCTGGCCGTCCCAGCGTGGCCGCCCGTCCGCCGCGGCGGCGGCCCGGCCGGGGAGCGGCGGTACTTCGGCCGCGAATCCCGGATCCAGGAAGAACGGGAAGGAGAGCCGGCCATGGCCGCTGAGGTTACGGACCCGGTGCGGCGTCGACCGGTACCAGCCGCCGGTCAATCGGTCGAGCATGTCGCCGATGTTGCAGACCAGCGTGCCGGGCATGGGCGGAGCGTCGATCCAGCCTTCGGGCGCGGCGATCTGCAGCCCGCCACTGTCATCCTGGGCGAGCAGGGTGAGCAGCCCGTAGTCGGTGTGCTCGCCCACTCCCCAGTCCTGGGCCAGCGGCGCGGACGGCGGGTAGTGGAAGATCCGGAACAAGATGGTCGGGTCGGCGGTGTAGCCAGAGGCGAAGTACCCGGCCTCCAGGCCCAGGCTCAGCGCGATCCCGGACAATATGGCCTGTCCCGCAGTGGCCAGCGCGTCGAGGTAGGCAAGCACCAGCGGGCGTAGGCGGGGGACCTGTCGCGGGAACAGGTTGCCGCCGTGCAGCGGGAGCCCGGCAAGCACCCGCGGGTCGTCGGGCGGCAGTTCGGCGCCGAAGTAAAGGCCTTCCTTCAGGTCCGGCCGCCCGGAAGTGAGCTCGGCGCCAACCGGGAAGAACCCCCGCCAGGCCCGGCCGCCACGCGCCATGGAGATCTCGAGCTTCTCCGCCATCGGCAGGGCGAAGAACTCGGTGCTTGCCTCGGCCAGTTCCGCCAGCAGCCCGGCCGGCACGCCGTGGCCCGTCACGTAGAAAAAGCCCCGGTCGCGGCAGGCGGCCTGGATCTGGCCGGCGACATCGGCCTGGGCAGCGGCGTCTGCCGGGCCGATCAGCGCTGCGGGGCCGATCAGCGGCTCCACGTCGATGACCGGCAGCTTGGCTGGGCATTCAGCTCCTGGCATGGATCCATCCTGCCCGAACCTGTACGTTGCGATGGTGAGCGACGCGACGCGCTTTCCCCCGGCCGTGGACACTGTCGTAGTCGGCGCCGGAACGGCGGGCGCGGTGGTCGCCGGCCGGCTCGCGGCGGGCAGTTCCGGGCGCACGCTGCTCCTGGAGGCCGGGCCGGACTACGGGCCGGCCGATAGCGGCCGCTGGCCGCGCGACCTGGTCGACGCGACGAGCTGTGCGCAGTGGTCGCATGACTGGGGCTATACGGGCGAGTACGACGGCCAGGTGATCCACTTCAACCGCGCACGCGTGGTCGGCGGCTGCTCCGCGCACAACGCCGGTGCGGTGGTGTTCGGGAGCCGTTCCGACTACGACGGCTGGGCCGCCGCGGGCAACCCGGGCTGGTCAGCCCGGGAGCTTCTTCCGCTGTTCGCCTCGGCGTGGGAACGGCTGCGGGTGCGGCGCGTGGCTCTCGGCGAGCTGACGCCGTTCCAGCGCGCCTGCCGGGAGGCGATCGTGGCGAACGGTATCCCCGCGGTGCGGGACTTCAACAACCTCGATCAGAACGCCGGCGTCGCTCCGTTCCCGGTCAACATCGACGGCACGAGCAGGATTAACAGCGCGTTCGGGTACGTGGACCCTGTTCGCGACCGCCTTACCGTGGCTGGCGATGCTCCAGTCGAGCGGGTCCTCATCCGCGGCGGCCGCGCTGTCGGCGTGGTAGTGCGCGATGCCCAGCGGCTGGTGGAGATCGGCGCCTCGCGGGTCGTGCTCGCTGGCGGCGCCTACGGGAGTCCCGCGATCCTGCTGCGTTCCGGTATCGGACCCGCCAGCGAGCTAGCCGCCATCGGGGTGACACCCGCACTGGATCTACCCGGCGTCGGACGCAACCTGCACGACCAGCCATGCCTGGAGTTCCACTACGAAGGAAGCAGCGCTCTGGCCGGAGGGATGGAGCGCCACCAGGGTTTCCTGCCGCACGAGCAGGTGATCGCGAAATTTCCATCGGCCGGATGCCGGCAAGGGTTCGACCTGCACATCTACCCGGTGGGCGGCCGTAGCACGGACACCTCGGCGTGGTTCTGGATGCTGGGGGTCGCCTGCCTTACGCCGCTCTCGCGCGGGAGCGTACGCCTGAGTGGTCCCGCGCTCGACGACAGGCTCGTGATCGACCACCGCTATCTCAGCGATCCCGGCGGATATGATCGCGCACGGCTGGCCGAAGGCGCCGAGCGGCTGCGTCAGGTGGCGGACGAGCCGGCATTGCGGCGGCTGCTGGGCCGGGAGCTACATCCAGGTCCTGAAGTCCGCGGGAGCAAGGCGATCGAGCGCTTCCTCGATCACGCCGCCGTGCACTACTACCACCCGGTCGGGAGCTGCAAGATGGGGCCGGCTAGCGATCCGGATTCAGTCGCGGACTCCGAGGGCCGGGTGCACGGGATCGACGGGCTGTACGTAGCGGACGCATCGCTCATGCCGGCCGTCATCTCCGGCAACACGAACATGCCGACCACGGTCATCGGCGAGCGGATCGCCCGGTCGCTGCTCGGTTCGGCCGCCACATGATGCTGGCGTAAGGCGCGGGCCAGCTGCGGTGCTACCGCTTCCGCGGGCCCGAGCGGGCGCTGGCATAATTACTCTGTGTATTTGAATAGATACCTAATGTACTTGGCGGCGGCGGCCGCGGGTCTAGCCGGGAGCCTGCTCGTGACGTCGCAGGCGGACGCGGCGGTGGTCCGGCCTCACTATCAGCACGCCCATACCTCACGCCCGCTGGACTGGGCGGTCGACATTCCCAGGATCGGGGTCGCGGCGCCGGTCATCAGGCTGGGCGGCCCGCGGTCGGGTGCCATCGCGGTACCCACGTTTGCTCAGGTGGGAGACGTTGGCTGGTACCGCTACGGCGCCGTTCCCGGCCAGCGCGGCAACGCAGTGTTCCTGGGGCACGTCGACACGTACCAGGGCCCAGCGGTCTTCTACGACCTGTACGAGCTGCTGCCGGGCGACCAGGTTGAGGTGGATCTCGGCCATCACGACACCCAGCGGTTCACCGTGCACTGGGTAAAGGAAGTGCTCAAGACCCACTTTCCGGCCAGCAAGGTCTTCGGCGGTACGGACGGGAGGCATCTGTGGCTCGTCACTTGCGGTGGGCAGTTCGACTATTACACCCGCAGCTACCTGAGCAACATCGTCGTCTACACCACCGCGGACGCACGCCATGTCCGCCGGCCGCACCATCACCAGGACGTCCACGCGCCCCACGTTGCCAGGCCACACTCCGCCGGGAGCTGCCCGGTCAAGAGCCCCGGCCCGGTCAAGAGCCCCGGCCCGGTCAAGAGCCCCGGCCCGGTCAAGAGCCCCGGCACGAACGACCCGGCGTCGGCTCCGCGTAACGGAACGCCGCTGCCGGCCTCGGCTGGCGGAGCGGCGCCGGATGCGAAGAAGCGAGCTGCGGCAAAGGGAGCTGCGGCAAAGGGCGCCGCGGCAAAGGCGGCGGATTCTTCAGCAGCGAATGCCGCGGACCAGCCAGGTGGCGTGGCATCCGCCGCGACCGCGGCCCTGATGCGGTCCGGGCGACTCACGCCGCCCCTCATATTCAGTACACAACGCTGAGCCCTGCGTCCAGCCAACCCACTAAGGCTACAGCTGTTGCCTGACGTTACGACCATTTTGCGGCCCGGTATATCCCGTTTTGCGTGGCGATAGCGTCAGGCAACAGCTGCAGCCCTAGCTGGGAGGGGTCGTCCCGCTGGTGGTGGGGTGGGGTTGGCTGGTGGGGTGAAATATTCGGGTTCGCCGGCCGGTTGTAGCTGTTGGAAGATCAGCGTGACCCTCGTGGGAGTACCACTACGTGGGTTGGTGCTGCTATTCTTGGTCGCTGACTGGTTCGGCACTTCGGTGCCGGGCGCGCGAAGCGGAGGACCACCTCCCACCCGGTCGGCCGGGGCCTGGCAACAGGCGTTGTGCTGGCGGGTCTGGCCGGATAACTGGCGGCGCTTAATGGTATGCGTGAGCATTCCTGGAGTGCCGTCGGCGGATCCGGCTCGGTGCAGTCTTGCGAGGCCGTCAGGCCCGTAGGACCGCGCTGATGTGGTTTACCCCGCGAGCGCTCGCTTCGCGGGGTTTTCTCGTTTAAGCCGATGGTCGGGACAATTCCGCTGCCGGAAGGACCGGTCGCGGAGGTGATGCTCAAGGAGGTCACATCAGCGTCGAAGCGCGTATCAACGAGCGCATCCGTACCCCCGAAGTCCGGCTCGTCGGACCCAAGGGGGAGCAGATCGGGATCGTTTCGATCAATGACGCACTCAAGATGGCTCAGGAAGCCGACCTCGACCTAGTCGAGGTTGCTGCTACCGCGCGGCCCCCGGTGTGCAAGCTCATGGACTACGGCAAGTTCAAGTACGAGTCCGCGGTGAAGGCACGGGAGTCTCGCAAGAACCAGACGCAGACGATCGTCAAGGAGATCAAGCTGCGGCCGAAGATCGACCCGCACGACTACGGCACGAAGAAGGGCCATGTCGAGCGGTTCCTCAAGGCCGGAGACAAGGTCAAGGTGACGATCATGTTCCGCGGACGCGAGCAGTCGCGACCGGAACTCGGGTTCCGCCTGCTGCAGAAGCTGGCCGCGGACGTTGAGGAGCTTGGCTTCGTAGAGGCCCAGGCTAAGCAGGACGGCCGCAACATGATCATGGTGATCGGCCCGCACAAGAAGAAGAGCGAGACCAAGCCACATACGGCCAGCAAGCCTGTGCCGAGCCCGCGGTCGGCCGCGGCGCCGGAGGCGGCTGAAGACACTGAAGACACTGACGACGGGGATACCGGCGGGTCCGAGCCGGATTCCGACGCGGAAGTTTCGGCAGAGGTAACAGCCGACGAGGTGACAGCCGACGAGGTAGCTGCCGACGAGGCAGCGAGCACACAGGCGTAGGAAAGGGAGCGACGGCGACATGCCGAAGATGAAGACGCACAGCGGGGCCAAAGACCGGTTCCGGCTGACTGGAACCGGCAAGATCATGCGCCGCCGTGCTGGCATGAACCACATGCTCGAGCACAAGTCGTCCCGGGTGACCAGGCGGCTGAATAAGGAAGTGACGCTCGCTCCGGGCGACGTCAAGGAGATCAAGAAGCTGCTGGGCAAGTAGCCCGGCCCGGCGAGGGAGTACAGAACAATGGCACGCGTCAAGCGGGCGACCAACGCCCACAAGAAGCGCAAGGTTGTCCTCGAACGGGCAAGCGGCTACCGGGGACAGCGCTCACGGCTGTACCGCAAGGCCAAGGAGCAGGTCCTCCACTCGATGACCTACGCCTACCGCGACCGCAAGGATCGCAAGGGCGCGTTCCGCCGGCTGTGGATTCAGCGGATCAACGCCGCTGCCCGGGCCAACGGACTCACCTACAACAGGTTCATCCAGGGCCTGAAGGTCGCGGGCATCGAGGTCGACCGGCGGATCCTGGCCGACATGGCGGTCGCCGACGAGCAGGCGTTCGCCACGCTGGTTGAGGTAGCCAAGAAGGCGCTGCCCGCCGCGTCGGGGACTGCTGCAGCCTGAACAGCAGCGCAGCTTACGGCCGGGCGATGAGGCACTCATGAGGGTCTCATCGCCCGGCCCCGCTTATGCGGGCATTCACTCGCCCCGGCTGAAGGCGGCCCGGCGGCTGGGCAAGCGCGCGTTCCGCGATCGCGAGCGGTTGTTCCTCGCGGAGGGCCCGCAGGCCATCGGCGAGGCACTCACTTACGGCACCGGCCCCATCACCGACCTTTTCGTGACCTCGGCCGCGCGGAGCAGGCACGCCGAGCTCGTCGACGCGGTCGCAGACAAGAACGTCCCCGTGCACCTGGTCAATGACGCTGTCATGAGCGAGCTCGCGCAGACCGTCACGCCGCAGGGCCTGCTTGCCGTGTGCGGCTTCGTGGACGTCCCGCTGAGCACCGCAATCACCGCAGAATCCAGGCTCGTCGCGATCCTGGCGAACGTGCGGGATCCCGGCAACGCCGGCACCGTGCTTCGTGCCGCGGATGCCGCCGGCGCGGACGCGGTGATCTTCGCCGACGCTTCCGTTGACCCGTACAACGGCAAGTGCGTACGCGCGTCGGCCGGCAGCCTCTTTCACCTGCCCGTGGTGGCGGGTACCAGGCTCGAGGACGTCATCGGCGCGCTGCACGAGGCCGGGCTGCGGGTGAAGGCCGCCGATGGCGGCACCGGGCGCTCACTGGACGAGCCGGAGGTCAGCGATGGCCTCGGTGAGCCGACCGCCTGGCTGTTCGGCAACGAGGCGTGGGGACTGCCCCCGGAGCTCGCAGCGCTCGCCGACGAGGCAATCGGCATACCTATTTATGGCAAGGCGGAAAGTCTCAATTTGGCAACGGCGGCCGCGGTGTGTCTCTACGCAACCGCGCGAGCGCAGAGGGCGATCAAGAGTAACCCCTAGCGACGGAACGTAATGGGACAAGGTAGGATTTAAGCCACCGGATGATTCCATAGCGTGGCGGGTCTGCCACAAAGAGAATTTACGTCCCAGGACTGTCACAATGTCGGTTTACGCGCTAGAGTCTGATCACAGTCCGTCACCCCAAGGACGTGTGATCGCGTCGGCGGAGGTTTTGCTGAAGTGAACGAGCTCATTGTGCCCAGCTCCATCCAGCAGAGCCCGATTTGGCCAGAAATCGGCGACAGTCCGCTACCAGAAGGCCCGGTGCCGATTGGCAGTCTCGTCTTCGCGGATGATCTACCGGACGGGGTGGTGGTCGCCGACGAAGCAGGTCGCATCGTCGTGTTCAACCGCGCCGCGGCTCGGATGACTGGGCTGGACCCGGTCGAGATCGTCGGCAAGTTCGTCTACGACGTGCTGCCGCTGCGCGACGCCGACGGCAGGGACTGGTGGGTGTTCGCGGATCCGTACCACGGCCTGGAGACCCGCAGCCGGCACCCGGAGCGGGCGCTGTTCCTCTCCACCGGCACCCAGGTCCTGGTCTCCGTCGGGTATGTCCGCGAGCGGCACCCGGCCAACGGCGTGCCACGGTCTACCCCGGTGCGGCGGCTGGTTATCAGCATGCGCGGCACCGAGGCGCGGGAGCGCATCGAGCGCAGCCGCGCCGATCTGGTCTGCACTGTGGCGCACGAGCTCCGCTCGCCGCTCACCAGCGTGAAGGGCTTCACCGCGACGCTGCTCGCCAAGTGGGGCAGGTTCACCGACGACCAGAAGCGCGTGATGCTGGAGACGGTCAACGCTGACGCGGACCGGGTGACCCGGCTGATCACCGAGCTGCTCGACGTGTCCAGGATCGAGTCCGGCCGGATGGAAGTGCACCGGGAGCTGGTGGACGTCCCCGCGCGGGTGCGCAAGATCATCGCTGGCCGGGTCGCCTGCGGCGAGGCCGAGGACCGGTTCCGGCTCGAGGTAGCCAGCGAGCTGCCGGAGACCTGGCTGGACGTCGACAAGGTCGATCAGGTCCTGGTCAACCTTATTGAGAATGCCCTGCGGCACGGTGCTGGTATCGTGACAACTGTGGTAGAGCCGACGCTGGTAGACGACGAGCCGGGCATCCTCGTGTCCGTCCGCGACCAGGGTGAGGGCATCTCCCCGGACGTGGCACCACGAGTCTTCCGCCAGTTCTGGCGTGGCAAGCGCCGCGGCGGCGCGGGCCTCGGCCTGTACATCGTCAAGGGCCTGGTCGAGGCGCACGGCGGCGCCATCACCGTGCAGCCCGCCCCCGGCGGCGGCGCCGAGTTCCGATTTACCATGCCGGCCGGCGCCCTGTAAGTCCCCCAGGCGTCCGGCCAGCGTGCCAATGGCGCCAACGGCATCGCTGAATGGCCTCCGCGGGACGCTTGACCCATACCGCTGGCGCCATTGGCACGCTGAGGGGCCGCGCTTGCTGCGGGCTTGAGGTTGCAGCGCTTGCTGCGGGTTTGAGGGGCCGCGCTTGCTGCCGGGCGCCGCGCCTGCGGGGGTTCTAAGGGGTCGGCCCCCTGGGTGGGGCTGGCCGCTAGACTCTGCTGGCGTGAAACTGACGTGGGACTGACACCACAGTCGTTCTGACATTGAGCTTTTTAACCAGGGAATCGGGACCTTGCATGTCCGCATCTGACAGTAGCGAAGTGGCGGAAGCGCTCGCGCAAGCGCTGACGGCCATCGAAGACGCCAGTACGCTCGACGAGCTGAAGGCGGCGCGGATCGCGCACGAGGGCGACCGCTCGCCGCTGGCCAGCGCCAGCGGCGAGATCGGCAAGCTGCCTGGGCCGGAGCGTGCCGAGGCCGGCCGCCGGGTCGGCGGGGCACGCAGCCAGCTGCGCGACGCGATCTCCGCCAGGCAGGCCCAGCTGGAAGCCGACAGGGACCGGCAGGTGCTGGTCGATGAGGCGGTGGACGTGACGCTGCCCGGCCCGGGGCAGCCCGGCGCGCGGCATCCGGTCACCATGCTGATCGACCGGCTGTCCGACGTGTTCGTCGCGATGGGCTACGAGGTCGCGGAAGGGCCGGAAGTCGAGGCCGAGTGGTACAACTTCGACGCGCTCAACGTGCCGCCCGATCACCCGGCGCGGGAGATGCAGGACACCCTATTCATTGCGGGCCAGCAGAGTATTGCGGGCCAGCAGAGCATCGCCGGGCAGCAAGGCAATGACTCCGGCATGGTGCTGCGCACGCAGACCTCGCCGGTGCAGATCCGCTCGCTGCTGACCCGGCCGCTGCCGCTGTACGTGGTCAGCCCGGGGCGGGTGTACCGCAACGAGGCCACCGACGCGACGCACCTGTCGGTGTTCCACCAGATCGAGGGGCTCGCGGTCGACGAGGGCCTCACCATGGCGGACCTGCGCGGCGCGATCCAGGCGTTCGTGGACGCCATGTTCGGCATCGGCCTGCGGACCCGGTTCCGGCCGGACTACTTCCCGTTCACCGAGCCATCGGGGGACGTGGCGATGGAATGCCACGTATGCCGGGGCGCGTCCACCAAGCCCGGCGGGGAACCTTGCCGGGTGTGCCGGTCACAGGGCTGGATCGAGATCGCCGGGTGCGGCATGGTCAACCCGCGGGTGCTGGTCGCGTGCGGCATCGATCCGGATAGATACAGCGGCTTCGCGTTCGGGCTCGGCATCGAGCGCAGCCTGATGATCGGGCACGGGGTGACCGACATCAGGGACACCGTGGACGGGGACGTGCGGTTCAGCCGTGCGTTCGGGATGGAGATCTGACGATGCTGGTACCTGTTTCCTGGCTGCGTGAGTACGCGGCCGTACCGGAGCCGGTGGATGTCGCCGACGTAGCGCGGCGGCTGACGGCGGCGGGGCTCGAGGTGGAGTCTTTCGAGTCGGTGGGGCACGGCATCCGAGGGGTCGTCGTCGCCCAGGTGCTGTCCATCGAGGAGCTGACCGGGCTGAAGAAGCCCATCAGGTACTGCCGCGTGGCGGTATCGGACGCGCAGCTCACGCTGGCCCCTGATGAGGCTTCCGGTGTCATCTGCGGCGCGACGAACTTCGCGGTCGGCGACCGGGTCGCGCTTGCCCTGCCTGGTGCGATGCTGCCGGGCGGTTCTGGCCGGGGGGACCGGGGGGAAGGCTCCCCCCGGATGGAAATCGGCGCGCGGAAGACCTACGGGCGGATGTCCGAGGGCATGATCTGCGCGGTGGATGAGCTGGGCATCGGCGAGGATCACAGCGGCATCCTCATCCTCCCGCCCGACGCGCCGCTCGGCGTGGACTTCGTGGAGTACGCGGGGCTGCGGGACGAGGTGCTGGAGATCGCGGTGAACCCGGACCGCGGCTACGCCGTGTCCATCCGCGGTGTGGCGCGTGAGCTGGCCGGGGCGTACGGGGTGGCGTTCACGGATCCGGCCGACATCGCGTCCGACGATGCCGCCAGTCCCGAGGTCTGGCAGGCCTCGATCGGCGACCCGACCGCGTGCGACCGGTTCGTGCTGCGCGAGGTGCGCGGCTTCGATCCGGGCGCGAGGACGCCAGTGCGGATGCTGGTGCGCCTTGCCCGGTGCGGCATGCGTTCGATATCGCTGGCGGTGGACATCACCAACTACCTGATGCTGGAGCTCGGGCAGCCGCTGCACGCGTTCGACCGTGCCGCGCTGACCGGCCCGATCGTGGTGCGGCGGGCGATGGCGGGGGAGACGCTGGAAACCCTGGACCACGTCACGAGGAAGCTGGATCCGCGAGACATCCTCATCACCGATGAATCCGGGCCGATCTCGATGGCCGGGACGATGGGCGGGCTCGCTACCGAGATCACCGCGTCGTCGGCGGATCTGGTCATCGAGGGCGCGCATTTCGACGAGGTCGGTATCGCCACGATGGCACGGCGGCACAAGCTGCACAGCGAGGCGTCATACCGGTTCGAGCGCGGCGTGGACCGGGAACTGCCGCTGCGTGCGACGGCCAAGGCGGCCGCGCTGCTGACGTCGCTCGGCGGTGGCTCGGCCATCCCCGGCTGCACGCACGCCTCGGTTGACGTCCCGGCGCGCGAGATCACGATGGCGGTCGACTACCCGGACCGGGTGGCTGGTGTCGTATACGGGCGGGACAAGGTGCTGCGGCGGCTGCGTGAGGTCGGCTGTGCTGTCAGGGAGATCAGGACCCCGGATCGCGCACCGTCCATCGCGCCGTGGCGGGCCGAGGCCGGCTCGGGTCAGGCTCAGGCGGCCGCGCAGGGCCCGGTTCTCGTGGTGACGCCGCCGACGTGGCGGCCGGACCTGACCGATCCCGCGGACCTGGCCGAGGAAGTCATCCGCCTCGAGGGCTACGAGAACATCCCGGTCGCCATGCCTCGGGCACTCGCCGGGCGAGGGCTCACCGCTCGGCAGCGGCTGCGCCGGTCGATCGGCCGCACCCTGGCCGAGGGCGGGTTCGTGGAGGTGCTGTCGTCGTCCTTCTCGCCTGCCACGGACGCGGACCATCTCGGGCTGTCCGCCGAGGACATGCGCCGGACGGCGGTCGCGGTGGCGAACCCGCTCAGCGACGACGAGCCGCTTCTGCGGACCACGCTGCTGCCTGGGCTGTTCCGTGCCCTGGCGCGGAATGCCGGACGCGGGTTCCCCGACGTGTCCCTGTTCGAGATCGGGCTGGTGTTCCGGCCGAGGCCGGGAGCGGCGCCGTCCGCGCCGATCCTCGCGGTCGACCACGGGCCTTCGGTGGCGGAGCTCGGTACGCTCGAGGCAGCGCTGCCCGAGCAGCCGCTGCGGCTCGGCGCGGTACTGGCCGGGGACCGCACGTGGGCGGATGCCGTGGAGGCCGCACGGGCCGTCGCGCGGCAATGCCGGGTGTCCCTCACCATCCGGGCGGACCGGCAGGCACCGTGGCACCCGGGGCGCTGCGCGGCCATCTGCGCCCAGGTGCCGGGTGACGAGTCGCGGGAATGGCTGGCCGGGCACGCCGGCGAGCTGCACCCGCGGGTGGTCAAGGCGTTCGGGCTCCCGGAGCGTTCCTGTGCGGTGGAGCTGGATCTGTCGGTGCTGTTCGCGGCGGCCGAGTCGGCCGGTCCCGTGCAAGGGCCTTCGTTGTCGGCGTACCCGCTGGCGACGCAGGACGTCGCGCTCATCGTGGACGAGCAGGTGCCGGCGGCCGATGTCGAGGCGGCTCTGGTCGCGGGTGCCGGTGACCTGCTCGAAGAGCTCCGGCTGTTCGACGTGTACGAGGGGTCCCAGGTAGGAGAGGCGCGGAAGTCGCTGGCGTACGCCCTGCGGTTCCGCGCTCCCGACCGGACGCTGACCGTGGCGGAGACGACCGAGGCGAGGGACGCCGCCGTCGCCGAGGCCGCGCGCCGTACCGGAGCGGTACTGCGCGCTGGCTGACCGTGGGCGCGTCAAGTGAACGTCATGCAAGTATCAAGTTCCGACGGTCACGCTAAGGCATAGCGTAGCAACGCTGCTGACATCGGCTTCCGATGACGTTGCTGCGAGTTGCACTGCAGCCGCAGCCCGCCGGCCGGATTCGCTCTCTGGCCAGGCGGCGCTGCGGCTGTGCCTTTCTAGGGCCTTGTCCCGATCGAGGGCCTGGTCCCGCTCCATGGTCTGGTCCCGCGCCGCGGCTGAGGTGGCTGAGGTGGCTGCCACGATCAGTGGGCTGACCCCGACCCGGAGACTGTCGGGTCTCATGGGGCTACCGTGGTTGATGTGGCTGCCAGGGCTAATGTGACGGAAAATCCGCGCCTGACGGAAGAAAAAGCGTCAAAACCGACCAGTTATGTTCCGTCGGGCATTGATGTTCCGTCAAGGTCGAAGGTTCTAATGCGGGACGCCGGGACGTCGCTGCGCCAGTCCGTGCCTGTTTGTATCCGTTTGCATCCGTCCAGTTGACGGTATTGCCCTGGGCTGGCACATTAGCTCCCTATGCGGGTTCGCGTGCTCGGGCCGCTGCTGGTCACCCGGAACGGTGCGGAGGTCGGACCTTTCCCGCCGGGTGAACGTGTCGTGCTCGGCTTGCTCGCCCTGGCCTGTGGTGCGCCGGTGCGGCGGGAAGCTCTTGTTGACGCGCTGTGGGGCGAGGAGTCGCCGCCGAGCGCGGTGGCGATCCTGCAGACGTATGTCAGCCGGCTCCGCTCGCGGCTGGAACCGGACGTGCTTGAACGCGCCAGCGGCGGCTACCTGCTGCGGGTGACCGAGGAAGAGCTGGACCTGCTGGCCTTCCGCCGCGCGATCTCCTGCGCCGACGCGGCGGAGGATGCCTGCGACGCCTATGCGCAGGCGCTGGCGTTGTGGCATGGTGACCCGCTGGCCGACGTCGAGCCGCTACGCGGGCACCCGGCGCTCATCGCCCTGGCCGGCGAGCACGCGAACGCGGTGCTGGCGTACGCGGACGCCGCGTTCACCGCGGGCCGGCCGGACGAGGTGCTGCCGGCGCTGCGGGCCCAGGCTGCGCGCGACGCGCTGGATGAGCGGGTGTACGCGCGGCTGATGCTGGCGCTGGCGCAGACCGGCCGTCAGGCGGACGCGCTTCGCGAGTACGAAGCGCTCAGGCAGCGGCTCAACGCGGAGCTGGGCGTACGGCCGGGTCCGGAGCTGAGTGCCGCGCACGCGCGGGTGCTGCGCCAGGAAGGCCCCACCCGGTCGGTCTGCCAGCTGCCGGCTGCCTTGGCCGATTTCACCGGCCGCGCTGCCGAATGCGCGGATCTGATCGGCGCGATCTCCCCGGCTTCTGGCCAGCATGGTGTCCCGGTGGCGGTCCTTTCCGGCCAGCCAGGGGTCGGCAAGACCACGCTGGCACTGTTCGCCGCGCACCAGGTGCGGGCCCGCTTCCCCGACGGCCAGCTGTGGATACCGCTGGCCGGTGCGTCCGCCCGGCCCCGCGACCCCGCCGATGTCCTGGGTGAGCTGCTGCGGGCGCTAGGCATGCCGGGCTCCGCAATCCCAGACGCACTATCAGAACGGGCTGTGTGTTACCGCTCGAGGCTAGCCGGGCGCCGCATCCTGGTTGTCGCCGACGACGCGGCTTCGGCTGTTCAGGTGCGTCCGCTGCTGCCTGGGACGGCGGGGTGCGCGCTGGTGGTCACTTCCCGGGCTCAGCTGGAGGGGCTGGACGGCGCGCACCTGATGCCACTCGACGTGCTGACCGCTGAAGACGCGGCGGGGCTGCTGGCCCGGATCGTGGGTGCGGACCGGGTATCCGCCGCGGTCGGTGAAGTTGAGGAGCTTGTCCGAGCATGCGGTGGGCTGCCGCTGGCGGTGCGCATCGTCGCGGCCAAGCTGGCGGCGCGGCCGTCGTGGCCGGTGTCGGCCTTGGTAGGCAGGCTTACCCGCTCGCATCGCCGGCTGGGCGAACTGGAGGCCGGTGACCTTTCGGTGCGGGCGAGCATCGCGTCCAGCTACGAGTCGCTGCCTGCCGGGCTGCGGCGCGCGTTCCGGTTGCTGGCACTGCTCGGACCCGCGGACTTCGCTGGCTGGGTTGCCGACGCCCTGGTTGATGACGGGTCGCAGGATGTGGCGGGGGAGCTGGCCAGCCGGTCGCTGCTCACGGCGCTGGGCGTGGATGGGTCGGGTGAGCCTCGGTACCGGCTGCACGACCTGCTCAGGGAGTACGCGGCGGAGCAGCTTGCGCTGGCGCCCGCCGGCGAGGGGGACGCGGCGCTGGGCCGGGTGCTGGCGGGGTGGCTGCAGCTGGCGTCGCTGGCGGACTCGCTGCTGCCGCCTGAGCCTTACTTCCCGCCGCCGGATCAGGTTGACGTGGCGGTGGTGGTTCCCGGAGATGAGGCCACCCGGCTCACCGCGAATCCGATCGCGTGGTTCACGGCCGAGCGGGGGAACTTGCTGACGGCAGTGGAGCAGGCGTGCGGGAGCGGGCGGGCCGAACTGGCGTACCGGCTAGCGCGGCGGCAGTGCGGGTTCCAGTACCTGCAGGATCGCTACGATGACGCCGAGCGGATCTGGCGCCTGATCGCCGACGTGACCGATGACGTGGCCATCGGTGCCTATGCCCGCCTGCGCGTCGGCGCCTCGCTGGTGGAGCGCGGCTGGGCCGGTGCCGCGATCCCCCTCCTTGACCAGTGCATCGAGACGGCAGAAAAGCTGGGGGAGCTCGAGTGCCTTGCCCTCGCCTCATACTGGCGGGGCTCCGCGGCGTGGGACGTAGACGACTTCGATCGCGCGCTAGCCGAGGGCGAGAAGGGTCTTCGAGCCGCGCTGCGACTGGGCGGGAGATTCGCCGAGTTCATGAACCTGCGCCTGCTGGCCATCTCCCTGGCACGGCTCGGGGAAGGAGACCGGGCAGTGGCGGCTGGCGAGGCGGCACTCGCGATCGCCGTCGAGCTAGGGGTGGCTGCCTACGAGCTTGGTGCGCTGCACAACCTGGCGTTTCCGTGCGTTCTCGTCGGGCGTTTTGACAGGGCGGTCGGCCTTTACACGCGGACCGTCGAGCTGAGCAGAAGCCTCGGTGACGTTCGCAGGGAAGCCCTCGCGCACGCGGTCCTCGGCGATGCCTACTGCGGCCTCGGGCAGTACGAACAGGCCATCCAGAGCTTCCAGCGGGCGCTGCCCATCCTCCGCCGCAACCACGCGCACCGGCACGTCGCGCTCTGCCTGATGAAGCTCGGCTGCGCGTACGAGAGCCTGCGGCGCTACCCCGAGGCGATCGGTCTCCTGGAGGAAAGCATCCCGGAATTCCGTCGCCTCAGCCTCCCCCGCAAAGCCGAAGAGGCCCAGGAAGCACTAGACCGCTGCCGAGCGGCCACTGGCGTGCCGGCCCGCTGACGGCGGCGGCCCGCTGACGGCGGCGGCCAGCTGACGGCGGCGGCCAGCTGACGGCGGCGGCCAGCTGACGGCGGCGGCCAGCTGACGGCGGCGGCCAGCTGACGGCGGCGGCCAGCTAACGGCGGCGGCCAGCTAACGGCGGCGGCCAGCTAAACGGCGCGCAGAACCACTCCGCGTCCCGTACCGGACATATGCCGCAAACAGGGCTCCCGACAGGACCCGCCGCGATTTAGACGGAAATTCGATGTTCGACGGAAATAAAGGGGTCGTTTCCGACTCTTTTTCTTCCGTCAAGCAGGAAAGTTCCGCCAAAACGAGGGGAGCATATCGGGTATAGATGGATTAACGGGACATAATAAACCCACCATCTGGCAACCGTCGGCCGTCAAAACGCTCAGGTCCACGGTATTCACCCCGGTGATGGCTGTAACGCGGTCATTTCTCACGGGGTGGGAGGTGTTACGGGGTATATTCCGATGTTAGGTAGTGCGCCCGCGGGGAGAGAGGGGCGGCAGCGTGCCTTCTGGGCTGTGGATCGGGATTCTCGGGCCGCTGGTGGTGGCCGGGGACGGCGTGGAGCTGCCCGCCCTTCCGCCAGGCCAGCGAGTCGTGCTCGGCCTGCTCGCGCAGGCCGCCGGCGCCCCGGTCCAGCGGGACACCATCGTGGACGCATTGTGGGGGTACGGAACCTCCCCGCAGTTCCACGGAGATCGTGCAGACATACATCAGCCGGCTGCGGTCACGGCTGCCCGGCGGCCGGGAATACCTGCCGGAGACTGATGGATCCGGCTACCGCCTGGTCCTGGCACCTGAGGAACTCGACCTGCTGATGTTCCGCCGCCTGGTCAAGCGCGCCCGCGCGCTGGCAGCCGCGAACGCGGGCGAGGCATTCGACCAGGCGCTCGGCCTGTGGCGCGGCCAGCCGCTGGCCGATGTCGGTGCCCTGCGATATCACCCGGCTGTGTCAGTGCTCGCCGCTGAGCAAGCGGCGGTGGTGCTGGACTATGCCGACGCCGGAGCCGCCGGCGACCGGGTGCTCCCGCATCTGAGGACGCTCACTACCTGGGATCCGCTCAACGAAGGGGGCCCACGCACGGCTGATGATCGCCCTCGCCAGCGCGGACCGGCAAGCGGACGCGCTCCGGGCGTACGAGCAGGTGCGTCGGCGGCTGGACGAGGAGCTAGGCGTGCTGCCCGGGCCTGCGTTGCGTGCGGCCCACATGCAGGTGCTACGGCAGGACATCCCGGTCGCCCGCGTTGCCCACTGGGGGGAGCCGTCCCCCCGGACCCCCGTGGCCTACCGGGGGGAGCCGTCCCCCCGGATCCCTGCGGCCTACCGGGAGGAACCGTCTCCCGGGACCCCCGCGGTCCAGGCATGGCAGCCGGTCTGCCAGCTGCGTGCCGCTCCAGCGGACTTCACCGGCCGTGGCGCCGAGTGTGCAGACCTGATCAGCGCCGTTGATCCCGGCGGCGATCAGCCCGGTGTGCCAGTGGTCGCGATTTCCGGCCCGCCCGGGATCGGCAAGACATCGCTTGCCCTGCACGCGGCCCACAAGATCCGTGCCCGGTTCCCCGATGGCCAGCTGTGGGTGCAGCTGGCCGGCGCCTCGGCCCGGCCCCGCGACCCCGGTGAGGTGCTCGGGGAGGTGCTGCGCGCGCTGGGCCTGCCCGGCTCGGCAATTCCAGAGGATTGCTCAGAACGGGCTGTGTGTTACCGCTCACATCTGGCCGGTCGGCGAATAGTGGTGATCGCCGACGACGCCGCCACGGCAGCGCAAGTCCGTCCCCTGATACCCGGGACGTCCGGATGCGCTCTCATCGTCACCAGCAGATCGCGGATGGAAGGCCTGGATGGCGCGCACCTGATACCACTCGACGTCCTGCCCCCCGACGACGCGGCTGGTCTGCTGAGCCGGATCGTCGGTGCGGGGCGTGTTGCTGCTGAGCTCGATGCCACGGGCGAGCTGGTGGCGGCCTGCGGTGCGCTGCCGCTGGCGTTGCGTATCGCGGGGGCGAAGCTTGCTGCCCGGCCGTAGTGGCCGCTGGCGACGATGGTGCGCAGGCTGGCCAGCAAGCACGACCGGCTGCGTGAGCTGCAGGCCGGTGATCTGTCGGTGCGGGCGAGTATTGCGTCCAGTTACGAGTCGCTGCCCGAACGGCCACGTCGTGCCTTCCGGCTGCTTGCCTTGCTGGGTCCTGCGGACTTCGCCGAGTGGGTGGTGGGCGCACTGCTGGGCGAGCCCGACGCGGGGGACGTGACCAGCGAGCTGGTCAGTCGCTCGCTGCTGACACCGCTGAGCGCCGACGCGACCGGGGAACCTCGGTACCGGCTGCATGACCTGCTGCGCGAGTACGCCGCCGAAGACCCCGACATCGAGTCGGCCAGTGACAAGCTTGAAGCGGTGGAGCGATTGCTAGCAGGGTGGCTTCAGCTCGCCCAGCTGGCAGAAGACAGCCTGCCACCGGAGCCATACTTCCCGCCGCGTGCTCACGAGCTCGGCACTGCTGTAATACCGGCGAAGGACGCCGAGCGGCTCACCGCCGATCCGGTTTCCTGGTTCACGACGGAGCGCATCAACCTGCTGGCGGCTGTCGAGCAGGCCTGCGCGGCCGGTTGGCTGGAAGTCGCCCGCCGGCTCGCGTCTAGCCAATGCGCCTTCCAGCACATAGAGGACCGCCATGATGACGCGGAGCGGATATGGCGCATGATCGCCGAGTGGGCGACACGATCCGAGGATCGAGCGGCGATCACTCACGCTCGGCTCCGTGTCGGCGCTTCTATGGTCGAGCGAGGCCTGGCGGCGGACGCTTTTCCCGTCCTAGACCGTTGCGTCGGTGCGGCAGTGGAAGTTGATGAGCCGGAAGCTTTCGCCCTGGCCCTGTACTGGCGAGCCTCGTGTGCCTTCGACATAGGCAACGTCGAGCAAGCCTTGGCCGACGCCCGCAGGGGCATAGACGTAGCGCACAGAGCCGGTTCGCGCTTTGCCGAGCTCATGAATCTCCGCATTCTTGGCAGCACACTGTCGTGGATCGGTGAGGCTAGTGAGGCGATTGCGGCTGTCGAGGCGGCGATGTCAATCGCGACTGACCTAGGTGTAGCGGCTTATGAGCTGGCCGTATTGCACAGTCTCGCTTTCGCCTACGCACATGCTGAGCAGTACGACCGGGCGGCGAGCGCGTGTATGCGGAAGGTCGAACTCAGCCGGGAACTGGGTGATGTTCGCGGCGAAGCACACGCGTACGGCGTGCTCGGTGATGTCTACCACAGGCAAGGTAAATATGACCTGGCAGTCGAAAGCCTGCTTCGCGCGCTGCCAGTCTTCCGCGACCATCACGCCCTGCGGCATCAGGCGCTGTGCCTAGAAAAGCTCGGTTGCGCCTACGAGCAGATGGCTGCCTACCCGCATGCGATCAGCTATCTCGAGGAGAGCGTGACCAAGTTCCGCGAGCTCAGCCTGTTCAGCAGGGCGGACCAGGCCCAGCAGGCGCTTGACCGCTGCCGGGCCGCCGTAGCCTCTGCTAGCTGATCGGCTGCGGGTCTCCGCGTATCCCGTCAAGGAGGCCTCATGCTGAGGTTGAGCACAGCCTTCGATACTGATGCGCGAGGCTTACTTTAAGGTAACTAACGTTGCAATAGTGGGCAACTCTCCGTCAGGATGTGATGGCTGCAGATCGCGGCAACGCTAAGAACCCGCGAGCGCAAGGCCGCCGACCGCGGTAGCGCCAACACGGAGGGTGACAGACATAGGTAGACACGCGGCGGCCCGGGGGGTGCCGGAGCAGGCCGCGAGGACGACGTTCGGCGACGTGTTCGCGGTGGGGGAGTTCCGCGCGCTCTGGCTCGCACAGCTGCTCTCGGTCTTCGGAGATCAGCTGGCCCGCGTCGCACTGACGATCCTGGTGTATGCCAGGACCGGTTCGGCGCTGCTGGCGGCTGTCACGTTTGTGGCCAGCATCGTGCCAACGTTCATCGGCGGGATCACTCTGGCCTGGCTGGCCGACAGGTACCCCCGTCGCGAGGTGATGATTGGCTGCGACCTGGCCCGGTGCGTGCTCGTGCTGGTGATGGTTATCTCGGGCATGCCGCTCGCCGCGCTGGTCGTGCTCCTATTTGTGGTGACGTTTGTCGGCGCGCCGTTCACCGCGGCCCGTGCGGCGGTCTACCCAGATGTCCTGGACGAAGAAAAATACGTGATGGGTACAGCGATCACCCTCACCACGAACCAGTTCGCCCAGGTCATCGGCTTTGTGGCTGGCGGAACGATCACCGGTTTCCTCGGTATCCGAACGTCGCTGGTCACCGACGCCGCGACCTTTGCTGTCTCGGCTGTCATCGTCCGCACATGGGTCCGGTTCCGGCCCGCGCCTGCCGCCACTCCGGACGGCGGTAAGACTGCCGGGAGATCATCCGGCATCATCAGCGGCGCCAAGCTGGTCTTCGCCAATCCGGCGCTCCGCACCCCGATGCTGTTCGGCTGGCTCGCTGCCTTCTATAACGCCCCGGAGGGTGTGGTCACCCCGCTCGCTCGCTCGCTTGGCGGCGGTGCGATCACAGTGGGCGTGATCCTGGCCGCTCAGGCTGTCGGGGAGACCGTAGGGGCGATCGTATTCAGCCGCTTCGTGGCTCCGGCGTCACGGCTCCGCTTGATGGGTCCGCTCGCAATCGCGTCCTGTGCTGCTCTCGTCCTTCTCGCGGTGAGGCCGTCGCTGGCCGGTGCCCTCGTAATCCTGGCCGTCTCGGGTGTATGTGCGTCGTATCAGCTGGCCGCAAACGCGGCGTTCGTACAGGCTACGCCGCGTGAGCAACGCAGCCAGGCCTTCGGTATAGCTCAAGGCGGAATCAGTCTCGGGCAGGGCGCGGTCATGATCCTCGCCGGTGCTGCTGCCCAGAGCTTCGCGCCAACGCGAGTCATCGCGTTTGCAGGCGCGGTCGGTTCCGTGCTGGCAGTGACGATCGCGCTCAGCTGGGCTCGAATGCGTCGCCAGCAGTCGCGCGCAAGTTGATGCGTGCGGGTCAGCCCCAGGTCTCGCCTCGCATTGCGGCTCCCCCTCTCGTCTACTTCTTGAACGTCCCCACGGATGTCTTGGCCAGCCCTGGATCTCGCCTCGCGTGGCGTCCCTCCCGGGGTCCCGCGAGCAGAGCAGCACTGACTACCTATTGTTGCCGGCAGGCCGGGTCTGATGAAGGGTTTGTGTCTAATGTCTGGAATTTCTCGATAAAAGATTACTTCTTGTAATCAAAACGTTGCCCATGGGGGCGGGCGAAGGCAGTGGTTTGTCTGCGGAGGGCAGAATTTACTGGTTCGTGCCCTCGGAATGTAGCGATGAGAGACAATGGTTGTGCACGGCGCTATATACGCGTCGGCGAGGTTTCGGGCTGGGAAGGCTGGAAGGGGAGGCGCTGTGGGTGCGATCCGCCTCTTGATGCGGCGGACGCGTGACGGTATTGAGGGCTGGGCGATCTGGTCTCTGCCGCGCTGGCTTAGCGCCTTTATCGTCGCACTCATCGCGATCGACCTGGCTGCGATCGGCGTTGCGGCGTCGGTCACAACCGTCCGGGTTCATGACCTCGTCCTGTTCAGCCTGCTGCTGGCGTGCACCGCGGCGTCCGTGGAACTCAGCCGGAAGGCGGGGGAGCAGGGCGGTGTCATCAAGGATGTGCTAGGCGTCTGGCAGCTACCGATAGCTATCTTGCTGCCGCCGCTGTACACGCTGATCGCGCCGATTGCTCGTATCGCGCTAATGCAGCTGCGTGTGCGCCATGCGCCGCTCTACCGCCGGACCTTCAGCTTCGCGTCGCTCGGCTTGTCCTACGGTGCGGCTTCCCTGCTTTATCACGGCCTCTCCAATGCGATCACGCCGAGTACTGGCGGCACGCTAAGCCGAGGTCTGCTGTGGACTCTGCTGGTGGCGGCGAGCGGCTTGGTGCAGTCGGCGCTGAGCAAGGCGATGATCATGACAGCAGTGAAGGGTGCGGACTCATCTGTGCGCATCCGCGGTGAGATCTTCCAGAGTGAGCCGTTGTATAACGACCTAGCCGAGCTGTGCATCGGCGTGCTCGTCACCTACGGTGTTGCAGGCAATCCGTTCCTCGCTCCGGTCGCGCTGCCTATCGTTACGCTGCTTCAACGGTCGCTGCGGCATGCGCAGTTGCTCAATGACTCTCGGGCGGACTCCAAGACGGGCCTGCTGAATGCTGCTACCTGGGAGCGGGAGTCCACAGCCGAGGTGGGGCGCGCCGTCCGTACCAGGACACCGCTGGCTGTGGCGCTGCTTGACCTGGACCGATTCAAAAACATTAATGACACCTACGGCCATCTGGTTGGCGATCAGGTGATCAAGGAAGTCGCTAACACTCTGAACAACGTGCTGCGCGAGTACGATCTCGCGGGCCGGTTCGGGGGTGAGGAGTTCGTGGTGCTGCTGCCGCAGACCAGGGCGCCGGATGCCTTCCGGATCGCCGAGCGCATCCGCGCCAGTGTGGCGGGTCTGTCCTTGATCGCGCCAGGGGCGTCTGGCGGGGAACGGGTGCAGGTGACGGTGTCAATCGGCGTCGCTGCCTTGGACTGCGGTGACCGGCGCGAGTTCGCCGATCTGATGGCCGCAGCGGATGCCGCGCTCTACCGGGCCAAGGGCAGTGGCCGTGACCAGGTGCAGATGATCAGCACCACCAGGGGCCTGAGCGCGATGAGTGGCCCGGGCGTCGCTCGCGCCGCCGACGGCAGCCACACCGAGACCCCGAGTGCCTTCCGCAAGGCCATGACTTCCTGAATCCGGCTGCCGGGGCTCTGTTTTGACGGAGAATCAATGCTTGGCGGAAGAAAAAGAGACAAAAACGACCAGGTAGTTTCCGTCTAGCACCGAATTTCCGTTCAAATGGCGGCAGGGCGGGGACCAGCGGTCGTTATGGTGTTGGGGTCGTGGTGGGGGTGGGCAGGACCGCGAGGATCTCGGCGGTGGGGGTGTGGCACTGGGAGGCGTCGCCGGTCTGCAGGATCTGGGGCGTGGAGTAGCCCTGGCAGGTCCAGCCGCTGACCGGGACGGGTGCGCCGCCGCCGGTGCCGCGCACGTTGCCGCTCTTGATGAGGGCCGCGTATTTGGTCTCGATGCTGAGGGCCGTGCTGCAGCTGACGTCGCCTTTTGCTACCTCGATGATGACGGGAACCCCGGCTGCGGTGCTCGTGGAGCCGCAGGTGCCTGAGCTTGCGGAATGGCTGGCCGAGCAGCCGGTCAGCAGGCCGGTGCCGCATGCCGCCACCGCGCCCAGGAACAGCCAACTCCGCCGCACGTGTTAACCCTATGGCAGGGGGCCGCGGTCGCGCTCCCTAGACCGAGTTGCATAATCATGCGGTCTGATGCATACTATTGCAGTGGGTAAAACACGGGTGGCGGTTGCTGGCGCTAGTGGTTATGCGGGCGGGGAGCTGCTGCGGCTGCTGGCGGGGCATCCGGAGCTGGAGATCGGGCCGCTGACTGCGCAGGCTAGTGCCGGGCTTCCGGTTACGGAGCTGCATCCGCAGCTGGCCGGGCTGGACGATCTGGTTTTCTCCGCTACCGACCCGGCGGTGCTGGCCAACGCGGACCTGCTGTTTACCGCGCTGCCGCATGGTGAGTCCGCTGCGCTGGTCGCCCAGCTGCCCGACCACCTCAAGGTCATCGACCTCGGCGCCGACTTCCGTCTTGCCTCGGCGGACGCGTGGTCGCGGTACTACCCGAAGCATCCGCACGCCGGCCACTGGACCTACGGGCTGCCCGAACTACCCGGGGCCCGCGAAGCGATCGAGATCGCGCCCGCCGTGGCTGCCCCTGGCTGCTATGCGACCGCCTCGATCCTCGCGCTTGCCCCGCTGCTGCCGCTGATCGATCCGGCTGGCATCGTGATCGTCGCCGCCTCGGGCAGCTCCGGCGCTGGCCGCGGCGCCCACGCCGAGACGTTCGGCTCGGTACGGGCCTATGAGGTGGGGGGCACGCATCGCCATACGCCGGAAATAGAACAAGCACTGGGGTCGGCCACGGTTTCGTTCACGCCGATGCTGGCTCCGATGTCCCGCGGCATCCTGGCCACCTGCTCGGCGCCGGTAAAGCCCGGCGTCACGGGCGGTGACCTGCGCGCGGCGCTCAATGAAATATACGGTTCTGAACAATTCGTGCACGTACTGCCGGAGGGCCGCTGGCCTACGACCGGCGCCACTATCGGGTCCAGCGCCGCGCAGCTTCAGGTGGCGCATGACCCGCACGCTGGCCGGGCGGTCGTCGTGAGTGCCCTGGACAACCTCGGCAAGGGCGCGGCCGGCCAGGCCGTGCAGATCGCCAATATCATGCTCGGCCTGCCGGAATCAGCCGGCCTGACCGCACACGGAGTAGCGCCATGAGCATCACCGCCCCGCTTGGCTTCCGCGCCGCCGGAGTCGCCGCGGGCCTCAAGACTTCCGGCCTGCCGGACGTCGCCGTCGTCGTGAACGATGGCCCGTCGCGGGCCGCCGCCGCGGTGTTCACATCGAACCGGGTAGTGGCGGCGCCCGTCGTGTGGACGCGGCAGGTGGTGGCCGGCGAACGGGTCCGGGCCGTGGTGCTGAACTCCGGCGGTGCCAACGCGTGCACCGGGCCGGCCGGGTTCCAGGACACGCACGCCACCGCCGAGCACCTGGCGGGCCTGCTTGGCGATTCGGCGGGGGAGATGGCGGTGTGCTCCACCGGGCTGATCGGGGAGCGGCTGCCGCTCGGCAAGCTGCTTGGCGGGGTGGACGCCGCCGTCGCCTCGGCCGCCCGGGGCGGCGGGCTGTCGGCGGCCGATGCGATCCGGACGACGGACACCGTGGTGAAGATCGCCTTCCGGCGGGATGCCTTCACCATCGGCGGGATGGCCAAGGGAGCGGGGATGCTCGCCCCGGCCCTGGCCACCATGCTGTGCGTGCTGACCACCGACGCGGACCTGTCCGCGGCGGAACTGGACGGGGCGCTGCGCGCGGCGGTGGCGCAGACGTTTGACCGGCTGGACACGGACGGCTGCATGTCGACAAACGACACGGTGCTGCTGATGGCCAGCGGCGCATCAGGGGTGCGGCCCGCGCTGGAAACGTTCACAGCGACGCTTACCGATGTGTGCGCCGACCTGGCCCGTCAGCTTCAGCGGGATGCCGAAGGCGCGTCGAAGATGATCACCATCGAGGTCGTCGGCGCGGCGAGCATACGGGATGCCCTGGTGGCTGGGCGGGCCGTGGCGCGGAGCAACCTGCTCAAGTGCGCGATCGGCGGCGCCGACCCCAACTGGGGCCGGGTGCTGTCCGCGGTCGGCACCACGGACGCGGTCTTCGAGGCCGACCGGCTGAACGTCGCCATCAACGGCGTCTGGGTCTGCCGCAACGGTGCGGCCGGGGACTCGCGGTCCAAGGTGGACCTGTCCGGCCGGGATGTGACGATCACCGTCGACCTGTCGGCCGGGCCGGAGTCGGCCTCGATCCTGACCAACGACCTGACCGCCGCGTACGTCCACGAGAACTCGGCCTACTCGACATGAGCGCCCTGACACCGCAGGCAAAGGCCGCGACGCTGATCGAGGCGCTGCCCTGGCTGGACCGGTTCCACGGCGCGACCGTGGTGATCAAGACCGGCGGCCGGGCGATGGACGATCCGGTGCTGCGGGCGGCGTTCGCACAGGACCTGGTGTTCCTCCGGCACGCCGGGCTCCGGCCCGTTGTCGTGCACGGCGGCGGACCCCAGGTCAGCGCGCACCTGGACCGGCTGGGGATCTCGTCCACCTTCACGGCGGGACTGCGGGTGACCACGCCGGAGATGATCGACGTGGTCCGGATGGTGCTGGCCGGCAAGGTGAACAAGGACATCGTCGGCGAGGTCAACCGGCATGGCCCGTTTGCGGTCGGCCTGTCCGGCGAGGACGCGAACCTGTTCACGGCGGTCCGTGCCTCGGTCATCGTGGATGGCTCTCCGGTGGATATCGGGCTGGTCGGAGACATCGTGAACACCGATCCCGGGGCGATACTGGCGCTGCTGGACGACGGCCGGATCCCGGTTGTGTCGAGCATCGCCCGTGGTGAGGACGGTGCCGTGTACAACGTCAACGCGGACACCGCCGCCGCCGCGCTGGCCGTGGCACTCGGGGCGGCCAAGCTGGTCGTGCTCACGGATGTGTCCGGGCTGTACCGGGACTGGCCTGCTGACAATTCCCACACGCCCACCCCAGGCGAGGTGATCAGCTTGCTCACGGACGCGGAGCTGGAGAAGCTCCTGCCGGACCTGGCCACGGGAATGATCCCCAAGATGACGGCCTGCCTGGCCGCGGTGCGCGGCGGGGTGCCGCGCGCGCACGTGCTTGACGGCCGCGAAGAGCATGCGATCCTGCTGGAGATCTTCACCGATTCCGGCATCGGCACGATGGTGGTGGCGGCATGAACGTGTCCGAGCGGTTCGAAGCCGTGATGATGCCGAACTACGGGCTGCCGCCGCTGGCGCTTGCCAGTGGCTCCGGCTGCCGGGTCTGGGATACCGACGGCAACTCCTACCTCGATCTGATCGCGGGCATCGCGGTGAGCTCGCTCGGGCACGCCCATCCGGCACTTGTTTCCGCCGTGTCCGCGCAGGTGGGGCGGCTGGCGCATACATCGAACCTGTTCATGAACGAGCCTTCGGTCGCGCTGGCTGAGCGGCTGCTGTCGTTGCTGGGGGCGGAAGGGCGGGTGTTCTTCGCCAACTCGGGCACCGAGGCGAACGAGGCGGCGATCAAGCTGGTGCGCCGGCATGCTCAGGCTGGCAGGCCGGTGGTCGTGGCCGCGTCGGGGAGTTTCCACGGGCGGACGATGGGGTCCCTGGCGATCACGGGGAAGCCGTCGATCCGGGAGCCGTTCGGGCCGTTCGGGCTGACCGTGCGGTTCGTGCCGTTCGGTGATGCGGACGCGCTGCGGGTCGCCGTCGGGCCTGATTGCGCCGCGGTCTTCATCGAGCCGTGCCTGGGGGAGGGCGGGGTGATCCCGGCACCCGCCGGGTACCTGGCCACGGCCAGGTCCATCTGCGACTCGACCGGGGCGCTGCTGGTGCTTGACGAGATCCAGAGCGGGATCGGCCGCACCGGGACCTGGTTCATGTGCCAGCGCGAAGGCGTGCTGCCCGATGTGCTGACCCTCGCCAAGGGGCTCGGCGGCGGGCTGCCCATCGGCGCCTGCATCGGGCTCGGTGCCTGCGGTTCGTTGTTCGCCAAGGGGGATCACGGCTCGACGTTCGGCGGGAACCCGGTCGCCAGTGCGGCCGCCCTGGCGGTGCTGGACACCATCGACCTGGCACATGTCACGGCGGTGGGGGCCGCGCTCGCTGACGGGCTCGCCGCGGTGCGGCATCCGCTGCTGGCCGGGGTCCGTGGGAGTGGTCTGTGGCTGGCCCTGGTGCTGTCCACGGCGGTGGCCGGCGACGTGGAGGCGTCGGCGCGGCGGGCCGGATTCCTGGTGAACGCGGTGCAGCCGGACGCGATCCGGCTGGCGCCGCCGCTGATCCTCAGCCGAGCCGAGGCGGATTCCTTCGTCTCGGCCCTGCCTTCGATACTGGATGGAGCCGCCTGATGACCCGGCACTTCCTGCGTGACGACGACCTGGCGCCGGCCGAGCAGGCCGCCGTGCTCGACCTGGCGGACGTGCTGCGGGCTGACCGGTTTCGCTCCAGGCTGCTCGCTGGCCCGCGGACCGTCGCGGTGCTATTCGACAAGCCGTCGCTGCGGACCCGGGTCTCCTTCACCGTCGGCATCGCCGAGCTCGGCGGCCAGCCGATGGTGATCGACACCCAGACCACGCACCTTGGCCGCGGTGAGACCCTGGAAGATGTCGCGCGGGTGCTGACCCGGCAGGTGGCGGCGATCGTGTGGCGGACCTCCGGCCAGGAGCGCGTCGAGGCGCTCGCCTCCGCGTCGACGGTGCCGGTGATCAACGCGCTGACTGATGAGTTCCATCCCTGCCAGGTCCTGGCCGACCTGCAGACGATCCGGGGGTATTACGGCGCGCTGGCCGGTCTTACCCTCACCTACCTGGGGGATGGCGCCAACAACATGGCGCACTCCTACCTGCTCGGCGGCGCGGTCGCCGGGATGCATGTGCGGATCGCGGCGCCAGCGGGGTACCACCCGGATCCCGCCGTGCTTGCCGCCGCCGCGGCGTCCGCGGAAGGCACCGGCGGGTCGGTGTCGGTGTTTACGTCGGCCGCCGAGGCCTGCAAGGATGCGGATGTGCTCGCTACCGACGTATGGGTATCGATGGGCCAGTCAGACGCCGCGCAACGGGCGGCAGCGCTGGCGCCGTACGCCGTGGACGCCGGGCTGCTCGGGCTGGCCCAGCCCGGTGCCATCGTGCTGCACTGCCTGCCTGCGCACCGCGGCGAGGAGATCTCCGCCGAGGTGATCGACGGCCCGGCCAGCCTCGTCTGGGATCAGGCGGAGAACCGCCTGCACACGCAGAAGGCGCTGCTCGTCTGGCTGCTGGAGCAGGCGTGACGACCCCGCTCTCCAAGCCCGCCAGGCAGGCGAGGATCGCGGCGATCCTGGGCAGGGCGCAGGTGCGCTCGCAGGAAGAGCTCGCCGAGCTGCTGGCCAGGCAGGTGGGTGTGCAGGTAACGCAGGCCACCTTGTCCCGTGACCTGGACGAGCTGGGCGTTGTCAAGCTTCGCGTCGGCGGTTCCCTGGTGTACTCGCTGCCCGACGGCCCAGCCGGGCCCGGTCCGGCGAGCTACAGTCCAGCCAGCCCCGATCCGGGCGGTACGCCACCCGCCACCGATGGCCGGCTGACGCGCCATCTGGCGGAGCTGCTGACCTCGGCGGAGGCCAGCGCGAACCTGGTCGTGCTCCGTACTCCCGCCGGAGCCGCGCAGTTCCTCGCCTCTGTCATCGACCACGCGGCGCTCCCTGCCATCCTCGGCACCGTCGCCGGCGACGACACCGTGCTGGTGATCGCGCGCGACCCAGCCGGCGGCGACGCCCTGGCGGCAGAATTCCTGCGCCTGGCCTCCCGCCGCAGATAGCGGGCCCCGCAGGCCCTTCCATGATCGTGGATAGTTCGGAACAGCATTTGGCCGAAACTATCCACGATCATTGAAGGAGGCCGTGCGGGCCTTAGGGTTGGGGCGTGGGCAGGTGATTACGGATTGGAAATAGGGACAAATGGGAGAGATGGACAATTCGCAGGGCGAGCAGGGGACGCGGCTGTGGGGCGGACGGTTCGCCGCTGGGCCGGCCGAGGCACTGGCGCGGCTATCGCTGAGCGTCCATTTTGACTGGCGTCTTGCCCGCTACGACCTGAGGGCGTCCCGGGCGCACGCCAGGGTGCTGCACCGGGCGGGCCTGCTGACCGACGCCGAGCTGGACGCGATGCTCAAGGCACTCGGGGAGCTGGACCGGGCCTGCGAGGACGGGTCGTTCCGGCCGACGGTGGCCGATGAGGACGTGCATACCGCGCTCGAGCGGGGACTGCTTGAGCGCCTGGGCGCGCTCGGCGGCAAGCTGCGGGCCGGCCGGAGCCGCAACGACCAGATTGCCACCGACCTGCGGCTGTACCTGCGGGACCACGTCCGGCTCATCGCCAGCCGGATCACCGAGCTGCAGACGGCGCTGATCGACCAGGCGGTCGCCGCGGGCGACACGCCGGCCCCCGGCATGACCCACCTGCAGCACGCGCAGCCGGTGCTGTTCGGCCATCAGCTGCTCGCACATGTGCACGCGTTCGAGCGGGACATCAGCAGGCTGCGTGACTGGGACAGGCGCGCGGCGGTCAGCCCGCTCGGCTCGGGTGCGCTGGCAGGGTCGTCGCTGCCGCTGGATCCGGTGACGATGGCCGCCGAGCTCGGCTTCGATCGCGCCGCGCCGAACTCCATGGACGCGGTCAGCGACCGTGACTTCGCGGCGGAATTCTGCTTCGCTGCCGCGATGATCGGCGTGCACCTGTCCCGGATCGGCGAGGAGATCGTGCTGTGGTCCTCGACCGAGTTCGGCTGGATCGAGATCGACGATGCCTACGCAACGGGATCCTCGATCATGCCGCAGAAGAAGAACCCGGATGTCGCCGAGCTTGCCCGCGGGAAGGCCGGACGGCTTATCGGCGGGCTTACCGGCCTGCTCACCACGCTCAAGGGCCTTCCGCTCACCTACAACAGGGACCTGCAGGAGGACAAGGAGCCCGTCTTCGACGCCGCCGACACGCTGCTGCTGGTCCTGCCTGCCGTGGCCGGGCTCATCGCGACGTTCCGGCTGAACCGGGACCGGCTGCGCAGCAGTTCCTCGGTAGGGTTCACGCTCGCCACCGACCTGGCCGAGTACCTGGTCCGCCGCGGTGTCCCGTTCCGTGAGGCACACGAGGTCGTCGGGCACATGGTGGTCTGGTGCCAGGTGCACGACTGCGATCTGGACGAGATCGGCGATGGTGACCTGGCGAAGATCTCGGAGCACCTGACCCCGGACGTGCGCAGCGTGCTGTCGGTGCCGGGTGCGCTGGCCGCGCGTAAGGCCTATGGCGGGACCGCGCCGGAACGCGTCGCCGAGCAGGTGACGGCGCTGCGGGCCGCGGTCGAGGAGCACGCCGCCTGGGCGGCGCTGGACTAGGGGCCCCGCATGGGCAAGGCAAGATCGGTGGGAGAGGACAGCCCCCGCGCATTTCTCGGCCGGCCGTCCTACGAGGTGGCTCCCCAGCTCCTCGGGTCCGTCCTGGAGCACGAGACCGCCGACGGGGTGGTGGCGGTGCGGCTAACCGAGGTCGAGGCGTACGACGGCGTCAGCGACCCGGCCTCGCATGCGTACCGCGGGCAGACGCGGCGCAACGCCGTGATGTTCGGGCCCCCGGGGTATGCCTACGTCTACTTCACCTACGGCATGCATTTCTGTGTCAACGTCGTCTGCCAGGTAGCGGGCATCGCATCTGCCGTTCTGCTGCGTGCTGGGACAGTGGTCACCGGGGAGGAGCTGGCCCGCGCCCGGCGGCCCAGCTCCAAGCGGGTGGCCGACCTGGCATCGGGGCCTGCACGGCTGTGCCTGGCGCTCGGCATCGACCGGGCTCTCGACGGAGCCGACCTGTGTGATCCTGCCTCGCCGCTGCGCATCCGGCTGGTGGCTCCGGCGCCACCGGAGGCCGTCGCGGCGGGGCCGCGGGTGGGCATCAGCAGTGCCGCCGAGGTGCCGTGGCGGTTCTGGCTGGCGGGGGATCCGAGCGTGTCCGCCTACCGGGCGCATATCCCCAGGAAGCGGAAACCAGTTACCTCCTCGCAGGGCTGAGATGGCACGATGCAGTCGTGAACGACATCATCGAGGAACTTTCGTGGCGGGGCCTGCTCGCCATCTCAACCGACCTAGACGAGCTGCGGAAAGCCGTCCGTTCCGGTCCAGTAACGATTTACTGCGGGTTCGACCCCACCGCGCCTGGGCTGCACATCGGGAACCTGGTGCAGCTGCTGACCATCCGGCGATGGCAGCAGGCAGGCCACCGGCCGATCGCGGTGGTGGGGGGAGCCACCGGCCTGATCGGCGACCCGAGCGGGAAGTCGGTCGAGCGGGTACTGAACCCGGAGCAGGTCGTTGCCGAATGGGTGGAGAAGATCCGCGGCGAGGTCTCGCGCTTCCTGGAATTCGGAAATGAGCAGAACGGGGCGCTGGTCGTCAGCAACCTGGAGTGGACCGGCGCACTGTCCGCCCTGGAGTTCCTCCGCGACGTCGGCAAGCACTTCTCGGTTAACCGGATGCTGGACCGGGACGTGGTGAAGGCGCGGCTGGAGACGGCGGGGATCAGCTACACGGAGTTCAGCTACCTGCTGCTGCAGGCCAACGACTACCTGGAGCTGTACCGGCGGTACGGGTGCACTGTTCAGCAGGGCGGCAGCGATCAGTGGGGCAACCTGGTATCGGGCGTGGACCTGATCCGGCGGACCGAGGGAGCATCCGTGCACGCGGTGGCGACGCCGCTGATCACCAAGCCGGATGGGACGAAATACGGCAAGACCGAGGGCGGCGCGGTCTGGATCAGCCCGGAGCTCATGTCGCCATACGCGTTCTACCAGTTCTGGCTGAACGTCTCCGACGCCGAGGTGCCTGGTCTGCTGCGTGTGTTCAGCTTCAGGTCACAGGCGGAGATCGGCCAGATCGTCGCGGAGGCGGCGGAGAAGCCTGCCCTCCGCGCGGGCCAGCGTGCACTCGCGGAGGAGATCACCACGCTCGTGCATGGTGCGCAGGAGTGCGCCCGGGCGGTGGCGGCGAGCCGGGCCCTGTTCGGGCAGGGTGCCCTGGAGGAGCTCGATGAGGCGACGGTAGCCGCGGCGGTGGCGGAGCTGCGTCCGTTCTCGGTCGAGCCGGGGGAACTGCCCCCAGTCGCGAACCTGATGGCTTCCGCCGGAGTTGCCCAGTCCGTGTCCGCGGCGCGGCGCGCAATTACCGAGGGCGGCGCCTATCTCAACAACCGCAAAGTCGCCGAAATCGACGCGGTGCCAGATCCCGCAGATCTGTTGCATGGCCGTTACATAATTCTTCGGCGGGGAAAGCGGACCGTTGGTGCCGTGCAAATAGGGCTTGATCAGGTTAAATAGGTGCCCCGGGTGGCGTCGGTGCGGGCGCCAGGGAGTCGTAACACTCCGTGATACCCGCACTGACCTGCAGTTACACTCCGTAGGGCGTCTTGATTTGACGGGGTGCCCCGCGTTCCCTAGAGTTCATCTTGCCGGACGGAACGCCGGGACGCGGAAAGCGCCCGAGACTCCCGAAGGACCCACTAGGTTCGACAGTCAAAAGGCCGTCGCTGCGTGCGAGGGCCGCTCGAGTGTTGACCCCGGTGGGGGGTGAGAACCAAGAGTTGGCAAGGTCCTGACAGACCGAGTTGACGAGGGGCCCTCCGCCTGGTAAGTTAGTGAAGTTGCCCCGGATCGCCTGCGGAAGCGGGTGGGATGGTGTGCGTTTGTTTCTTGAGAACTCAACAGCGTGCTAAAAGCCAGTGC
>Ga0209530_1000051_pt1 | contig 97479 bp, 85 predicted proteins | sample BlaSpr_A8_Ref_O1_FD_187987 | JGI IMG/M metagenome (GOLD analysis project Ga0209530, IMG submission 187987) | Forest soil microbial communities from Thunder Bay, Ontario, Canada - Black Spruce, Ontario site 2_A8_Ref_O1 (SPAdes) (version 2) | ecosystem: Environmental > Terrestrial > Soil > Boreal...
AAGGATTGAGGACAAGCAGGCCCTTCTTTTTGAGGTCGAAGACGGGCACCACAATCACAGGCGATCACGTTCAGAATCGAAGCAAGACTCGCTCTACGCACGCCGCCGATAGTAGATGTTGAATTCGAATCCGGGATTGGGCGGGAAGATTTCGGCGATCTTGCGCAGCCGCTCGGCCATTGGAGCGGGTGCCAGCAGCGGGTAGTCACGCTCCCGCAGATCGTAGTAGTCGACGTCGAGGTAGAGCGCGAGCAGGTAGATGGAAATCGCGTCCGCAAAGCTCGCGGCAAGATATTCGTTCTTGTACTTCTCCGCATCGGGACCGTGGGCCGTGGCGAACTTGCGGGCTTCCCAGGCGTCGAGTGAGGTTTCGCCGCGCACGCCCGCTTCGACCTGCTGCCAGGCCAGGTCGGCGAAGTTCTGCGACACGCCGGCGCGTTCGACCAGTGCGTGCCCTACGTTGATATAGAACTCGAACGCGACCGAGAACTTATCATCCATCAAACGCGTCGAGATGAAGACGCACTGCGCGTCGCCCAAATTCAGGTTGCGGTGGCAGACCGCGTTGTCGCTGAGCGCAACGTCGTAGCGATCGGCAATCATCGTCTCATCGCCCTGCGTAACCGTGAGCGGAACGAAGTAGTAGGCCTTGCGGCTGAGCGCAGTCGCGACCGGCACAGGGACCGTGGCAATCATGCGGTCCAGATCGTTGTCGGCAATGGTGATCTCGCCGGAGCGGGCATAGCAGATGCCATTTGGCGCCTGTGAAACCGGGCTGCTTTGCACGATCTCCGCGGGGCTGCGGGTAATCGCGGAGGCGGTTTGCGACATGACGACATTGTAGCGTATAGGCGCGCGGCGGCGACGGCCATCTGGCGATCGAACCAGTCGCGATGCCCCGTAGCGATAGTGTAGTTTAGAAGCATGGCGGAAACGAATACAGACGGGCCGCGCTGGATAGGGATTCCGGTACGCGTATTCGCGATGACTTTTCTGCTCACCATACTGTCGTTCGCGGTCGCGCTGTTGCTGAGCATTCTGGGGACAGTCGTGTATTCGCAGGTGAAGCATGTCGCGCCGAACCTGACATTTGCCTATCGGCACATCGCGTTTCCGTGCGCCATCAGCGCCGGCGCGATTGTGCTGGTGTTGGCGCTGATCATGGAAATTCGCAACTACCGGCAGCGGAGGACGCTCGATGGGATTGAGCGCGTGAGTTGAGTATGACTCAGTTGAATGCAGGCGAGTTAAAGACGATCACGCCGCGCATCGCCATCCCCGTGCCGCATTCCGGGGATCGCGAATACGCCGAGCGCTCGCTGCCGCAGTATGAAGAGGCCGTGCGCGGGGCGGGCGGAGAGCCGGTGCGCATTGAATTGGATCAGACATCGGTCCAGGCAATGAAGCAAATCGGGAGTTGTGATGCCATCCTGCTGCCGGGTAGCCGTGCCGATGTCAATCCGCTGAAGTATGGCGCCGATCGCCATGAGAAGACGGCGCCTGCCGATGCCAAACGAGATTTCATAGATGAGTTGCTGTTGCAGGATGCTTACAAAATGCACAAGCCCGTGCTCGGCATCTGCTACGGACTGCAATCGTTGAATGTGTATCGAGCGGGATCGCTGGTGCAGGATATTGAGTCAGCGACGAATCACAGCCCCGGACGGTCGGTCGCGAAGGCGCACACGGTAACGATCGAGCCACACACGCGGTTGGCGGAGATTGTAGGCGCATGTTCTGGCACCCAGAAGACGGTGGCTGTGAATTCATCGCATCATCAATCGGCAGACTCAGTGGGTGATGGATTACGTGTGGTGGCTCGTTGCGCTGAGGACGGAATTATCGAGGCCCTGGAAGGAACTGCACCTGGACATTTTGTGCTGGCGGTGCAGTGGCATCCGGAGCGGAGCGTGAAGGATGAGCCGGCAGTTGCGGCGTCCGCATGCGCCATTTTCCGTGCTTTTATCGAGGCGGCGCGGGCCAAGCATGCCGACTCTGCTAAGGAGTTGGAGTCCGCCAGTAGCTAGTGGTTGGTGTCGCGTCCTTCGGCGTTTCGGCGCGGCGAGCCAATGCACTGGTCTTTCCCTACGCTCAAGATGACGCCATGGATGTATATCGCGAACCTACCATGCACCGCTAACCCCGTTTAAGCAACACTACCACCTGCGCAATAGCGGCGTTGTCCGTGCCCATCCCTTCTGGGGTTTTTGCCTTGATCCCGACACAGTCTGAAGGAATTCCGCACAACTCGGCGACCTGTTTACGAATTGCGTCCGCGTGCGGACCAATTTTGGGAGTGGACAAGATCAGCGTGGAATCGAGGTTTACGATTTCGTAGCCTGCGGTCTGGACGCGCTTGAGCGCCTGCCGCAAAAACAACGCGGAATCGGCGTTTTTCCATTGCGGATCGGAAGGAGGAAACAGCGATCCAATGTCGGGCCCGGCGATGGCGCCAAGCAACGCGTCGGTAATTGCATGCAGCAAAACGTCGCCATCGGAATGACCGCCTAGGCCCTTATCGTGCGGCAGAGTCACGCCGCCGATTTTGAGTGGAATGCCAGGCTTGAACTCGTGCGAGTCCCAACCGTAGCCGATGCGCGTTTCAGGGTGCAAATTTATTTCTCGCCTTCGTGGCCTAGACAGAATTCCGCCAGTTCCATATCGGCTGGCGTGGTGATTTTGATATTGCGCGGCGAGCCCATTACGACTACTACCGGCAAGCCAGCGCGCTCAATCAGGGAAGCTTCGTCGGTGCCGAGAAAGCCGTCGGCTACGGCGTCATCGAATGCTTTTCTCAGGATGTTGTAGCGAAAGCCCTGCGGAGTTTGCGCCATCACGATGCTTGCGCGCGGGATCGTCGCTTTGACCAGCGCGCCTTCCGCGGTTCGTTCCACCTGTTTCACGGTATCCACGGCGGGCCAGCCTGCAATGGCGGCTCCATGTTTATGCGCCGCCTCGATCACATTCGCAATGATTTCGGGAGTGACGAAGGGGCGAACGGCATCGTGTACCAGAACAATGTCGCCTGGATCGGCTGCGGTGCGGGCGAGAGCATTGGCGACAGAGTTCTGGCGATGCTCGCCGCCCTCGACCATGTGCAGGCGTTTGCTCAGAATTTCCGGAAACTCCTTCTCGACCTGGGTGCGAAAGCCGGCGATCTCGTCGCGGCGGAGAGCGACGATGATTTCGTAGACAGCCGGAGTTTCGGCAAACTTGCGCAGGGTGTGGACGAGGATAGGAATTCCGCCCAGTTCCTTGAACTGTTTGCTTGGCGCTTTTTTTTTGGACTTCGCGGCCGAGGGCGCAGCCATGCGCGTGCCCAGTCCGGCCGCCGGAACGATAACAAACACCTTCATAGGGGCGATTAGTATAGTACAGGGTTTAGCGGACTGGAGGACATCAGGCTCGGATAGTTCCCTGGTAGATGACTACGTTGAAATTGACCGCTTGGGTGTCGCCGACGGTAACGGCGAGAGGGCTTGGCAAATAGACTACCGCAGCTTTGCTCGGGAACGGAAGTGCCAAAGAGATGCAGAGGTGTGCGCTGCTGCCGGCCGTCGATGCAAGCCGTTTTCGAGTAGATCAGGTTGGAATCTTAAGCCCGAAGCCTAGTCGGCGGCGCGGTCGGCTACCGCGGGCGTTTGTTTCTTTGCCGGATCGGACGGCGGCCCGCCCGTTCCCGAGACCGGCGGCGCTGTCACGGGAGGCGGTGATTTGGAATCGTGACGGCCTGTTCCGCGTTCGTCCCACTTGCCGAAGATCATTTTGCCCGCAGTTGTTTGCAAGACCGAAGTTACCGAGATGTCGATGGTCTTGCCGATCATCTTGCGCGCATTATCGATCACCACCATGGTGCCGTCATCGAGGTAGGCGACGCCCTGGTTGTACTCTTTTCCTTCCTTCAGAATGAACACTCGCATGATTTCGCCGGGCAGAACAATGGGCTTAAGCGAATTGGCCAGTTCATTGATGTTGAGCACGGCTACACCCTGCAACTGGGCAACTTTGTTCAGGTTGAAATCATTCGTGAGGATCTTGCCTTCATACAGCTTGGCTAGTTCGATGAGCTTCATATCGACTTCGCGGACGCTCGGAAAGTCGTCTTCGACGATCTGGATTTGAACTGAAGCCGTTTTCTGGAGACGCTGCAATATGTCCAGGCCTCGGCGTCCCCGATTACGCTTGAGCGAGTCGGCGGAATCGGCCACGAGCTGCAATTCGCGGAGCACGAACTGAGGGATCACAATCAGTCCGTCGAGGAAACCAGTCTCGGCGATGTCGGCGATGCGGCCGTCGATAATGACGCTGGTGTCCAAAATCTTGTAGCTCTTCTTGCCTGACTTTTCACCGCCGAAAATTCCACCGAGCGCCGCCAGATTCAACAGGTCGCCTTTATTGGCGCCGACCGCCAATCCCACATAGGCCATGACCAGCATGACCATGATCTGCAGGAAGCTTTGCATATGGCCAGAAGGAACACTGTTGCGAATAACGAGCGCGAACAGATACGCGCCTATGATGCCGAGCACGCTGCCGATGGCGGCGCCGATCAGCCGTTTAAGGCTCATCACGCGCAACCTCCACTCGAAGACGATGATAATGGCGCCGATCAGCAGACCAACAGCGGCATCCAGGTTTCGGGGCAGATTAAAGGGATCAATAAAGAAGCAGATAACAGCGACGATGAAAACTAGCAGAAGGCGAATAAATACGACGTCCACAAGTAAGACCTCTCTCGGGAAGGATGCGCCTGAGCGATTCCCACCCCCCGCCAGTCGTTCAGGGTGAACGAAATAAATCCCTGCGCCAGCGTTCTATTCCCGGAGCCGTATGAAATATGAGAATGCGCCCCGTCCCGGTCATGGCCGGGTTACTGCGAAAGTAACGCGAGCAGTATATACCCGGTTGGGAAGGGGAACCAGTCTTTCGCTTTCAGCCTTGGCCGATGGGGTTCGAAGGGCGCGGATCCGGTGATCCGGGGCCGGATTAGGACTACAAAGTCGGTATAACTGCTTGATTTCTAAAACCTAAGTGCCCGTTCACATCCCGTCGTAATTGGGGCCGCCGCCACCCTCCGGTGGAACCCAGGTAATGATCTGGTAGGGATCCTGGATGTCGCAGGTCTTGCAGTGTACGCAGTTCGCCGCATTCAGACTGATGCGCTTGCCCTTGGGTGCGGCTGAATCGTCGACCATCTCGTAGACATTGGCCGGACAAAAATTCTGGCAGGGATTGCCGAACTCCTTTACGCAACGATCATTACAAACATTGGTGTCGTGAATCAGCAAATGCGCCGGCTGATCCTCTTCGTGCTTGGTACCGGAGTGATAGAGATCGGTGAGTTTGTCGAAGGTCAGTTTGCCGTCGCCCTTGGCCGGGCCGAGCAGACGCGCTTCTGGGCCTCCGTCGGCGGGCAGATTGGCAAGTGGCTTCAGTTTCTCGTACCCCGGGTGCGAGGGTACGCGGTTGCGGAGTCCACCATCGAAAAGTTCCTGCAAGACGGTGTTGACCATGCCGGCGGCCATGCCGTTTTCGAATCCCTGGTGGAAGTTGCGCACCGGCCACAGCTCATCATGGATCCAACTGGTTTCGATGCGCCGCTGAAACTTGCCGAGAGTTGCCGCCGATGAATCGGACTTTACCAGCGCTTCAAAAGCCGTCTCGGCGGCCAGCATGCCGCTTTTGATTGCAAGATGAATTCCTTTTAGACGCGCCGAATTCAGGAAGCCCGCGGAGTCGCCGATGATCACCCATCCGTCTCCACCGAGCGGGGGCAGCGACCACCATCCGCCGTAAGGAAGCGATTTGGCGCCGTAGCGAATCATCTTGCTGCCGGCGAGTAGTTTGGCAATCAAAGGATGCTGCTTGAATGTCTGCAGCACATGCTGTGGATCAAGACGCGGATCTTGATAATCGAGTCCGGTGACGAAGCCGAGCGAGACGGTGTTGTCTTTGGAGCCATAGATCCATGCTCCGCCATATTCTTTCCTGGTTAGCGGATAACCCATGGTGTAGATGACTTCGCCGGCCTCGATGCGGCCCGGCGGGACCTCCCACAACTCCTTGATTCCTACTCCGTAGGTCTGCGGGTTGCGGTCTTTCATCAAGTCAAACTTCTGGATAAGTTGCTTGGTGAGCGATCCACGGGTACCTTCGGCGAGCACCACGACCTTTGCTTTGATGTCATAGCCCGGCTCGAAATTTGATTTCTGTCGGTTCTGTTTGTCGATGCCTTTGTCGTCGGTGCGAACGCCGATGACGCGATCGGCGTCGCTGTCTTTGCCGCCTCTGTCAAAGAGCAGTTCCGATCCGGCGAAACCGGTGAAAATCGTGATCCCCGCCTGTTCAACTTTGCCCGCCAGCCATTTCACAAAACGATTGATCGAGATGACGTAATTACCATGATCTTGCAGCGGCGGAGGGGTAACGGGAAGTTTGTGATGGCCCGTGCTCGTCAGGAAGTAGACGGCTTCTTTCCGGACCACTGCGTCGAGCGGGGCTTCGCTTTCGAATCCCGGCAGGAGTTCTTTCATGGAGCGCGGATCCAGGAGCGCGCCGGAAAGGCAATGCTGTCCGGCTTCGCGGGCTTTTTCGAGCACGTAGATGTTTTCCTTACTGAGCGGGGCTCCCGGATTGCGCGCGTTGTGCTCGTCGATCAGTTGTGAAAGCCGCAGCGCGCAGGCCATGCCTGCGGGTCCGCCGCCGACGATGACGACATCGGCGGGCATCTCGGGATGCTCGATGTTCGGTAGAGGCTTGCGAAAGATCAGCATTGTGCGATCGCCTTTGGCAGAAAACTCTCCATCATACGGAAAAAGCAAGGACGGCGCATCGCTCGCGCGCTGACGCGTCTGTTCGCCTCACCATTTCTTGAAAATGACCGCGACGGCACCGATAATCATGGCAAAGCCGACGAAGTAGTTCCATTTCAGCGGCTCATGGAGATAAAGGACCGAGAAGGCCGAAAACACGGTCAGGGTGATGACCTCCTGGATGGTCTTCAGTTGCGCCACCGTGAACTCGTAGGAGCCAATGCGGTTGGCCGGCACCTGGAAGCAATATTCCGCAAAGGCGATGAGCCAACTTATAACGATGACTTTGAACAAAGGCACATTGCGATACTTGAGGTGTCCATACCAGGCGAAGGTCATGAAGATGTTGGAGCAGGTAAGAAGCAGAATCGTGGTCATGCGAACAGGTTGCCACAACGAGCGGGTCGGGTGCACGCTGGGGTTGAGGGGAGTTGAGGGGAGCCGGGCGGATCGCGCGTCAAGCAATGTCGAGTAACTAGGACCAGGTTTCAACGATCAGAGATCAAAGACTCCGGATTTTGACCCCGGATTTCCGCAACCGCCTCGCGAATCGCCTGGAGCACGACGTCGGTCTGTTTCGGCGTCCCGACGGTGATACGGACGCATCCGTCGCAGCCTGCGTTGGCCGATGAGTCGCGAACCAGGATGCCACGATGTTGCATGGCCTCCGCGAACATTTTCGCAGACCCACCAACTCGCACCAGAACGAAGTTTGTCTGGCTCGACCAGAAGCGCAGGCCCAGTTCGCGGAACAATTGCGCCAGTTGCTCGCGGCCCTTCTTCACTTGCGCAACGTGTTCACCGACGAACGCCTGATCCGCGAGTGCCTCTTCGAGGCAAGCGAGCGCCACCGAATTCACATTAAAAGGCACGCCAATTCGGCGCATGTAGCCGATCTGCTCCGGCGCGCCAACCAGGACTCCGAGACGCAGACCGGCGAGACCGTAGGCCTTCGAAAATGTTCGCGCGACAAACAGATTTGGATGGCTCGCTAAGGCGGATAGGAGTGTCTCGCCGCAAAATTCTTCGCTCCGAAACTCGAAATAGGCCTCGTCGATCAACACCGCCGCATCAGGCGCCGATTCTGCGATCTTCTGTAAGTCCAGGCTCTCGGCAGCGAGTCCGCTGGGATTGTTGGGATTTGCGATTGCGATCACCCGTGTGCGCGACGAAATGTGAGCCAGCAACCCCGCAACGGGGAGGTCCAGTTCTTCACCGGACTGCACGCGCACGATCTTTGCCCCGAGCGCCTCGCCCACCATCGGATACATCACAAAGGTCGGGTCGGCAAACAGCAATTCGTCGCGCAAGCCAAGGTAGGTCGCAAAGAGCAACGACAGCGCTTCGTCCATGCCATTGGTAAGCAACAACTGCTCAGCCGGGACGCCCAGAAAATTTGCGACCAGCCGTTCCCCAACCTCGCGCTCGGGATAGAGCGAGACGTCTTTCGCCGAAAGGGAGCGCAGGCGCTCGAGAACTCGCGGCGAGCATCCGGCCATACTCTCGTTGAGATCAAGGCTCAGTCCGGCCCGGCTCACGATGGGCGAACGGTATGGGCTCAGTCGGGCAATGAATTTACGCGGCTTCAGCATGAGATGCGGGCATAACGTGACGCGTTGAGTTTACTTGATCCGTTACTTACACGAATTGCCGGTAGAAGGGCGCTCCTGGCGGAGCTTGTCATTCCTCGTCCTCATCCCGCCTCACATACTTCACGCCAGCAAAGATTACAGTGCAGATGGCGAAATCCACCAGCAATCCCCAGTCCTCCTTGAACAGCGAGTGCCGGGCAATTGCCGGCAGGTGTGGCATGAGCAGGTAGTAGATCGCATTGCCTGCAAGAACCGCCGTTAGCGCGTCGACGAAATTGTTCATCGTTTTGTGGCTGGTTTTGTTCCTGGCCGGGGTCTTGTCCAAAGCTGTCCTCCGCTCCCGCTAATATCTCCTGCTACCATCGCTTAAGATGCTGGAACCCTCCACTCCAGTGCAGTATGTGAAAGGCATCGGCCCGCGCCTCGCCGAAGTCCTTGCTGCCAAGGGCATTCGGACCGTTGACGACCTGCTGCACTACTTGCCCTTCCGCTATGAAGATCGCCTTAACCCGCGGTTGGTTGCTGAATTGCGTGCTGGCGAGATGGCGACGGTGATTGCCGAAGTCCGCAGCTCGGGACTGTTTCGCACCCGGCGCATGCCCATCTTTCAACTCACGGTAGGCCAGGGACGCACCAAGTTGAAGTGCCTGTGGTTCCATGCCGCCTATCTGCAAGACCGCTTCCAGGCCGGACAGATGGTGGCGCTCTACGGCAAGGTGGAAGCAGATCGTGACGGTCAACTGCAGATCATGCAGCCACAATTTGAGATTCTCGGCGACCTCCTCGAAGAAGGTGGCGCCGACGAAGCCGAAAAAAAGGCGGCCGCCTCGCTCGAGATTGGGCGGATTGTCCCGATCTATGAATCGACCGGCCAGGGCAGACTCACGCCGCGCTGGTTTCGGCGCATTATCCGATGGACGCTCGAGAATCTTAGTCCCGATCTTCACGATCCCATTCCGGCCGCGGTGCGCGCGCACTTGCGCCTGGCGTCTCCGCGTGAAGCGCTGTTCAAGGTTCACTGGCCGGATGCCGGCGAAAGCTTCAACGATCTGCAATCCTCACGCACTCCGGCGCATATAAGAATGATCTTCGATGAGCTGTTTTTCATCGAGCTTGGTCTCGAACTCAGGCGGCGCGAGCAGAAAGCGCAAACCGGAATTGTTTTTCAACTCAACAATGGCGTTCGCGAAGCGATTAAGAAGGTACTGCCGTTTCATCCGACGGCAGCGCAAAAGCGGGTGCTGAAAGAAATCGCGACTGATATGCAGGCGCCAAGCCCCATGCGTCGTCTGCTCCAGGGCGATGTGGGGTCGGGCAAAACCATTGTGGCCTTTCAGGCGTCGATTATCGCCATGGAAAATGGCTGCCAGGTCGCATTGATGGTTCCGACTGAGATTCTGGCGCAGCAGCATTATTTTTCCGCTCGCGAAATTCTGGAACGCGCCGGCTACCGCATCGTGCTCCTGACCGGGTCGCTCGAACAAGACCGCAAGCGTGATGTGCGTCGCCACATTGCGCAAGGCGACGCTCAACTCATCATCGGGACGCACGCGCTGATTCAGGATCGAGTGGAATTTGAGAACCTCGGTCTTGTCGTAGTCGACGAACAACACCGCTTTGGCGTGATGCAACGGTTGAAGCTAATGAGGAAATCGGACGAAGCATCGAAGACGGCCGAGCCTGACGTGCTTGTGATGACGGCAACGCCGATCCCGCGCACGCTTGCTCTGACTCTCTACGGCGATCTCGACCTCTCGGTGCTCGACGAACTGCCGCCGGGGCGCACGCCGGTCGTCACGCGCGCACTACCTGACGAGCGCGCGTCTGAAGTGTGGGACTTTGTCCGCAAGCAAACCGCTGCCGGACACCAGGCCTATGTGGTTTATCCGGTGATCGAGGAGAACGAAGAGCGCGAACTGAAGGCTGCGCGGCAGATGTACCGGCAGTTGCAGGAGAAGACTTTTCCCAATCTGCGCGTCGGATTGCTGCATGGCCGTCTCGATGCTGACGAAAAAGAGCACGTCATGCGCGAATTTCAACAGGGCAAGATTGAGATTCTCGTTGCGACCACAGTGATCGAAGTTGGCGTCGACGTCCCGAACGCGACTGTGATGGTGATCGAACATGCCGACCGTTTCGGATTGGCGCAGCTCCACCAGTTGCGTGGGCGCATCGGACGAGGCGCGGCGAAATCATACTGTGTGCTGATGCGCGGCGGGAAGGTTTCTGAAGAAGGCGAACGTCGTCTCGACGCCATGGTGCGTTCGAATGACGGGTTTCAGATCGCCGAGCTCGATCTCGAATTACGCGGCCCGGGCGAATTTTTCGGGACCAAACAGGCGGGCATTCCGAGCTTCCGGGTCGCGAATATCATTCGCGATCGCCAACTGCTGGAAGCGGCCAAGCGCGAGGCTGCGTTTGTCATCTCGGGGCCGAATGCTGAGATATCGAAAGAGGAGATTGATCGGGCGCTTCGGGAGATGCGGTCGCGCTGGGCCCCTAGTTATGGATTGGTTGAGGTCGGGTAACCCCTGCGCCGCACCGAATCTGGGATCGCTGTTATGCTTAAAATCATCAAGCAATCTGCGGGTGGTGCAGCCCGTGTATCTTTGCCGCTTCGCTTCGTCGACGTCACTCCAGAAACTGGGCCACAACGGCAATCTTCGACCAGCATAAATTCGGCCTGATTCCGCGAACTCTTAAATCGCGGCAGCAGACTTTAGAGAGAGATACTTCTATGAGAAAAGCACTTAAGAAAATCGCTTGGTGGAGTGTGGGCTTTGCGCTTGCGCTCTCCATTATTGTTCTACCGACGAGGGCGGTTGCTCAAGACCGGCAGGACGATCCACCGAGCCGCGTCGCCCGACTCGGCTATTTGCAGGGTTCGGTTTCTTTCCAGCCGGCCGGTGAAACAGATTGGGTTGGAGCTGTTCCCAACCGTCCCATGACCACGGGCGATCAGCTCTGGACTGATCAGGATTCGCGCGCCGAAGTGCAATTGGGCTCGGCTGTCGTTCGATTGGCGGCCAATACCGGCTTCTCTTTCCTGAATCTGGATGACAACACGATTCAGATCCAGCTCACGTCCGGCGCGATCAACATCACGGTGCGTCGATTGGGTGATGACGATGACTTCGAGGTTGATACGCCCAATCAGGCATTCACCGTTTTCCAGCCCGGACATTATCGTGTCGAGGTAAGTCCGGACGGAAGCTACACGGTCATAAGCGTTCGTGAAGGCGAAGGCGAGGCCACAGGCAATGGTCAGACCTATACGCTTCGCGGTGGGCAGAGAGGAACATTCAGCGGAACAGACTCGTTGTATGCCGAGGTAATTCCAATTTACGGCCCGGACGATTTTGATACGTGGTGCGACAGCCGCGACCATCGTTATGACTACTCGCGCTCGGCCCAATATCTGTCGCACGATGTGGTCGGCTACGAGGATCTGGATGACTTCGGCGACTGGCGCGACGATTCCAGCTACGGACACGTCTGGTTTCCCAACCAGGTAGCCGTTGGTTGGGCGCCTTACCATGAAGGCCACTGGGATTGGATTTCTCCCTGGGGCTGGACTTGGGTGGATGATTCTTCCTGGGGCTATGCCCCCTTCCACTACGGACGCTGGGTCAGCGTCGGCGGACGCTGGGGTTGGATTGCCGGACCGGTGGCAGTACAGCCAGTGTACGCGCCTGCGCTCGTGGTCTTCATCGGTGCGGGGGGCGTAGGATTCGGGGGCAATGTGGGATGGTTCCCACTGGGCCCGCGGGACGTCTATGTTCCGTCATATCACGTCAGTGAGGCGTACGTGAATCGGGTCAACATCAGCAATACAACGGTAAACATCACAACTGTTACCAACGTCTATAACACAACGATCATCAACAACAGCACGACGATCACAAACATCACTTATGCGAACCGCAACGTAGTGGGGGCAGTGATGGCGGTTCCGCAGCAGGCATTCGTGAGCGCTCAGCCCGTAGGGAAAGTGGCGGTTGTCGTGAGCGCACGCGATATCGCCGCTGCGCCTCTCAGCGGAAGAGTTGCCGTGGTTCCGACACGGCAGAGCGTTCTTGGAGCGAAGGCTGCGACGGCGAATCGTGTGGCTGCGCCGCCGGCAGCGCTAGCGAACCGACAGGTCATCGCGAAAAAGATGCCCCCGCCGCCCCCGGTGCCTTTTGCGAAACAGCAGCAGGCTCTGGCAGCGCATCCGGGACAACCGCTAGCAAAAAGCGAAGTGCAGAACTTGCGTCCAGCTGCCGCTGTGGCACGACCAATGGTGAAGCAGGCGCCTCCGGGTAAACCGGCTACGCCGAGCGCAGTTCGCGTCGGCAACCAACCGGGGAACCAGCCAAACGCTGCCCGACCAGTTCAACCGGCCGCGGCACCTTTGGCAAACCAGCCGACGAATCGCCCAGCCAATCAGCCTGCCTCGAACGGACGGCCCGCTGCGGCCCCGCCGGCTCAAGGCAATCGGCCGGCCTCGCCGCCGAGTCCGCCAGCGACGAATAACCGTCCCGAGACGATGCGTCCCCCTGCACCCCAGCCCAGCAATCATCCCGAGCCAAGTCAGCAAGCAGAGCCGCCGGTACGGAATGATCGTCCGCCAACGGCACAGCCGAACAAAGGTCCGGAAGCAAATCCACCCGCGCCGAACCGGAACCAACCCGCTCCACGAACGCAAACTCCTCCGCCAACGGCACAGCCCAACAAAAGTCCGGAAGCAAATCCGCCCGCGCCGAACCGGAACCAACCCGCTCCGCGAATGCAAACTCCTCCGGCGGACGATCGCCCGCAACAACGCACGCCGCCTCCGGCTGCGAAGCCGGCCTCGCCAGCTCCCCAGCGTCAGCAAGCGAAGCCGCAGACGCCTGAGGAGAAAAAGCAGGAAGAGGAACGGCAGAAGCGTGAGCAGGAAAAGCCACCCGGCGATTGATGGCTCAACCGGAATTGATGTTGGAGTGGGATGGCAACGGGCATCCTGAATCTTCTCAGGATGCCCGTTCTGCAGGTCTGATATGATCGCGGCAGGGCCGGAAAAACCGGCGCGTTGCACTTTCGCATTGCACCTTCACGAGGAGTTTTCATCATGGAAATGCCCGGTCTTCCTCTAGGCTCCCGCCGCGACGAAGACATCGCGTTGGACCTCATGAAATTTATTGCCATGACTACCGGCTACGGAAAAACTACCGGAACTGGAGTCGGCTTCCAGGGCAGCGGAGCGGCCGCCAAGCCCGAGGATTATGCGGCTCATTTGCTGGAGCTGTATGTGCGCTGTCTGCATTCGGTTGGCGGGAAGTAGAGTCAACCTCCCGAGCGCAGGGAGCACTGAGATCCGCAGGAAAAATCTAAGCGCAATCGATATCTCAGTGTTCCTCTATGCCCTCGGTCGAGGAAACGTCGTCGCCTGTAGCACGGGATGTTGCGGTAACCCCTTGCCGCTAAACCTCTTCGTTGACAAGCTCGTCGAGGCTGGGCTATCCTAAAGGTCTTTGGAAGTCCTGCGGCTGCCCGCCGGGAACACCTAGCGCGCGTTCTGCGTGGATAATTATTAATCAGGGCATTCAGCGGTCTTCATCGTTATTTGCGTTCTTTAACTTTCTGGGAGATTTCCGATGTCAACCTATTTCCCCAAAGAGGGGGATATTGCGCGTAAGTGGTTTGTGGTGGATGCGAGCGGACTTGCGCTCGGACGCCTGGCCTCACGCGTAGCTCGCATTTTGATGGGTAAAGAGAATCCGCAATACACGCCGTTTATCGACACCGGTGATCACGTCGTCGTCATCAACGCCGACAAGGTCAAGGTCACCGGCATGAAGGCGGATCAAAAGATGTATCACCACTACACCGGATATCCCGGCGGAATTCGCTCCGAAGAAATGAAGAAGCGACTGGTGCGCAAGCCGGAACTGATCATTGAAGACGCGGTGTCGCGGATGCTTCCCAAGAACAAACTGGGCAAGCAGATGTTTACCAAACTGAAGGTTTACCGCGGGGACAAGCATCCGCATGAAGCGCAGAAGCCGGAAGCAAAAGTTTTCGCGTAGCAAGCTAAGGTCTCAAGTGTTCGTTCTTGGCTGTCAGCCGGTCACGAATTCCGGCGCAGATATTTTGAAAGGTTGAGAGCACCAGGGTTGGCCGAATGCTGACGGCTGAGTGCTGAGGGCTGAAATGGCTGAAATTGTTCAATACTACGGAACCGGACGCCGGAAGACGGCGATCGCCCGTGTTTTTCTTCGTCCGGGCAGCGGCGAATTCAAAGTCAATGGTAAGGCGTTCGATGAATATTTTGTGACGCCCTCGCAGCGCATCGCGGCGAAGCGGCCGCTGGTCTCGACCGACACCGGAGCCACGTTCAACGTGCTGGCGAACGTATGCGGCGGCGGAGTTGCGGGGCAGGCCGACGCAGTTCGTCTGGGTATCACGCGCGCTCTGATGATTTTCAACGCGGAATTGCGCAAGCAGCTCAAGGCCGAGGGTATGGTGACTCGGGACCCGCGCGCCAAAGAGCGCAAGAAGTATGGGCAGAAGGGCGCACGCAAGCGCTTCCAGTTCTCGAAGCGGTAGAGTTTCACTTTTTGGCTGGAGGCTGATTGCTGACAGCTGTTGTTAAATTCATCCCCCCACCTCCCCTGAGGCGGGGTGGACGGGAATGGTAATCCGGGGCCTTTTCGTGTCCGGATGCAGACCAACTGAGGAGGTTGATTGGCAAATATTACAATGAAGGAGTTGCTCGAAGCGGGCGTTCACTTCGGGCACCAAACGAAGCGATGGAACCCGAAGATGAAGGAGTACATCTTTGGTGAGCGCAATGGTATCTACATTATTGATTTGCAGAAGACGCTGAAGATGTTTAAGGAAGCGTCGAAATTTGTACAGGATCTGGCCGCTGATGGCCGAATTATCCTCTTCGTGGGCACCAAGCGCCAGGCACAGGACGCAATTGCCGAAGAGGCGCAGCGCTGCTCGATGTATTACGTGAACCAGCGCTGGCTGGGTGGTCTGCTCACCAATTGGATCACCGTGCAGAAATCTGTGAAGCGGCTCAAAGAGCTCGACGAAATGGCCACGGATGGCCGTTATGATCTGCTTCCGAAGAAAGAAGTCATCAAGCTCGAGCGTGAGCGCAAGCACTTGCAGGCAAACCTCGCCGGCATCAAGAACATGACGCGCTTGCCGGACGCGATCTTCGTTATCGATTCGAATAAAGAGCAGATCGCGGTGCGCGAATCGCGCAAGCTGGGGATTCCGGTAGTCGCTGTGGTCGACACCAACTGCGATCCGAGTGAAGTCGATTACGTGATACCGGGCAACGATGATGCGCTTCGGGCAATCCGATTATTTACATCGAAAATATCGGAGTCGATTGCCGAGGGCGTCCATGCTCGAGATGACAAGCAGATGGCAGACATTCAGGCGGTGGCAGAGCCCGAGCCAGTGGTAGCGGATGTGGCTGCTGAAGAGTTGTTTGCCGCAGTCGCAGCTGATGGAGCGATTGCCGTTCCTGCGGCGGGAGTCGAAGGCATTGGCAGCGATGGTACCGCGCTTGAAGGCGAAGAGATTCGCATGGAAGACGTGCTCGGCAAGGGAACGCGCAAGCGTCCTTCCGCCGCCACGGAAGACGTCGACGAACTGCAAGCCGAGACGCGCCGGTTCTAGCGGCTGACAAATTGCGACCATCACATCTGACCCGCGCAGCCGGTCTGTGCGCGGGTCGAATCTTATAACAGCAAGTTTCACGAAGGAAATCTCGATGAGCACTACTATGGCGAACATTTCTGCTGCCCAAGTGAAAGATCTCCGCGAAAAAACCGGAGCACCCATGATGGACTGCAAGCACGCTTTGACGGAAGCAAAGGGCGATCTCGAACAGGCGATTGTTCTGCTGCGCAAAAAAGGCGTGTCGGTTGCGGCCAAGAAGGCGGCGCGCGTGACGAGCGAAGGTTCGGTGGGTCACTACATTCACGCTGGCGGCAAGATTGGTGTGCTGGTCGAGGTCAACTGCGAGAGCGATTTCGTGGCGCGTACGGAAGACTTCAAGGAGCTGGTTCATGACGTCGCCATGCACATTGCGGCGAGCGACCCGAAGTTCGTCCGCAAGGAGGACGTCACGCCAGAAGCGTTCGAGCGCGAGAAAGATATTTATCGTGCCCAGGCCGCTGCCACGGGGAAACCTCCTGCCGTGGTGGAGAAGATTGTTGCCGGCAAGATGGAAAAGTTCTACGAAGAGGTTTGCCTGCTGGAGCAGCCCTTTATCAAGGACCAGACCATCAGCATCTCGCAGCTGATTGCCGCCAAGATTGGCAAGCTCGGCGAGAACATCGCGGTTCGCCGTTTTGCCCGGTTTAAGGTTGGTGACGCTAGCGCCACAGTCGCTTTTGTCAGCAGCAAATCGGACGGCCAAGCGGACGAGAGCGGCGACGCCAACGCTCCGGTCGCAAAATAGCAAGCGAATAAATCAGGGGCGCTGCGGCGCCCCTTTCGTTTATGCTTATTGCGTTCCTGCGGAGCTTCTAGTCTTAGCTAGTCATGTGCCTGGTCGTTCGCTAGCCATTGGCTGGTCATTCTGTGCGAAGTGAAGGATCCAACCTGTCATGTCTGCACCGATCTTCAAGCGCATCCTGCTTAAAATCTCTGGCGAAGCTCTCGCCGCCACCCAAGGCTTCGGCATCGACACCAAACGCATTCATGAAGTGGCGGCTGAGCTTGCCGATGTCCACAATCTTGGCATCCAGATGGCAATTGTCGTGGGCGGGGGCAATTTCTTTCGTGGCGTTGCCGACCAGGCTAAAGATATGGATCGCGTTTCCGCCGATCACATGGGCATGCTGGCGACCGTGATTAACTCGCTGGCGCTGCAGGACGCGCTGGAAAAGCAGAACGTATTCACACGCGTGCAGACAGCGATCGAGATGAACCAGGTTGCAGAGCCGTTCATCCGGCGCCGCGCGATCCGACATTTGGAAAAAGGCAGGGTTGTCATCTTCGCGGGCGGTACCGGCAATCCGTATTTCTCGACCGACACGGCGGCCTCCCTGCGCGCCATGGAGATCAAGGCGGACGCCATCCTCAAAGCGACCAAAGTGGACGGCATCTATGATGCCGATCCGATGAAGGTGAAGGACGCCAAAAAGTTTTCCCACCTTACCTACATGGATGTGCTGAAGCAGGGTCTGAAGGTGATGGACTCGACCGCGATCTCTTTGTGCAAGGACAACAATCTGCCCATTATTATTTTCAACCTGAACCAGCACGGCAATATTCGCCGCGTCGTGCTCGGCGAAAAGATCGGCTCGCTGGTCAGCGCTTAAGTTTGACAGCTCAGTAGAGCCGCGCGGCGGTTTATAATTCACCGTTCATATATCAAGTCGTTGGGAGCTGAGAAAGATGGCTCATCCTGCCCTGAAGGAAGTTTTTGCGCAACTCAAGACGCGCATGGATAAAGCGGTAGAAGACTTTCGCCGCGAAATGGCCGCCACTCGCACCGGGCGGGCGAACATTCACATGCTCGACACCGTTTCCGTCGATTATTACGGTGAGCAGATGCCGCTCAATCAGGTGTCCCAGATTCACGCACCCGAGCCCCAGATGATCACGGTGCAGCCGTTCGATACGTCACAGCTTGGGGCGATAGAAAAAGCCATCCGCGGCGCCGATCTGGGGCTTAATCCGATGAACGACGGAAAGCTTGTGCGCGTGCCCATTCCGGCGCTTACTGAAGAACGCCGCAAAGATATGGTCAAGCATCTGCACAAGATTCTTGAAGAGCATCGCACAGCGATTCGCAACATCCGTCGCGACGGCAACGATGCCATCAAGAAGACATTCAAAGACAAGAAGATTGCCGAGGATGACGAGAAGCGGGCGCTCGACGAAATCCAAAAACTCACGGACGACGAAATCAAGAAGATGGAAGAGATGAGCAAAGGCAAAGAAAAGGAAGTATTGGAGTTCAAGTAGCAGTCATATGGAACGAACACCGCTGTCCGCTCTTTCCAGCCCCCCACCCTGCGACCTTAGAGTCGGGGGATGAAGCACGTCGTCCGTGCCGCATGCTCGCACGTTTGTCCTGACCCCTGCGGCGTCCTGATCACCATGGAAGATGGGCGCGCCACGAGGATTCAGGGCGATCCTGAACATTCCGTTACTCGCGGATTTCTTTGCGCCAAAGTGGCCAAGTATCTGGATCGCGTGTACTCGCCGGAGCGGGTGCTTTATCCGATGCGACGGGTGAAACCAAAGGGTCCGGGTTCGCGCCTTCAACTCCCGGGGTCAAATCGCTCTCCGAACTCGAGTGGATGGTTCTGTGCGTCCCGGAGTTGTTGCCGCTAGGCTCGATTGGACACGATTCAGTCGCGATGGCGGAAATATAAATGTGCTTACCTTAGAAAAACTTACTGACATGGGCAACGCGGCCACGTTTTATTCCGTCTGTGTTGAAGTAGAACTTTTTCGGGTGTGACTCTCAGGGGCGAAATGTGTCCCTGCCTTGGACGGTTCTCGATCTCTACCGTATAATTACCGTTTTCCTAACTCTAGTTTTTCGAGGTAGTTGCGATTCATCGTCGTCATCATGCTATCCCTGTGCGCGCCCCGCGGCATGGCCACGACATGGGCCCGCAGAGACTCTCTTTTTGGTCTCCATCTTCTTCCTCTACAAGAGTTTGGAGGCGAAGTTCCGTCTGGAATACTGTACTCGGTTTTCTGGCGCTTCTGCTTCTAACCGCTCCTGGTTTTGGCCAGCAAGACTTGATTGTCGGCATCGTTGTCCATGGCAACCGCCGCATCCCTTCGGATACAGTTAAAGCCCGCATTTTCAGCAAAGTCGGTGATGTCTACGACCCCGCCGCCATCGAGCGCGACTTCAACGCCCTTTGGAACACCGGCTACTTCGAGGACATTCGCTTTGAGCGTGAACAAAATCCGAAAGGCTGGATCCTGCACATCTACGTCAAAGAGCGGCCGACGATTCGCGAGATCAACTACCTCGGCTTGAATGCGGTTTCCACCAGCGACGTGCTCGATCGCTTCAAGGAGCGCAAAGTGGCACTCTCGGTGGAGAGCCAGTACGATCCCACGAAGGTGAAAAAAGCAGAAGTTGTGATAAAGGAATTGCTCTCCGAGCACGGACGCCAGTTCGCTACCATTCGTACCGAAATCCGTCCCATTCCTCCGAACGCCATCGGAATAACCTTCGTCATTAAAGAAGGCCCAAAGGTTAAGGTTGGGCACATTCGTTTCCGAGGCAACAAACACATCAATGACCGCACGCTGCGTGCGGCTATGAAGAACCTCAAGCCCATCGGGATTCCGCATTCCATCTTCCTGGAAGATATCTTTTCCAAAACCTACGACGCGACCAAACTTGAAGAAGATACCGAAAGAGTTCGTGCTGCTTATCAGGACCGGGGCTATTTCAAGGTGCTGGTCGATGACCCGAAGACCGAAATTTACGACACTGGGCATTCCGGCTTCCACATTCCCTGGATCCAAGCCGGAGAGGGGAAAGCAGTCGATATCACCATTCCCATCGAGGAGGGTGATCGCTATCGGCTTGGCAGCATCACCTTCAAGAACAACAAAGCGATTGCCAACACGGCCGCGTTGCGCAGCCTTTTCCCGATGAAAGACGGCGACATTTTCAGCCGCGAAAAGGTCTCGACCGGTCTTAAGAACCTGACAAAAGCTTACGGCGAAGCGGGGTTCATTAACTTCACTCCGATTCCTGACACCAAGTTTAACGACGAGAAGAAGACTATCGATCTCATCATCGACGTCGACGAAGGCAAGCAGTTCTACGTGCGCCGCATCGAGTTTGAGGGCAACACTACCACCCGTGACAAAGTCATCCGGCGTGAGATAGCGCTCGAAGAAGGCCAGATCTACAATTCGCGTCTCTGGGAGCTGAGCCTGATGCGCCTGAATCAGCTCGGCTATTTCGATCAGCTCAAGCCCGACGACCCCAATACCACCGAACGCCACCTTGACGAAAAGAATGGCACCGTCGATTTGACGCTGAAGGTCCACGAAAAAGGCAAGAACAGCATTGGACTCCAGGGCGGCGTCAGCGGTCTGGCCGGTGCCTTCGTGGGCCTCAATTACGCCACCAACAATTTTCTTGGATTGGGCGAAACGCTCTCCGTGCAGGCCAGCCTCGGCAGCCGCCAGCGCGACGTGGTCTTTGGATTCACCGAGCCGTATTTATTTGACCGGCCCATCCAGGCTGGATTCAACGTCTACGCCCGGAAGACCAACTACGACCAGGCTCGGCAGTATGCCATTCAGACCGGACAAAACCTGAACTTGCCCTCGGTCTACTTGCAAAACCTGCAGAACTACTCGCAATCGAGCACAGGTACCAGCTTGAGTGTGAGCTATCCGTTGCGCAAGGGCCATTCTTTCAAGCGGGTCGGCATCAGCTACTCCTTTGACCGCTCTTCGCTGGTTGCCGTCAGCAACGCTTCCAAACTCCTGTTTGAGAATCTCAACTTCCGGGGCATTACAGGCCCCAACGCGCTCGACGGCATCATCACCAGCAAGATTACGCCCAGCTTCACCATGAACACGCTGGATGCGGCGTATGCGCCCCACAAGGGCAAGAGCCTCTTCATCGGCGGAGAGTTTGCTGGCCTCGGCGGCACCATTCACACCATCCGGCCCATCGTGCAGTACAAGCAGTTTTTCCCCATGCAGAAGCGCCGTAACGCCCTCGGTTACAACGTGCAGGCTTCATTTATTTCGGGCTATGGCGGGATCGTTGCTCCACCATTTGAACGCGCCTACCTCGGCGGTGAAAACGATTTGCGCGGTTTCGATATCCGCACGGTTTCTCCCATCGCCTACCTGCCGAGCACGCAGAATGTGGCCCTCAGGAATCCGGATGGAACGTTCGTACCCGCCAACCCCCGGTTCCCGGTCGTACCCGGCACTAACGGAACATGTGCCAGCAACTGCTGGAATATCCCGGTGCCGTACTCGCAATTAGTGACGCCCGGTGGCGACTTGAGTGTTCACGGCAACCTTGAATACCGTATTACGATCGCTGGGCCCGTCGCGATCGCTCCGTTTATGGATTTGGGCACCGATCCAATCCTGCGTCCTTCGCAATTGCAGATCAACCCAGTCCAGTACAACAATCTCCTGAGCACGCTGTACGGTTGTCCGATCCTAAATACGGCTTACGCTTGTTCCGGTGGCCAGCTGCTTAGCCCCAGCAGTCTCTCGCCGGATCTCAAACCAGTCCCGGGGACCAACTGGGTCCCGCGCATGTCCATCGGGCTCGAATTGCAGACGATGCTTCCAGTCGTCAATGCGCCCTTCCGCATCTACTATGCCTACAATGCCCTGCGCCTCGACGGCAGCGCGGCTCCGAGCGTGCCCATCACCCCCGGCATGTTCCCGAACAGCGGCGCTGGCCTCTATACCTACAACACCACGCTCTCGACTCTCGGCTCCAGATATACCCTGCTGGAGCCAAGAAAAACCTTCCGCTTCTCCGTCGCCACCACGTTCTAATGGCAGCCGTGAGTCCTGGATTCGCTCTGTTCTCGATGGAAGAGCAGGACGGGCCAGATTGCGAGAGGTTTTTGCTGGAAGTTGCTAGGTGAATGCTGACCCGCTATTCGATGTGTACCAGTCCACTGCTCGCGCCCGATGCTGGCATAGGCCGTTGCGGCGCGCGCCACGCGTCCACGACCGATACCTGATGCACGCACGATACCGTGCAATGCGGGGCGCAAGACTTTTCTGTATAGAACTCGCGGCGAATGTCGGCAAGCGTGTATTTTTCCAAAGAAATGGCCGGATAGCCACGCTGCTGCGAGCAATAATGCACCAACCCATCCTCGCAAATGTAGAGATAGCGGGCTCCGGCGCGACAGCGCCACTGATTCGGACGGCCGAGCGCGATGTTGTCCTGGAACGCATTCACCCGGGTGAAGCTGCGTTTCTCCAATCCCTTCATCTCGTGGTACACACGCTGCTCGTCATCATTCAAGGGCTGCACCTGCCCCGAGCCGTCGTGGATGATTCCCACGGTTGAGCTGAACCCCAATTCCAAGGCGCGCTTGCCAATGGTAAGCGCGTCTTGCGGATGGCACACACCCCCGCCCACTACTGAGTTAATGTTCACGTGGAAATCCGCGTGCTCGGCGAGCAGCTGCAGCTTCCGGTCGAGCACCTTCAGACTCTTCTTGGAAACTTCGTCGGGATTTACGTTATCAATCGAAATCTGCAGCCACTCCAGCCCGGAACGGTTCAGCTTCTGGATGCGGTCCGCGGTTAGCAGATAACCGTTCGTGATCAGCCCCGAAACAATCCTGCGTTTCCGCATGTGGTGAATAATGTCGTCCAGTTGCGGATGCAGCAGTGGTTCGCCACCGCTGATCGTGATCACGGAAGTGCCCAGATTGCCCAGCAGATCGACCCGCCGCAGCATTTGGTCGGTGGGTACGGGCTTGGAAAAATCATCAAACTCGTTGCAGTAAGTGCAAGCCAGATTACAACGCCGAATCGGGATCAGATGCGCCAGCAAAGGATGGTCGGTGGACACGACCGCCTTCAGGATTTGCCACAATCCATGAACGTTCCGCTCCGCGGCTTTGATTTTGCGGCGCCATGCCACTGCCCTTGCTGTCATCAGATTCGGACCTGTTCCTATTTCACCACACCACCCTGCTCAGTGCCCAATTTCCCGCAGTATTCGGCGCAAAAGCGGGGTCGAACGGCAACTCGAGGCTAAAACTGGGCCGGATTCGGTCGATTATATCGTTCGGAAACCTCCTGCGACATTCCGGCCCCTAGTTGCGACTCCCAGATTTGTTGACGGTTGGCTATAATGTCTATTGTATTGGTAGATATTTGGCGCGCGCGAGGCGCTGTGGTCAATTCTCAAATTGACGTTCTTATTGTTGGCGGTGGGTTCAGCGGAACCATGCTAGCGGTGCACCTGCTGCGGCGAACAACGTCTCTATCGGTTGCCGTACTCGATCAGAACTCTCTTCCGGGCCGGGGACGCGCGTATCGGTCTCCGCATCGGTTCCATCTTCTCAATGTGCCTGCCGGACAGATGGGGGCGTTTCCCGACGACCCTGAAGATTTTCTGCGTTGGGCAAAAAATAACTATGACGCCTCCACGCAGTGGCGCAGCTTTCCGCCACGCAAGGTTTATGGAGAGTATCTCGGAAGCGTGTTGGAGCGCATTCTCTCTGAAAGAGGCGGCGATCGTTTTTACTGGATTCAGAATGAAGCTCTGGCGTTGCAGCGCCGCAAGGGTAATATTGCTGCGCAGTGTCTCGCTGTGCAGTGTAAAGAGGGCCCCGAATTGCAGGCTCGCGCCGTGGTTCTGGCAACTGGCAATTTCCCTCCCGCCACCCCGAAGATTCCCGGCATCGAGTCCGGCAGTTCTCTCTACGTGCGCTTCGCATGGGCAGACAATGCCCTCGATAAGCTCCCTCGGGACGGTAGCGTGCTGCTGCTCGGTTCTGGCCTGACCAGCGTCGACATGATTATGGCGCTCAAGTCAAAAGCCTTTCGAGGCACGATCCATGTGCTCTCACGTGAGGGTCTCATTCCCAGTCGTCATCAGCAAACCAAACCCTGGCCTGTTTTCTGGAATGAACGGTCTCCGCGAAGTACACGCGGTTTGCTGCGGCTGATTCGCCATCAGGTGGCCTCTGCCACAGAAAAGGGAATCGACTGGCGCAGCGTCGTCGACAGCTTGCGTCCTGTGACGCAGCAGATCTGGCAATCGCTCCCGCTCAACGAGCAGAGACGATTTCTGCGCCACGCTCGTGCGCAATGGGATATTCATCGCCATCGGCTCGCCCCGGAAATTGCCGACATTTTTTCCGACATGGAGGCCGACGGACAAATCAGGTTTCACACCGGGCGTATCACCAGTTACGCAGAGGACAATGATCTGGCCGAGATCGTCTATCAGGAACGCGGCGCCAGCACAACCAAACTCCTCCACGCGCATCGCGTCATCAATTGCACCGGTTCAGAAACCGACTGCCGCCGCATCGACGATTCGCTGATTACCAGCCTATTTGTGCAAGGACTCGCCCGCCCCGACCCGCTGTTTCTGGGCCTGGAGGTTGATCGAAACGGCGCGCTCATCGATTACAAGGGCGTGCCATCCCCGTTGCTATTTACCATTGGACCCACCCGGAAAGGGCAACTCTGGGAAACGACCGCTGTTCCCGAAATTCGCCAGCAGGCCGACCAACTGGGCGCATACCTGGTCAAAGCTCTGCATCGTCGATCGCAAGCACAAGCCGACGAGGGCCTGCTCGAACCTGCCGTTTAGAACGTCTTACGGACCTGTTCGTGGCCGGCCGCGCCCAGCGCCGAAACCGCCGGCTCGATGTTCTCGCACTTGATCAGGATGTAATCAGTATCAAAGGTGGAAATTGCGAAGATGGGGATCTGCGCTTCCGCCAACGGTTGCACAAACGATGCCAAGACGCCAGTCAGGGAGAACGGAAATGGCCCTTCCAGTTTCAGTGCCAACCAGCCGCGCTCGACCGAAGCGCCGGCCGGAGGATGAACAGCGGAGCAGATATCATCCGCACAGACAATTGAAAGCTCGTCACGGGTGCGCATCACGCAGAAAAACTCGCTCTTCATCGCCCAGTCTGGGATACGGGCATCGGAAGGAAGCCGGCAAACTGCCAACTGCTCCACAAGCACGCGGTATTTCAAATGGTGGGGCAATTCAGCAAGTAGGTTACTACATCGAACTGCGAGCCGAAAATACTTGGGCGTCACGGCCCGTGTGCGGAGAACCGCTTCGCTGGCAGGCTGTTCTAGATTGATACGAGCCTGAGCAGCAGCTTTCTATCGACACCTACTGCATATCCCCGCCCATCGGCACGTAACGGAATTTTCGTCCGTCGAAGTACAACGCGGAGCTGTCACCAAAATCGCCTGCTTCTTCAATGTATATCGCTTCGACGTTTCTCTTGCGCGTGTGCATTTTCTTGACCGAGATCGTCTTATAAGGCAAATTCACAATCACGTATTTTGCTTTCGGAGTCGCCGAGCGCCAGGCGTTCTTCCCCAGGCCCTCAATGACCAGCACCACCAGTCCGCGGTTCGTGGGATCGCCTTCGCTGAACGTAGTAGTCATCCTGGGATCGCCATACCCAAAAAAATCGTTGTAGGGGTCCGACACCACGTAGTTGTGCTCGCCTTGATCCAGCATCGGATTCTTGCAACGCGCGGCGATTACCACGTCTTCTACGCCGTCGCCATCCAAATCGCCGAATACAGGGGGGAATTCGGGCAGGAAGGTAAACTCCTTGCCGAATTGCTGGTGCACGAACTCGTTGTCGATCTTAAGTGATGCCGATGGATCTTGCCCGAAAGCGGGAATCAACATCGCGAAGCTGAACGCCAGGAGTAAAGATATCTTCTTCATGAGCTCACTTTATGCTCTTGCTGTCACCATGAGGAGGTAACGAAAGTCACCTGCGGCAGGGCTGGAGAGCTCGATGTGGTTGGAGAGCTGGAGAGGCGGAAAGCAGCAGAGACAGTTGGCTAATTCCCTTTGAAGTGCTCCCAACCCCCGGTTTTGAGCCGCCTGGTTTTGCCATCCGCGCCGATCAGGCGCATCCCCGCAGATTTTGTAGTACGCCCGATCCGCGTCACTCGTACCCCCGCCACCTGGGACGGGACTGCAGTTGCGGACGTAAAGAGCAGTTCGTAGTCGTCTCCACCGTGCAGCGCGAAATCAAGCGCCACCCGCTTTTTCCCCAATCCAAACTTCGCCCGCGGAATGGCTTCTGCTTCGATCGCCGCGCCCACATGGCTTTCTTCGCAGATATGTCCGAGATCGGTGGAGAGTCCATCGCTCAGATCGATCATGGCCGAAGCCAGTCCTTTCCGGCGCAGCCACTGCCCCACCGCGATCCGCGCTTGCGGGCCAGATTTCCTGGAAAGCTGTCGGAAATACTCCGTCTCCACCGGCTTCGACTCGGCCAGTTGTGACAGAGCCGCGGCGGCGCCACCCAACTCTCCGGTCACATAAATGTGCTCGCCCGCCTTCGCGCCAGAACGGAGCACTGCTTTACCCTTCGGCACCGAGCCCACCACCACGATGTCAGCCTGTATTCCGCCCGCAGCTTGCGCCGTGTCGCCGCCTGCCAGCGGAACTTTGAATTCATCCGCCAAATCGAGCAACCCTTTCAAGAAGCCGTCCACCCACCGCCGCGGAGTATCACCAGCGACAGCCAGGGATAAGAACGCCGCGCGCGGCTCGCCCCCCATTGCGGCAATATCGCTGAGCCCCCGTGTCAAACAGCGCCGGCCCACCAGTTCGGGGCGATGCCAATCCCGTCGAAAATGCACCTCCTCGATGGTGAAGTCGGTCGTCACCAGCAACTCATGCCCGGGAGGAACGCGCAGCACCGCGCAGTCGTCGCCTATGCCCGCCACGACCGCTCCCCCTCCACGAGCCGAGCGGCGGATTTGCTGAATTAGCTTCTTTTCGCCAAGCGGCATGTCGATCACTATACCCCTGCTCCTTTGCCTGGGTTGATGCCCTCCCCGGGCCATGAAGCCAAGGTCACCCCACCCCCCTTACCGACGTCAATTGGCCACTTGGGCACTGCCAACCAACAGGCGTTGGTAACCATCCAAAAAGGCGGAGGGTTGTTGACAGGGAGGAACCAGATTTGTTACGTTTAACTCGCCGTTCACAGAAACTCTGGCCGAACCAAGTACTGCACTTTGAATCAGTTGCGGCGGAATTGGATTTCGGCTTGCCCTGGTTCCGTAATGTAGGCCCATAGTTTAGGGGAAGAGCCGGCCCGCTCCTGGTGTCGCCGGTGGAATCAGGATTCCGAGCTTGAGCATGACAGTTCCGCTCGAGCAGGATTCCGAAGCAAAATCTTTTGCCGGAAGCAGCATATTGCGTAAACGATTCTACATTTTTTTCGTGGCTCGAGACGAAGCTGGACAGCTTCGCAAAATCACTATTCCTGTCCAGTATTTATACGTTCTTTTGGCCGGCGCTGCGATCGGCGCGCTCTGCCTCACCGGAATTGCCAGCTCTTATACCCGGATGCTGCAGAAAGTCGCGCACTATAACCAGCTCCGTACCGAGCAAGATCAGCTCAAAGACCGCTATTCGCGCCTGGAACAAGTCGCCAAAGAACGTGACATTCAGGTCGCTTCTCTTGGCTCTTTGGCGAGCGAGGTTTCCGCGCTTTACGGCCTCAAATCCGATCCGGCAATGGTAGCCGCGACCTCGACCGAGCAGATTCAAGAAGCGCAGGTCAATTCTTCGCTCGACCAGCTTTATGCGCTGAAACACACGGCGCTGACCGGAGCCGCCAGCGTTGGCATCTCGCTTGGTCTCACCCGGAATTCCACCACTGCGGACTGGATCCGTGCCAACTCGGCTCCGAACCTCTGGCCGGTCGAAGGCCAGATCACAGGCTCATTCGGTGAGCGCATCGATCCCTTTAACGGAGAAGGTGCGTTCCACTCGGGCATCGATATTTCGGCCGTTGTCGGCTCGCCAGTGATTGCGCCGGCGGATGGCGTCGTGACCTTTGCGGACTTCCTGGGTGGTTACGGACGCGCCATCATGCTCGACCACGGACACGGCATCACCACGCGCTACGGCCATCTTTCGAGCTTTGCCGTCACCGCCGGACAATACATCCATCGCGGCGACACCATCGGATTTGTCGGCCTGAGCGGACGCTCCACCGGCCCCCATCTTCATTACGAAGTCCGCATCAACGATGCGCCCGTAAACCCCTACAAGTATTTACGGCTGACCGTGGCGCACGTTGGCGGGTTTACTGCGGGCGAGTAAACTCAAAAACTCTAGATCTAGCTAGTACCCCCCGTCATGGCGGCTTCCGCGGCCATGACGAGGCTATCCGCGACGAAAGCTGCCGCTACGCCCTCGCCTTCTTAACTTCCTCAATCAGCGGCGGCACGATGTCAAACAAGTCTCCGACGACGGCGTAATCAGAAATCTCAAAAATCGGCGCTTCGGAGTCTTTGTTGATGGCGACGATGCTCCGTGCTCCCTTCATGCCAACGATGTGCTGGATCGCTCCCGAGATTCCCAAAGCCAGATAGAGCTTTGGAGCGACCGTCTGTCCCGAAGATCCGATCTGCCGGTCCATTGGCAACCATCCGTTGTCGCAGATTGGACGCGATGCGGCGAGCTCACCGCCGAGGGCATCAGCCAACTGCTTGGCGAGTTCGATATTTTGCTGCTCTTTGATGCCGCGGCCGACCGATACAATAATTTCAGCCTGCGTCAAGTCGACTGCCTGCTTGGCTTCCTTGAAGACTTCCTGTGGATGATTGCGCACCACACCATCCGGGATCTCGACATGTACCGTTTCAACCGGGGCCGCAGTTGCACCCGCTTCGACTTTATCGGCGCGGAATGAGCCATTCTGAAAAGTGACAAAGCAAGGCCCCGAGCCGGCAAAACTCACGTCGGCCACAAACTTTCCCTGAAACATTTGCCGCGTGAACGATAGCTTGCCGCTTTCATACTTGTATCCGATTACGTCGCTGATGGCCGTGGTTTGCAGGGTTGTCGCCAGCTGCGGCACAAAATCCCTCACCTGATACGTATGCGGCATCAATACCAGCTTCGCCGGGTGCTTCTCCAGAAACTCCTTCAAGGCATAGGCAAACGCATCCGGAGTGTAGGGCTCAAGCCTGGCCGACTCGACGTCATATACCTTGGCGACTTTCTTCGCCGCCACCTCGCCTGCAATCGTGGCTATGCCAGAGCCGACCACTGCGGCTTCGAGCGTCCATCCCGTCTGAGCGGAGATCGCCTGTCCGGCGGCAATCGTCTCCCAGGAGACGCGGTTGAGTTTTCCTTCGCGTTGTTCAACGACAACCAGGATTGTATCGGCCATAAGGTCAGATCTCGGTTTCAGTTCCCGGTTCTCAGCAATCACCCGATTTTCAATTGAGAACTGACAGCCGGGAGCTCAGAACTCGTCATCAAATTACCCGCAATTCATTCTTCAATTTTTCCACCAGCTTTTTCGCGACTTCCGCTGGAGGGCCTTCAAGAAACTCTGTGTTCTTCGACTTCTGCGGAACGTAGAGCCTCTCGATCTTCTGTAGATTTCCGCCGATGGCTGATTGCACCTCGGCCAGCGTCACCTTGCGCACTGGCTTCGTCTTTGCCTGCTTGATCCCGATCAGCGTCGCATAGCGAAGCTTGTTGATGCCCGATTGAATGGTCAGCACCGCCGGCACGGGCATGTCGACAAACTGAAAGAACCCGGCTTCCAGCTCTCGCTTCACACGGATGCCGGCCTCAGTTTTTTCAATCGCCATGATGATGGTGGCGTGCGGCAATCCTAGAATCTGCGCCAGAATTACTCCCGTCTGCGCATATCCGTAATCGTCCGATTGTAAACCGGTGAAGATCAGGTCAAACTTCTCGTCCTTGATGGCCTCGGCGATGGCTCGCGCCGTGTTATAGGCGTCGAGCCCAACAAAAGCTTGATCTTCCAGATGGATCGCCCGATCCGCGCCCTTCGCCAGCGCCTCGCGCAATACTTGCGACGCCCGCGCCGGGCCCGCAGTGATCACCACTACCTCGCCCTTGTGCTTTTCCTTCTGCCGCAACGCCTCTTCGAGCGCGAATGCGTCCGGCTCATTCACTTCATAGGAAACATCTTCGCGGATCCACGTCCCCGCTTCATTCAACTTCAGCGGAGCATCTTTCTGCGGCACCTGCTTCATGCAAACCAAAATCTTCACGAATCAACTCCCATCCCCGGTAGCGCTAGCCGACACAGGCCAAACTGAAGAGTATAAACGAGTGGCTGGAACGGGGACAGAGCCCGCCTAGCCAGGCGGATGAGCCATCGTCAGGAGAGGTGTTCGAGGCTAGTAATCTGCACGCCGGTAATCTTGACCTGGACCTTTTCGCTTGCCATGCTTCATGTCGTGAAGAAATCCCAGAAGTCGCCGAGGAATTCGCGAGCCCCGCGCATCCGTGTGCCCAATAGCGAGCGAGCGCTATTTACCATTGATGAGTCGCGTTTTGTCGGAGTGCTTCAGCGTCTCTCCCTCACGGGAGGTTCCGCTGTACTCTCCAAGGGGCCGATCCCGCAAGGAACCATGGGCGATATCGCTATGAATACCGTCTTTGGCAAAGTATGCGCACAAATCGAATTCCTTCATACTGGCGCCGACGGCATCCCGCTTGCCCAAGCCTTCCGCTTTCTCGCCATGGAAGACACCAGCTCCAAGCGTTTCGCCGCGGCCGCAAAACAGATGGAAAAAGAGGGCTACAGCGACGCTCCAGAAAAACCTTCGCCTCTTTCCGCTCCCGCGTCTGAAACGCTAGGCATGCTCCTCCATAGTGTCCGAAGGATCGCTGCCACACTTGTCTCGAACCGCTCCTCGGCTAAGAGCTAACAGTCGCTTTCCGCCCTGAGCCCTCATTGGGGCGGAGGAGTAACGACTGCTTGCCCGGATACGCTGTTCTCCGCGTTCTTGCTGGGAGGGTTTGGAGGCCCAGACTCCGCCGGCTTCTCAATCGGATGGTAGGCGGCGCTGTCGACTTTACTTTCGGCGCCAATGGGTTGCATAGCAACCACTTGGTAGGCTTGTGCCTTTTCCTGTCCGTCGGCTGTTTTCAGGAACAAACGATCCTTCTTAATTTTGAACTCAGCCTCATGACCGACCGAAAGGACTGCCGCGTGCTTCAGATCAAGCGGACGAATGTGGTATTCCATTTCATCGGTGCGCAGCAGATATTGCGGGCACAACTGTTCATGCGAATTCACGTGCTCCACTCCCACGGAGGCAAACACGCTCCCCAGGCCTGTTACCCCTCTTTCCTTGGCGCCACAAGGAACGGATTGCATGCTTTCCAGCATGCCTCTTTGACCTTTCTTATCCTTTGCTACTGCGATCGAGGGAACAGCCAGCACCAGCAAGAGCGCAGCGATGAGCGATTTTTTTACCTTCATAACCCCTCCCGAAAAAGTCCACCTCGGACGAGCCACAACATAGAATCAGAAGTGAAGTCCGGGTGACCGGCCTTCACTTCTGCGTCCTTAATCCGACAAAGCCCTATTGATTCGGGCTGGTCTCAGTCTTAGGCTTTGGCGTCGGCCCAACAGGTTTCGCGCTGAAGCCGCCGCTTTGCTGTACTGAGCTTGAAGCCATCACCGATTGCGGATCCTGCGCGAGTTGCTGACTCACCGTAGGGTGGGCCTGCAGGTATGCGTTCAGTTCCGGATGGTTTGCCAGGTACTCTTTGTTGTTGGCCAATGAGGGATCAGTGGAGAGATCGGCCGCCAGGTTGGAGTGACCGCCCAGGAATTGGCCAAAGCTGGTCAGTTCTCCACGATTGCGTTCGTCGCGGTTGCTGGCACTCAGTTGATCACGATCGCCCTCCTGATGCTGATAGCGATCTTCATCCCCCATGAAGGCGACAGGGTTCGCGCGAAATTGGTCGGCGACGTCGGGATGCGTCTTCAGATACTCCTGCAGAGCCGGGTGATTCGCGACCCACTGCCGGTTGTCGATCAGCGAAGGATCCCTTCGAAGTTGCTCGGCAATTTCCGGATGACTATCCAAGAAATGGCTCATGTCGGTTACTTCGTGGCGAGTTATGCCATAACCGCCCTGTTCCCGAGCAACGCGATCCTCATCCCGCATAAAGAGGTTCGGGTTTGCGCGGAACGCCTGGGCGACGTCGGGATGCGTCTTCACATACTCCTGCAGAGCCGGGTGATTTGCGACCCACTGCCGGTTGTCGATCAGCGAAGGATCCTTGCGGAGTTGCTCGGCGATTTCCGGATGGCTATCCAGGAAATTATTCATGTCGGCTATTTCTCGCCGGGTGATATCGTCGGGCGGCGGAGTCCACGGTCTGGGCGTTGGACCCACTGGCGCCGGATTCACTTGGTTCGCCGGCGGCTGACTTGGCTGCATGGGCGGCGTCGCCTGTCCACTTACCGACGTACCGGCCGAGGACAGCATTGCGAGAGAAAGCAACGGCGCAAAATAGGTGCGAGCGTATCGTTTCGTTTTAATTACGATATCCACAAAACCTCCTGTCATAGCGAGCATGTAGCTCACCCGCAATGATGAAGTGCAACCGGCCTGCCAAATCTGCATATCGCGAGCAGAGTCAGCAGCTTAGAGGCGACGGTCGGGAGCTTTAGGAAATTCCTTGCAGGCAAATTCTGCCATTTTCGGGAAAATTCGCGGTACAGGATGGACCTTAGGAAATCTTAGGCGCGGCGAATTTAGCTGCGAAAAATAATAAAAATATTTTGACAGATGTGAACCGGCTCTCGCTCAGTCTTTGTGGGGACACGATCAACGGCCACCGGCGGGCAGGCCATCCTGCAGAAACGCGACGCTCTGCACGCCGGTAATTTCAAAGCGCTTGCGGCAGCGCATGTTCTTGCACACCATCATGTCATCGCGCCGCAGCATGTAAGATTGCGCCTTGGCGAACTTCGCCCGATCGCGGTCGTCGGCGCGCGGCGGCAGATTTTTCTTCTTCATGCGCACCAGCCATTGGATTTCATACTCCGCCGACTGATGGCAATGAGGACAACTTAAATTTGCCGGTTTCTTATCGGATCGTTCATCAAAAAATTCGCGTTCATCCATAAAATATCAAGGCCCCTAGCTCGAATTAATGCGGCGCCTGTCCGTCCTTCGCGATTCCTCTGTCTCGCGAAAAGCGAATCGCTTCTGCCGACCTGCGCCAACTTTAAGATTATTGCACTTTTGGGGATCGAGTGTGCGAAGATGCGGGCATCCCGACTATGCCGCGTAAGCGCAAGCAAAAAGTGTTCTCCGCTGCCAAAGTCGTCCGCGAAATGGCCCGCGAACGCGTAGGAAGCCCCAAACCCTCCCAGCTTGTCCGCGCCAAAAAAAGCAAGCCCGAAAGGCACAAGCCCACGCTGGGCAAGCTTCTGACGGATGAGTAATTGAAAGCTGAGGATTAGCGCAGTGAACCCATCGTCTTTATGGGGTGGTTTGCACGAACGTTGCGATCAATCCTGCTCCACCTGTCGGAATTGTGACCGTGCAACTATTTGTCGCGGTTGTGGTGCAGCCTTGCCAACTCCCGAAGCTGTAACCCGAAGCGGGCGTGGCTGTGAGTGCGACGGAAGCTCCCACTGGGACCACGGTTATGCACGAAACCGACGGGCAGTTGATTCCGTACGTCAGGCTGGTTACCGTTCCAGTTCCGGGTGGTGAGATCTGGACGCTTAGCGTGCCCTCCGTACCGCCGCCAGGGCAGGTCGCAACGGCGGGGTTATCGACTGTCACAAACGAATAGGCGATTACGATGTTCGATGCGCCACCCGTGCCTTCGGGCATAGTTGCCGAGACGTTTGCAGTGCCGCAATTGCCGTTAGTTGTCACTACGCCGGCATTTATCCCGACCACGTTGTCGTCAACCGCCCAAGTGGCCTGATTGGTGACGTCCTTCGTTGCAGGCGGATGGATATAGGTAGCGATCGCGCTGAATTGTCCGGTAGCCCCGGCAGTCGCCAGCGAAAACGTAAAACCTGCCGAAGGCTGAACCGTAAGGCTGACCAGTTTTTGGTCGTGGCCGCAACTCGGCAGACTCAACGCCGCTCCCGCCGCCACCAGCGCGCCCAATGCGAGCCCAATGTAGCTCCGCTTCATACCTGCCACTCCCGGAGGCGAGTTTCGGCCTCGCCTGCTTGGTGTCAATGTTCTCAAATGTGGAAAATTGAAATCTAGCCGAAGAATCCCCAAAAAGCAAGAAACGGAGTCACCTCGCAGCCATCAGTTCTCGGCCGTCAGCGCCCGGATTGAGGTTCATTCGGATGTTGCTCGAAGGTCGCATCGCGCACCACGGGTCGCCTATGACGCCGGAACAGCGCGCGCTTCATGTCGGGATAGAATTCCGAGAGCGCATTGTAGGCGCTGTTGCCGCCAAGGTTCACGCCCCAATTGGAGAAGACGTGGCCGACGCTGCGGTCCTGTTGCGGGTGCCGCAGGATATCAGTTGACCGAATGCTTCGGAGTTATTGAATCCGGAGGTGCCGTTGTCGCGGCGCGCAAAAAATGTGCGATTGGCGGCATACCACATCCTCGATATCGTCGATCCTCTGCCCTTCCGGAAATAACGCGGGTCTTCGTGCAGGATCGTGGGCAAAACGGCATAGATCAGAAGGCTTCCTGAAATCTGATCGCCCTCGGCTGCGCAAAACGCTTTCCGTAGGCATTCCATCCCTCGCCGTAATGGGGCTGGCTGTTTGCCGCCTGCTGTGAAGCGGCCTGAAAAGCGTTTCCGAGGTGCGCGCTGATGTCAAAGGACTGATGAAGCGCAAGAACGAATTTCTCGCTGACGGTCATCGGGCGGTGATTCGCGGGTATATCGTTCGTATTCTCAAAGTCCGGAATCACCCCAAACATGCGCTTCGGCAGTTCTGGCAGGTCGGGCGTGAGCTGCTGCTCCGAAGTTGTGCTTGCCGGCGTATGCTGCGGATTTGTCTCCGCGCTATTTTGGGCAGAGAGGGAGCTTGCGAAAACGCAAGGCAGTAGGACGACCGACAGGATCCCAAATGCGAGCGAATTCATTTCGAAGAGTCGTCCATTCCGAAGGGCGCGCTTGCGATTTCGGCATAGGCAGGCGATGCCCAGTCGTTGGAACTGCATACCAGGTCCAGGGATAACGAAAGTGTTCGAGTAGGGTTCGAGCGTCTGATCTAATCCACGTGCTCGCCGAACTCGAACCCTTCTTCGGCGGCGGGCAGCACATCGGTTTCGCGCGCGACCCACACATAAAGCGTGGGCAGCAGAAAGATGCTCATGATAAGGGCCGCGATCAGACCTCCGACAATAACGATTGCGAACGGGCGCTGGGAATCGGAGCCAATCGCGTGGGAGAGAGCCGCCGGCAGCAATCCGAGAGTTGCCACCAGCATCGTCATCATGATGGGTCGCAGTCTTAGGACAGCGCCTTCAACGGCTGCGTCCTCCACGGAAAAGCGTCGTGCTCGAAGCTGATTGATGTACTCCAGCATGATGACTCCGGTTTGCACGGACACCCCGAACAGGGCTAGGAAGCCCACTCCCGAGGAAACACTGAAGTTGGTGCCGGTGAACCAAAGCGCAAGCAGACCGCCAATCGGCGCGATGGCAACGTTCGCCATAATCAACAGCGCCCATTTAAAAGATTTGAACATCGTGTAGAGAATCACATAGATGATGAGGATGGTGATGGGAAGTACGATCATCAGCCGTGCGTTGGCTCTTTTCTGGCTCTCGTATTCGCCTTCCCAATCGATGCTGTATCCGCTCGGCAGCTTGACCTGCTCGTTGACCTTCTTGATTGCTTCTTCGACTGTGCTGCCGAGGTCGCGGCCGCGGACACTGTACTTAATCGCTACATAACGCCGATTGCCCTCGCGATAAATTTCTGAAGCTCCATCGGTCACGTTGATTTTGGAGAGCTGTGCAAGCGACACCCGTTCGCCAGAAGGCGATAGCAGACGAATATTCTCGATCGCCTCTTGAGTATCGCGGTACTTTGGAAGGTAGCGCAGCGTAAGGTCGTAGCGCGCTTCGCCCTTAAGAACCTGGGTTAGCGCGTTCCCGCCGACGGCAGTTTGAATCGCATCCTGCACGTCGGCGACGTTGATCTGGTAACGGGCGGCTGCCGCGCGATCCACCGTCACGTTGAGGTTAGGCTGGCCGAGGACGCGAAACACTCCAAGATCCTCAATGCCATTAATCTTTCGCATAATGCTCACGATTTCGTCGCTCTTCTGCTCCAGAACTTTCAAATCGTCGCCGTAGATTTTCGTGGCCAGCGCTCCTTTCACCCCGCTGACGGCCTCTTCCATATTGTCTTCGATGGGCTGAGAAAAACCCCACACCACGCCGGGGACTTTGTCGAGCTCGCGATTCATGGCGGCGATCAATTCGTCCTTATTCTGATGAAATACGGGCCGCCAGTCTTCTTTTTGCTTGAGATCGACGAAGAACTCGGTATTAAAAAATCCGGTCGTGTCCGTGCCGTCATCGGGGCGCCCGACTTGGCTCCAGCATTGCGGAACTTCAGGAAAAGAACAAAGTATGATCCGCGCCTGATTCATGACCCGGATGCCCTCGTCGGGTCCAGTGCTGGGCGCAAGTGTGCCCCGCACCCAGAGCGCGCCTTCATCGAGGTGGGGCAGGAATTCGGAGCCGATAGCGCCGCTGAAGGCGAGATAATTTCCCACCACCGCCAGCAGCAAGCAGACGCCGATGGTTACCGCACGATGACGAATGGTCAAGCGCACTGCGACGCGATAGCGCTCGATCAGGAAGTGCATGACCGGGTTGTGCCATTCCTTCGCACCCTTCTGAAAGGCGAAACTGGCCAAGACCGGCGCGATCACAATCGAAAACAGCAACGCCCCGAGCAGCGCGAACGCTACCGTCCATGCCATGGGATGAAAAAGCCGTCCCTCGACCCGCTGCAGCGTGAAGATCGGCAGGTAAGCAGTAATGATGATGGCAATGGCGTAAAACACGGGTCGCTGGACTTCGTGTGACGCCTCGCTAATTTTCTCGCGTGCTGTCTTAACGCCATCTTTGAGGCCTAGATGGCGCACGATATTTTCCACCATCACCACCGCGCCATCGACCACCATGCCAAAATCCAGCGCACCGAGTGACAAAAGGTTGGCAGGGATGTGCCTCAGATCCAGACAAATGGACGCGAACAAAAGCGAAAACGGAATTGTCGCCGCAACGATGAAGGCTCCCCGAACATTACCCAGGAATAAGAAAAGGATGATTGATACCAGGATCATTCCTTCCGCGAGATTATGAAGGACCGTGTGACTGGTGAAGTGAACCAGATCGCTGCGATCGATGAAGGGAACAATCTTTACCCCGGGAGGCAGAATATGCTCGTTCAGTTCCTGCACTTCCTTGTGGATACCTTGCAAAGCCGTGTCTGCGGCTGCATTTTTCCGCAAAAGAACGATGCCTGACACTACATCGTCGTTATCGACAATCTTTCCGTCCTCGCGGTGAATTGCTTTCGCGGTCTGGCCGAGCCGAATCTTCGAACCTTGCGAAACGACGGCAACATCCTTCACTCGCAGCGGTATGCCATTTTTGGTCAGGAGCACCGTTTCGGCGATGTCCTGGGAGCGGTCGACCATTCCCACCGAACGCACGTTGATCTGTTGCAGGCCTTCTTGTATGAAGCTGCCGCCTGCATTGGCATTGTTATTGGTGAGTTGCTGTTCGACTTGGGCAAGACTCAAGCCATAAGCGACCAGTTTGTTCGGATCGAGGCGAACCTGGTATTCGCGGGTGGGTCCACCGAAACTCGAAACGTCCACAATATCGGGAACAGATTTGAAGCTCTTTTCTACGACCCAGTCCTCAATCGATTTCAGCTCCATTGGGTCGTACGCCGGATTAGTGCTATGCAGGGTGAAGAAATATATCTGGCCGACCGGACTCCAGTCGGTGCCCATTTGTGGGGTTACGTTTGGGGGCAGCGTGACCTCGCTCAACCGTTCCAGAACTCGTTCCCGGTTCCAGTCGTTGTCCGATTCGTCGTCGAAGATCAGCTTAATATCGGAGAGTCCGAAGAGCGAAAATGAACGCAGATGTACCACATGCGGTATTCCGTTCATTACGATTTCAAGAGGAATCGTGACCTGCTGTTCGACTTGTTCCGCCGAAATTCCCGGCCACTGCGTGATGATCTCGACGTAGTTGTCGGCTACGTCGGGATAGGCCTCGATGGGCAGATCGCGAAACGCGACAATGCCGCTGGCGAAAAGCAGCAGGGCAAAACCCAGCACCAGCAGGCGATTGTCGAGCGCGAAATCAACGAGGCGGCGAATCATTCATTGCTCCCATTGATGCTTCCATGGATCGTTTGCAGCTGATCGTTTGTAGCCATTTCTCCCAGCTACTGTTCCAAGGTGTTTTCCATTACCAGCGCATTCAACACGACTTGATCTCCCGGCTTGATCCCTGCAATAACTTCCTGCTGATTGCCGGGAAGCATATTTCCCGTGACCACTTCGAGGCGTTTGAAACGCCCCGCGCTCAGCGGTGCGTAGACCCACTCGCGATCATGCAAATGCAAGATGGCCGTAGCGGGAACGGACGCCCTCATTTCCGCCTGCTTACCGTAGAAGGTGGCAGTGACGAACATTCCCACGCGCATCATTCCGGGGTTGGCAACCTCGATGCGAACCTTCGCGGTGCGGAGATTCGGATCGAGGGTCGGCAGAATGTTATCGATCCGGCCCTTCAAAACCTGGTTGGGATAGGCGCTCAAATGAAGATCGGCATGTTCACCGACGCGCACGGCGTCGAGATCGTTTTCGTAAACGTCACAAACGATCCAGACGTAAGAAAGATCGGAGATGGTGAAGGGATTGGGTGAGCCCAAACCTTGCACGCCCGACGCACTCGTAACTTGCTGGTCGGTGATCACGCCGGATATGGGCGCGAAGATGTCGACGATACCAGTGGGATGATCTTTGTCGATGCCGAGAAGCCGTAGTTGTTCGGTGGCAGCATCCAGGTCGGCCTTGGCGTCCTGTTCCGCAGCCTGGGCTTGTTCGAGTGCGCTCTTTGCGACCGCGCCTTTGTCGTAAAGAATCTGCGCCCGCTCCATTTGAACACGAGCCAGGCGCTCATCATTCTCGGCCTTGCGATATACCTGATAAGCTCCGGAAACATCGTTGCTTTGCACGCGCAGCAGTAACTGTCCTTTCTTGACGACGTCACCGAGTCTGGCTTTGATTTCCACAACTCGTCCCGCGGCCAGCGAAATGACGGGCACAGCGCGTGTGATGTCGGGCTGCACCACGCCTGTGACATTCAGCGCTGGCGCGGCTCTATGTTCAACTGCCTTCACCAAATGAAACTGCTCGGGGTGATCCACTTTGAAATTGTTGGCATCCATGTCGGACTCGACGGTTGCCGGCGGCGGCGCTTCGGCTTTAGGGTCAGATTTATTTTCTCCGCAGCCGATAAAGACAAGAGTCAGCGCAACAAAGAGGATGGCTTGCGACAAAAGCGCGAGGCGCCGGCGAAGGATTGCGGTTTTTATTGTTATTATCATTATTGTCATTGGACCTGAATAACCTCCTGCCCCACCGCAAGATTCAGCTGGCTCACCGACGTCAAATAGGAGCCCACCAAATTCACATAATTGAGTTGAATGCTGCGGTAGTCGTTCTCCGCGCTTAGAAAGTCCAACAAAGACGCGCCCCCGTGCTGATACGAAAAGGTAATCGTGTCGCGCACACGGGCTGCCTGCTGCAGATATTTTTCTTTGTAAGGATGGAGCAGCACGAGATTGCTGCTCAGCGTGGCGTAAGCGGAATCGACATCGCTGAATACTTGCGCCTGGGCGGCATCCACCAGTTTCTGGTTCCGGTCGATGTCCAGCTTTGTGCGCAACTTCTCGCCCTGATTGCGATCGAAAATCCGCAGCGGGATATTTACTCCCACGCCAAAATAAAGATCGATTGGCGGATTGCGCCCTATGTCAAAGCTCACTGTGGGGTCGGTTGATCCGTTGGCCACTGCCAGTTTGTGGTCCGTCTGCGCCTTGTCGAGGGATTCGATCGCTGCTCGCAAGTCCGGGCGCGTGTCGAGAGCGATCTTTCGAAACTGATCGAGGGACAATATCATCTCGTTAAAATCGAATGGACCGTTCACATCGAATTGCTCAATCGGGGTTCGATCATTCAACAGAGTAAGCATCTGAATTTTTGCGGTGCGCAAATTGACCAGAGCAGTCTGCACGTCCGATTCATACTGCACGCGCTGCAGCTCCAAGCGATCGAGATCGACTTGAGCAATGTCGCCGGCGGTGAAACGGTCTCTACTCACGTTTAGTACGCGGTCGTAATAGGCCAGGTTGTCTTTGGCTAACTGGAGGACGGCTTTGGCTTGCAGCGTTGACACAAATGCGCTGCGCAAGTTGAACAGAAGCGTTCTCTCCAGATCCGCGTGCGTGGAGATGGCGACCTTCGTGGCTTTTTGTGCACTTTCCAGTCGCAATCCGCGCTTATGATCGCGCTCGATCAGATAGCTGATCGTCGCCGAAGGCAGCAAATAGGCGAACGGTCCAGTGGATGGCCCGACATTAAAAGGAGTTATCTGATCGGAGAGCAGCCCCAGTTGCGGATTTGGTCGCAGATGCGCTGTGATCTCCTGGGCTCTTGATTCATCTACGTTCAGTTGGTCGGCCAGCAAGGTGGGATTGTTCTGCTCAAAGCGCAGGCGGACCTGTTCCCAGGTCAGAGCCTGCTGCGCCGATGCGTCGAGCGCCGCTGCGAACAACAACCATGCGACCAAACTGAACTTATGCAACTTGAACATATTGTGCTCCGAGCGCGTTGGTGAAATGGGACCGCCCTGCGCGCGTGAACTGCGGTAAGGCTTCAGAATTTTCCGTAAAGAAACAAGACGGAATTCGAATTACAGACTGGCTGGGAGCGCGAGCGGCGGGGCGCGGCCTGTGGGTGCAGGGGTAAAAGAAGTTTCGCGCATTCGCGGTAGAAAAGCCAGAACCGTTCCAGTCTGCGCGAAATCCGATGTTATAGAAGCGAAACTGGAAAGAACGGGCTGCGAAGAATGAGTGAGCGCGTGAGACGCGGAAGCGCAATGGCTCGTATGTCGGAAAGCCCGCTCCGACTCTTCCATCTCGGGTCGCATGGCGTGCAGGTCGTCGCTAGCCGAGATTACGGGGAAGAGCAGAATGAGCGCGCAGCCCAGAACGCAGAGGAAGATGAGCGGCGATGACGCCGGACTTTCTGTCGAATTTACTGTCCTGCCAATCGCACTGGTCGAAAAACTCCGTCGCCGCCACAGCAGATAGCCAGGCAACAGCAGCGACAACCAGCAGAGGTTAAGAAAAAGCTCCATACCAAACACCCAAGTCCTCCAGAGGAAACACCACGCCCGGGTGGGACCGCCGCAAGGTAATCCAGATACCAATATGAACGATATCTAGGATAGCACAGGGACGGCAAGTGACTTGCGTACCTGAGGATAGGCCGAGACGGGGGTGAATCCGTGGCCTTCGTTTGATTTTACGCCGAGCACAGCGTAAAAGAACTGCAATATGTCCTGTCGTCTTTTGCGCGAAGTGGTTGGCTTCTTACTCGCTTCGTTGGCCGCCTTTTTGATGGGTTCGGAGGTTTTGGCGCAGGCTCCAACTTCTCCTCCACCTGCGCCGAAAACGAATAGCGCCAATTCCCAAGAAGCCGCAGTCTTCGATCGAATCTTGAATCGCGTCCGCTTCGAAAATGACGGAACCGAAGTTAGCGAGACCGAGGCCGTGATACGAATCCAGAGCCAGGCGGGAGTGGAAGAATTCGGCCAGCTGGTCTTCGGATATTCATCGGCAACCGAAAAACTGGAGGTTGAATACGTCCGCGTTCGCAAGCCGGACGGCCAGGTGGTGGTGACGCCGGAGTCGACGGCACAGGATTTCGCCCCCGATGTGTTGAAAGAGGCTCCCATGTACAGCGACTACCGGCAGCGGCATATTTCCGTGGCCGCCTTGCAGCCGGGAGATACGCTGGAATACCGCACGGTGACAAGGGTTCTGACGCCGCTGGCCGCGGGCAATTTCTGGTACGAGTACACATTTCCCAAGGGCGTTGCGGTGAAGGAAGACCGTTTGGAACTGAATATTCCCAAGTCACGCGAGGTGAAGCTGAAGACGCCGACGCGAAAACCGGAAATTCAAGAGCCGGGAGACCGGCGCATTTACACCTGGCTGGTAAAGGACATCGAGCCGGAGCGTGACAGGAATAGAGACAGTGATGACGACGAAGAAGAGGCCGATCCCGACGTGCAGTTGACGACCTTTACCGACTGGAAGCAAGTCGCTCAGTGGTATGCCAAATTGCAGGCAGAGCGCATGGCGGTCGACGACAGCGTGCACAAGAAGGCGGACGAACTCACCAAAGGCGCGGATACGCTCACCGAGAAGGCGCGCCTGCTCTACGATTTCGTGGCTCGCAATGTGCGCTACGTGAGCATTTCGCTGGGAATCGGGCGCTATCAACCGCACTCTGCCGCGGACGTTTTGCAGAATGGTTACGGCGACTGCAAGGATAAGCACACACTCTTCTCCGCGATGCTGCGGGCGGAGGGCATTCAGAGTTACCCGGTGCTGATCGATAGCTCGCGTCAACTGGATGCCGATATCCCCTCGCCGGCCCAGTTTGATCACGTGATCACGGCCGCTCGACTTGGTACCGGAACGGACATCACATGGCTGGATACAACTCCCGAAGTGACACCCTTTGGCCTGATTCTCTATCAGCTGCGAAATAAGCAAGCAGTGGTTGCGTCGGACGATAGCGAGGGTGGCTTGCGGCGTACACCGGCAGATTCGCCAATCCGGACCTTCATGCACTTCGTACTCGACGGCAAGTTTAGCGACTTCGGCGCTCTCGATGCGACGGTTGAGGTTACCGCCCAGGGAGATCGCGATTGGCCGCTGCGCGCCAGTTTTCGTCGATTCTCGCAGGCGCAGTGGAAGGATTTCGTGAAAGCCCTCTCCGCGAGTTGGGGTTTACCGGGAGACGTCGATGACGTTCAGCTCGATTCCGTCGAAGACACCGGCCGGCCCTTTCATCTGAAGTACCACCTGCGCCAGGACCGATATTTTCTCGTGCCATCGGCGAGTGTGAATTTCCGTCCGATTCCGCCGCTTGGTATGCCCGCAATTCGCGCGTCGACAAAGAACACCGAACCACTGAACATCGGACCTGCCGGTGAAACGGACTACCAGGTTCGCTTGCAGTTCCCCTCCAACTACACCGTGCGCACGCCGACCCCTGTGAAGATGTCGCGAGATTATGGCGAATACTCGTCAATCTATTCGATGAGCAAAGGCGTTCTCGAAGGCGAGCGCAAACTTGTGGTAAAGACGAATGATTTGGCGGCGTCGCGGCGGGCAGATTATGAATCGTTTCGTCATGCAGCGCTCAGCGATGAGGACCAATTGCTGTCCTGCACGATTTTGACGCCGTCGGGACAAGGAGTGCAGTCCGCTCCCAAGATGGAAGGAACTCCCGCGGAATTGCAGAAAGCCGGGGTGAAAGCGCTGCAAAGCAAAGATTATCGCAATGCGATTGACCTGCTGAAGCGCGCGCTGGATGGCGACGCGAGCCTGAAAGACGGCTGGTATGACCTCGGTCTAGCCTATGCCGGAGCTAACAATCACGCGCAGGCGATTGCCGCGTTCCAAAAGCAGATCGAGCTCGATCCAAATCACCCACACGCGAATGGCGACCTGGCGATGGAGCTGCAGCAAACCGGAAAGACCGAGGAGGCGATCGCGGCCTATCGCAAACAGCTGCAAATGGCTCCGTATGAAAAAGAGACGCTCAAGAATCTGGGCTTGTTGCTGGCCCAGTTGGGACGCGATGCCGACGCGCGCACGGAGCTGGAAGCGGCCGCGGCAATCCCGCCAGATGATCCGGAAACGAAGATGGCATTGGCGCAGGTGTATGGTCGATTGGGGGAGAAAGCAAAAGCAGAAGAGTTGATGAAGGGATTGACCGGCAGTTCGGGTACGGATTCGGGCCAGGATATTTATGCGTCAGCGTTGAAAAACGACATTGATCCGACGCAGACCGAGAACGACGCCCAGCAGGTTCTCTACGACATTGGAGGCCAGTTCGACTCGGGCGAGTTAGACCGGCTAGGTCCGGCGGCGTTCTCCGCGATGCGGTTGGTGGCGCTGGCTTGGGCGCGAGTTGGATGGGCGAAATCTCAGCATGGCGAAGGTCTGACGGCGATGCGGTTTCTCAACTCGGCATGGTTCTTGAGCCAGTCCGGGACGGTCGCGAACCGGCTGGGTCAGGTGCTCGAGAAACAAGCGCAGCCCGAGAAGGCGCGTCAGATGTACGCGCTCGCCATAGCGGCGGGCGGAACTGATGTGCAGGATTCGCGTGCGCGTTTGGCGCGGTTGACGGGGGCTCCGGTGGCTGATAAAGAGATCGCGCAGGCGTCGGCGGAACTGTTGGAGGCGCGCACCGTGAAACTCGGTCCAATGAATAGCAAGTCCGTTTCGGCGCGATTCAATCTCGTGTTTGACAGTTCGCCGCGCCCGGAGCGCGCCGAATTTGTTGACGGCGACGAAAGTCTTCGCTCAGCCGCCGAGCAACTGCGCGAAAAAGATTTCCCGGTACGATTTCCTGATGCATCATCCGTGAAAATCGTGCACCAAGGGCTCCTGACCTGTAATAACTCAGGGTGCGGGATTGTGCTGTTGCCAATCGATAAAGAGTTTTCAGTGGCTGTGGCATCAGGTTCGAAATAATGCGTTGATGAGGACCATCGAAGGTAAAAGAAGATGGGTACAAGAAAATGACCAATCTGACGGAAACAGTCGCATCGTGTTTGGCAGCACGGTATCGAAAGCTAGCGGGAGTGGTCCATGAACTCGCCGCGCCACTAACCGAAGAACAATTTTGGGCCAAGCCTTTTCCTTTCGGCAACAGCTTTGGCCATCTCGTGTTACATCTCACTGGAAACTTGAATTACTACATCGGGGCACAGATTGCGGGGACGGGCTACGTGCGAGATCGTCCGCTAGAATTTTCGGAGACGTCGCGGCCATCAAAAGCCGAGACGTTGCAGAAATTTGATCTGGCAATTGAAATGGTGCTCGGCGCAATCAACCGCCAGTCGGCGGAAGACTGGTCCAAGGAATACACAGCGGTCGGCGCAGATGCGCAAGACCGGTTTGGCATCATCTTGACATGTGCGACGCATCTGCACCATCACATTGGGCAGATGATATATCTGGGATTCGAGTCGAAACGGAAAGCTTTTGAGGGTTGAATCTCCTCGAATCCCGTCCTCAGAAATAAAACTTCAGCGCAAATTGAATCTGTCGCGGTGCCCGTGCCGCGAGTGGGAAGCCAAAACCGCTCTGTCCCAGTTCCAGCGGAGTCGGCTCGGCGCTGATTGCGCCAAACTGCCCAAATAAATAGTTCACGTGGTTGAGTAGGTTGAAGAATTCCGCGCGGAACTCAAGATGCTTTTGTTCGCTGATCGGAAACTGTTTGACCAGGGATGTGTCCCACTCGGTGTATCCGGGACCTTCGATGATGTTGCGTCCGGCGTTGCCGAATGTTCCAAGGATCGTGTTGTCGGCAAAGGCGCAGGTGTTAAACAGCGTTCCCGGAGTGCACGGTTTGGCGTTGGGATTGCCGACCAGATTGGGGCGCGAGCAATAGAAGCCAACCGTGCCGCCGCAATCGCCGCCAGAGATATCGTTGATGTCCGTCGCGGTGTAGTAATTGCCGGTAGCTTTGGAAAACACGCCGGTCATTTGCCAGCTGCCAATGATCTGATTTACGACACCGTGAGCATCTTTGGCGAATACCCGTCCTCGACCGAAGGGCAGGTCGTAGACGTAGCTGAACACCAGGCGCTGACGCACATCAAAGTCAGCATTGCCATAGTTCTGATTGGGAAAGCGCTGGTCCTGGAAATCTCCGTTATTGACCGATCCGAGGCTGGCGCTCGAAGCGGTGTCGAGGGCGTGCGAGAAGGTGTAAGCCAATTCGTATTGCAGGCCATGAGAGTAGCGCTTCTCCAGGCGTGCCTGTAGAGAGTTGTAGTTCGACACCGCATTCGAGCGGAAGGTATCGATGGCGACATCGAGCGCAGGATTGCAATTGGCAGCGTCCGCATAGTTATTCGCAGGATTCGCATCGCAAGGGCCGCTGGCGCCGGGCCAATCATTGTTCTGGGCAGGACGGCGGGGCGCTGTGGGAATCGAGTCCGTCCCCAGCACGGGAACGGCCTGATTGCCATTGTAGAAAGCGAAGAGCTTCAACCCGCGAGAGCCTCCGTAGGAAACTTCGAGGACGGTGTCGGCAGGCAGTTGATACTCGAGCCCCAGGTGCCACTGCTGCGTGTAAGGAGTGACTAGATGCGGATCGAGCGAGTAAAGCTCCGGCGAGTTTGGATCGGCGAGCGGGCTCAGGCCGGTGTTTGCATTGTTGGAAAACCCAGCCTGCAGCTGATTGAGCGCCAGGCCGGAATTGTTCGCGGCCGAGATCGAGCAATCCTGAGATAGCGGACTAGGATTTGCGAACGGCGCCGCACAGGGCGTGGAGTAGGCCTCCGAAGACAAGAACGGAGGGTTGAAGCCAGGGCTTGGGTTCGAGAAGGGACCATTTTCCTGCCCGCCATAGAAGATGCCGTAGCCGCTGCGGAGGACGAGCTTATCTGTTAATTGGTAGGCCAGTCCAATGCGGGGCGCGAAGTTATTGAGATCGGGACGGATGAGTCCGGGAGTGCCGGTGTCCTGAATGGTGAGCTCGGTGGCGAGAGTGGGTGTCAAAGGAGTCTTCTGTCCATTGGGAGCGATGAGCGAGGTCGAGTTGAAATCGAAGTTGGCCTGATTGTTGTTGGCCTCCTTGATGGTGGTGAAGAGTTCGTAGCGCAGCCCCAGGTTCAGAGTGAGTCGCGGAGTCACTTTGAAATCGTCGAGAGCATAGACCGCGTAAATCTGACGGTTATAGATAATGTTCGGGGTCACACTGGTGATGGATCCGCCATCGCTGATGCCCTGCAGGAAAGAGGCGAAGGCCTCTCCGCCGCTGCCTGGATCGGCTGGATTGTCATTGATGAGAAAGCCGCCTCCGAAGTCCATTGAGCCGCGAGCCGCCGCCGGCTCGAGTATGGTGAATTGTTCAAAGCGCAGCTCAGTGCCGAACTTTAAAGCGTGGCGTCCGCGGGTCCAGCTCAGGTTGTCCGTAAAAACGTAACTGTGCTGGTGTTCGACAGCGGGCTGGTATTCCGAGGCTCCAATGGTCGCGGTTCCGTCCCCGAAGCTAAGCGAAGGCAGGCCGCCGATGTTCTCGCCCGATTCAAACGGAACCCCAGGGAAGGGGATGGGCAGGTTCTGCGAGACATTCTGGTTGTAAAACAGATTATAGCGATGGGAGTTGAGGTGATTGAAGCCGAAGCGAAATTCGTTGATCAAATTATTGCGAAAACTATGGACCTCGCTGGCTGCTAGTCCCTCGGCAGTATTGTTGCTGTAGCCATCCTGGAAACTTCCACCGTCAAGGACATTATTGAACGGTGAGGGCAGGAAGTTACTGTCGTTGCCATAACTGAAGCGGGCAAAGAAATTGTCCTTGTCGCTGATGGTTTGGTCGATGCGAATGTCAAACTTATTCTCAGTCTCGCTGCGCTCGGGATCGGAGAGGTAATTGCCACCCGGCAACGTGGTATTCGGCGCGGGAAACAAATTAGCCAGTTCCTGGCCGAGGGGATCGATGCAGGACGGGGTCGGCGCGCTCGGCGGGGCCGGGCACAAGGTGCCAGGAAAGATGTTGGTCGGCACTCCGCCGGATGTGGTGCCGATGGGGACGCCGCAGGGTCCGCCGTTGTATGCAGAACTGGTTTGTGCCTGGTGCGGATCGAAGATCTCACCGGGATACGTGGGGTTGCCGCTACAATCCAGAAACCCTGTCGCAGTAGTCGAATTCAGGACCGAGGGGAGAAATGCGGAGAAATCGCCTCCAATCTCAGCGGGCGTGGGGACCGTGGACAACTGCGGCAGTGCCTGGCGAATGCGGAGTCCTTCGTAGTCTCCAAAAAAGAACAATTTATTCTTGAGGACGGGTCCGCCAAGAGTAAATCCAAACTGGTTTTGCTTGTAAGGTTGCTGACCGAATTGGGCGTCGAAGGCATTGATCGCGTCAAATTTGTCGTTGCGCAGAAACTCCCACAGGTCGCCGTGGATCTGGTTGGTGCCCGACTTGATGACAGCATTCATAATGGCGCCATTGCCGCGGCCGAACTCGGCGCTATAGGAATTGGTCTCCACTTTGAACTCGGCGATGGCATCCACGGCAGGCTGCACCACATAGGCCGCACCGTTGAGGACGTCGCCTAGATTTGCATTGTTGTCGATGCCGTCGAGCAGAAAATTATTTTGCAGAGAGCGGGCGCCGTTGGAGCTAAAACCGTACGTCGTTTCAACGCGCGATCCAGGCTCGGCGGCAGCAATGCCGGTGCCGAGTAGAGCAAGTTGGGCATAGTTGCGTCCGTTTAAAGGAAGTGCATTGATGCGCTGGCTATCTACCACCTGGCCAAGTTCCGAGGTATCCGTTTCGAGTTGCGGACGCTCGCTGCTGACGGTGACAACTTCGGTTGCCATGCCAGGCTGCAGCTTCAGGTCGACGCCGACGCGATCCTGGATATTCACCTCTACAGGACCGGCAACGTCTTTCTTGAATCCCGTTTTTTCGGCGGTCACACTATAGCGGCCGATCTTAAGCGGACCGGCGACATACTCGCCGGCATCATTGGTGGAGAGCGTCAGTTGAATCCCACGATCTACGTCAGTCACCGTGATTTTGGCGCCGGCAACGACCGCGCCACTCGGGTCGCGCACGATACCGACAATGGCTCCAGCGTCTTTTTGCGCCCGCAGCGGCGTGGCGAGCGCGAACAGTATAAGAACGAACACAGCCGAGAGTGTTCGCAGGCGATTGAAATGCATGGGCATAGCGGTGCTCCTCGACACCAAATCCCAAAAACTCGCAAGCCACTGATTTCGTGGCCTTGCGAAAATTCGGGCGTTCGAACAAGCTTTCGGTGTAATATTACGAACTATTACTTTTACTTTCGTTTGATAGCGTTTGTCAACGGCGATATTTTGTTTCGAGCTAACAAAAATGCTGGACAGGCGGTTGAAGTTGCAGTGGTAAAACAGTCAGATAGAACGAAGCAAACAGTCAAGACCACTCTAGAGAGGTAATTCATGATTGCCCGCAAACACGGGACTTCCCTGATCGGCGGATTGTCGGGTATGAGCCTGGGCATGACGCTCGCCCTAACGTTGTTGTTGTCGGCCTGCTCGAAGCTGCCGTCGCCCCTGGAATCGACACTCAAGACCAAGTCCACGACCGCCAAAGCTGAACCCACGCAGCCCTCGACGATCGCGGTCGAGGTCAAAGACGGTGGCCCGGTGGTGCTGACGACGAGCGCAGCGCGATTCGAGTTGATGCCGGACGGTTACATGAAAGCCTCTTTGCTGAAAGATGGCCAGAAGCTTTCACTCGACGACCCAAGCGTCGGCGCTCCCGCGGACAGCGATTTTGTCCAGGTGGCGGGCAGAGACGTGCACTTCACGCTCGACTTCCAGCAGGCCCAGGTGCATGACGCGATCGGGAAAATGGGAGTCGGAAAGCGCATTGAGATTCCGGCACGCCCGCTGGGCCCGTCGGGGATGGAGTTGCAGCGTGTGCTGGCGCTCGAAGTCTATGACAACTTCCCGAACATTCTACTGAGTGCGGTGGAGTACAAGAACACAGGGGCGAGCGAAGTCGTAATCGAAAAAAGCGTGAATCAGCGGCGTCGATTGAATGCGCGGCTCGGCGACACGAAGGCCAAACCGTGGGATATGTGGTCATTTCACGGCGCCAGCTACGATTGGGGACGGGACGACGTAGTGAAGCTGACACCGACTTTTTCCCAGCCAAACGTGATGGGAGAAATGGTCAAGGGTGGCTACGGTGGCGGCATACCCGTTGTGGCCTTCTGGACCCGCCAGGTCGGTGAGGCGGTCGGGCACGTGGAGACGATACCGATTTCCGCGGCGATCCCGGCGAAAGTCTCCTCCGATGGACACGTGAATGCCGAAGTGGATTACGCCGCCAACGTCACACTACAGCCCGGCGAGACCTATTCCACGCCGCGCAGCTTTGTCTCGGTTTTTGCCGGCGACTATTACGAGCCGTTGCGGATCTGGTCGAGCGTGCTGCAAAAAGAAGGCTGGGAACTGCCGAAGCCATCGAGCGAAGCCTACAACGTGAGCTGGTGCGGCTGGGGATACGAGGCCGACGTGACGCCGGCGCAGATGCTGGGCACAATTCCGAAGCTCAAGGAGATGGGCATCAAGTGGGTCACGCTGGACGATCGCTGGTTCGACACCTACGGCGACTGGAATCCGCGCAAAGATACTTTTCCCGGAGATTCCATCAAGAAGATGGTGGACGATTTCCACACGCAAGGCATGCTCGCGCAAATATGGTGGCTGCCGCTCGCGGTCGAAGATGGCGAAGGCAAATACGAGTCGCACAAATACTCGCTCTCGAAAATCGCACAGGAGCATCCCGAGTGGCTGATTCAAGACAAGAACGGCAAGCACGCACATATGACCCGCGGCCTGGCGGTGCTGTGTCCGGCGGTTCCAGAAGTACGGGCCTATCACAAGCAACTTACGGAGAAATTCATTCGCGAGTGGGGATTCGACGGCAGCAAACTGGACAACATCTACAGTGTGCCGCAGTGTTTCAACCCGGCGCATCATCATAAGTCGCCGCAGGATTCCGTGAATGCGATGGGCGATATTTACAAGGAGATTTTTCAGACGACGCGTGCGATCAAGCCGCAAAGCGTAACTCAGAGTTGTCCCTGCGGAACGCCGCCATCGCTGGCATGGCTGCCGTTTATGGATCAGGCCGTGACCGCCGATCCGGTAGGCGCGGTGCAGGTGCGGCGGCGGATCAAGATGTATAAAGCGCTACTTGGGCCCGAGTCGGCGGTGTACGGCGACCACGTCGAACTTTCTGCGATGGATAAAGTTGGCAACGACTACAGAGAACACGGTGACGATTTCGCGTCTACGATCGGAGCCGGAGGCGTGGTAGGCACAAAGTTCGTGTGGCCCGATCCCGGCCCGAAATTCAAAGATGTCAATCTGACCGCTGCCAAAGAAGAGCGCTGGAAAAAATGGATCGGCCTCTATAACGAGAAGATGCTGTCGAAAGGCGAGTTCGTGGACCTTTATGTGACCGGCTACGACACGCCCGAGGGATACGCGATCGCGAAAGACGGCAAAATGTATTACGCATTCTTCGCATCAACCGCGGCACCGTGGAAAGGCGAAGTTGAGCTGCGGGGATTGAAGCCTGGAAAGTACCTGGTGAGTGACTACAGCGAAAGCAAAGATCTCGGCACGGTCGAAGCCTCCGCCAATGGCGTGGCGAAACTGCCGGCAGAATTTAAGGATCATCTGCTGCTGGAGGTCAGTTCCGCGCCATAAAGTATTGCGGCGATGGCACGTTCCGGGGCAGACAGGTATCCTGATCTGCCCGATTTTCTTTTACGGAGGCGCGGGTGCGCGGCTTGAAAGCGAAACGCGTTCTGATCACGGGAGGCGCGAGTGGCATCGGAGCGGCCACGGCAGCGCGATTTCTTGCAGAGGGATCCGTGGTGTGCGTGCTCGACCGCGACGCGGCAGCGCGACGGAACGTCCTCGAAGAATTGCCCAATCTGATGGCAGCGCTGAATGCCGATGTTTCGAATCTGAAACAAGTACAGGCCGCCTTCGCCGACGCAATCCGCCTGATGGGCGGTGTCGATGTGCTGGTGAATAACGCTGGCATCAGTATCCGCCACAATTTTCTCGACATCACTCCAGAAGAGTGGGACAAAGTAGTTGCCGTGAATCTTACCGGAGTGTTCTATGTTGCGCAGACGGCGGCAAGGCACATGATGGAGCACGGCCATGGGGTGATTCTGCAAACCGCGTCGACCAATGGCATCAGGGGATACCCGTTTTATGCCGATTACAACGCCACCAAAGCGGGCGTGATCGAGTTGACGAAATCGATGGCGCTCGAACTGGCGCCGACAGTCAGGGTATGCGCGGTCGCTCCCGGATATGTGCTGACACCGATGCAGCGCGCCGAGTATACCGACGAAATGCTCGCGGAGGTCAACCGGAAGCTCCCTTTGCGCCGTCATGCGCAGCCAGAGGAAGTCGCCGCGCTGTTCGCGTTCCTCGCATCAGACGACGCAGCGTATATCACCGGCCACGTCTACACTATTGACGGCGCCGAGATCACGGGAGGGCTGGCGAGCCGATAAGCCTTGCCATTTGTGCGGCTCTTGGCAGTTCGGATGCGCAAAACGCGGCAAATGATTTTTCGGGGAACTGTTGACCATCCCCTTGCGTATTCGTCTAACAGAACAGTCCTGTGTGTTGGGTCGCCTCCTCAATGCCAACAAAATTTCTTTCTGGAGTTCTAATGCGATCATTAATCTGCCTGCTTATCGCCGTTATGCTGATTCCGGCCACCTTATTCGCCGCGAATCCACCTGCTGATCTCGAAGCGCGGCGCAAAGCGCTGAACGACCTGCTGCACGAGCAGTGGGAATACATCATGAGCAAGAACCCGATCTACGCCTCCATTTTGGGCGACAAGCGTTACAACGACAAACTCGACGATTTCTCCCAGCAGGCCATCGACGACAACCTTGCACAGATTCGCCGCTTTGTCGTCCGCTTCGAAGCGATCGACACGACCGGATTTCCCGAACAGGAAGCGCTGAACAAAGCGCTCATGGTTCGCGACCTGAAAATGGACCTGGAAGGCGCACGCTTCAAGCCCTGGGAGATGCCGGTGACCCAGGAGGGCGGAATTCATATCGACGCGCCCCAACTGGTCAGCGTGCTTTCGTTCACCAGCGTGAAGGATTACGAGGACTACATCACGCGCCTCAAACTACTTCCGCGTCTGTTTGACCAGACCACCGAGCAAATGCGCAAAGGCATGGCCGAGGGGCTGATGCCGCCAAAGATTCTGCTGGAAAAAGTTGTCACGCAAGCGGACGCAATCGCCACCACACCCGCGGATCAAAGTCCATTCGTCCATCCCTTTGAAAAATTTCCCGACGCTGTCTCCGAAGCTGATCGCAAACGGTTGCGCGACGCCGGCTTAGCGGCCGTCAAGGATTCCGTGATTCCGGCCTACGTAAAGTTCACGGCGTTCGTGCGCGACGAGTATGCGCCAAAAGGCAGAGGCGAGCCTGGGGCTTGGGCTTTGCCCGATGGCGACGCCTGGTATGCGTTCCGCGTAAAAGAAAGCACAACGACGAACTTGTCGCCCGAAGAGATCCACCAGTTAGGGCTGGCGCAAGTGAAGGAAATCGAGAGCCGCATGATCGCCGTGGTAAATCAGCTTGGCTACAAAGATATGAACAGCTTCAAAGCGGCCGTCGATGCGGATCCGAAACTGCACGCACATTCGCGAGAGCAAATTCTCGACTTGTATCGCAAATATGAGGATCAGATGTATGCAAGGTTGCCGCAGATGTTCGGCCGTCTGCCCAAAGCCAAGCTGGAAGTGATGCCGGTCGAGGAATTCCGGGAAAAAGAAGCGCCCGACGCTGCCTACATGGACGGCGCTCCCGACGGTTCGCGTCCCGGCCACATCATGGTGAACACAGGCGACTTCGCTAAGCGCACTTTGTTGGACCTCGAGACGACCGCCTATCACGAAGGCGTGCCCGGACACCATATGCAGATTTCTATTGCGCAGGAATTGCCCGAGCTACCGCAGTTCCGCCAGCATGAAGAGTACACGGCCTATACCGAAGGCTGGGCGCTCTATTCGGAGAGGCTGGGCAAAGAAGTCGGCTTCTACCAGGATCCTTACAGCTACTACGGCCACCTCCAGGATGACATGCTGCGGGCGATTCGCCTCGTCGTTGATACCGGTTTCCACTACAAGCACTGGACGCGGCAGCAGGTGGTCGATTATTTCCACGCGCACTCTTCGATCGACGAAGTCTCGGTGCAGAGCGAAACCGACCGCTACATGGCGTGGCCGGCGCAGGCTCTCGGCTACAAGATCGGACAGCTGGAGATTCTGAAACTTCGCCAGTACGCGAAGGACCAACTGGGCGACAAGTTCGACATCCGCGGCTTCCACGATGAAGTGCTCTCGGGCGGCGCGCTTCCGATGGATGTGTTGAGCACCCGCATTCACGACTGGGTAGCGCAACAGAAGACGCAAGCTTCGCTGTCGCTATCGAACCGGAAGTCGGGTTCGAATTAAAAGGAGTCAGTCATGAACAGCAGACACATTTGGGCTTGTCTCATGGTGTGCAGCTTGGCTGTCATCCTGCAGCCACTTCAGAGCCTCGCACAGCAGCCTCCTGCTGAACGTGACGGGCAACACGATTTTGATTTCGAGATCGGTACATGGAAAATTCATCTATCGCGTCTTCAGGACCGCCTCGTTGGTTCGACCACCTGGGTCAAATTTGACGGCACTTCCGTCACGCGAAAAGTTTGGGACGGTCGTGCCGATCTGGAGGAATTCGAAACTGATAGCCCGACCGGTCACATCGAAGGCCTGACTCTGCGCGTCTATAATCCGCAAACTCATCAGTGGAGCATCTACTGGGCGAATAGCAAAGATCCCGCCCTCGGCCAACCCATCCAACCGATGGTCGGCGAGTTCAAAAATGGACGCGGCGAGTTTTACGACCAGGAATTATGGAAAGGCAGATCGGTCTATGTTCGGTTTATTTGGTCAGACATCACCCCGACGTCAGCCCACTTCGAGCAATCCTATTCCGATGATGGAGGCAAGACTTGGGAAGTAAATTGGATCACAGATCAGACACGGGTAAAAGATTAATCGGACACGGTGCACTGGGGGCGCTGCAACCCTGAGAAGCGCTTTGCGGAGTATCATCTCAGGCTATGACGGAGCCGACGCCTGAACTGGAACGAGTACGCCTAGCCAGTGTGTATTCCGCGATGAGCGATGAAGAATTGGCGCAGATTGCTGCCAGTGGCGATGAACTGAGCCCATCGGCTCATGAAGCGCTGCAAGCGGAAGCTGCGAAGCGCGGCGTGAAGATGCTGATTGCCCCGCCGCAGGACGAAGATGTCTTCGAGTTCAACGAAACAGTCATGCTGCGCCAGTTTCGCGATCTCCCCGAAGCGCTACTGGCCAAAGGCAGTCTCGAATCCGCGGGAATTCAAGCCTATCTCGTGGACGACAATATGATCCGTATGGATTGGTTCATCTCCAATCTCCTCGGCGGAATTAAATTGAAAGTTCATCCTGAGGACGCTGCAGCCGCCAACGAAATTCTGAACCAGCCGATCCCAGAAATGCTGGATTTTGAAGGCGTAGGCACCTTCGAACAGCCGAAGTGTCCGCGATGCCAGTCGCTTGATATCAGCTTTGAAGAACTGAATAAACCGGTCGCGTACATAACAGCATATGCTGGCGTTCCCATTCCAGCCTACAAACAAGGTTGGACCTGCCATGCCTGCGGCAACGAGTGGGAGGACCGTGGCGAGGTCCCGCCAGAGCTGGATGGCGCTTCGACGTAACGATTTCCGTTTCCTGTAGAAGATATAATCCGAAGCAATGCGACAATTTTTTCGCATGTTGTTATTGGCCCTGGTGCTGATGACGGTGGCGCTGATTTCCGCGCTCACAGCGATGCAACTTGCCATTCACGGACGCGAGGTGGCCATCCCTAAATTGGTGGGCTTGAGCCCTTCTGACGCCGAGCGTGCGGGGGCGGCTGCAGGTCTGCAGGTCGTGATCGAGCGGCAATTCTACAGCCCCGATATTCCGGAAGGAAAAATCATGACCCAAATGCCGGCGCCAGGAACGAAAGTTCGACGAGGTTGGTCGGTGCGAGTAGCGCAAAGCTTGGGACGGCAGCGGGTGGCGATTCCCGATGTGACCGGCGGAAGCGAGCGAGTCGCCGAGTTGAACGTACTGCGTCGCGGGCTCAGTCTGGGTTCGGTCGCGCACATCAACTTAAACGCGCCGCAAGATCAGGTGATGTCGCAAAGTCCGCCGGCGAATGCCAGCGGCGTGTCGGCGCCCAAAATCAGTCTGCTGGTGAGCGATGGCCCCGAGCCACTACACTATGTGATGCCAAACCTTACCGGACAACCTCTTGGAAGCGCTATGCTGGCATTACAGGATGCTGGCATCAAGGTAGGCAAAGTTAGCGTGCTACCGCCGCCGCCGTCGGCACCGTCGTTGCCCGGCGAGTCGCAAACCGTGTCAGTTGCGCCCTCTGTGGTTTCTGAGCCCAGCGCCGCGAGCATGATCATGACCCAGACTCCAGCGCCAGGACAGAAAATTGCCGCAGGCAGCACAGTGAATTTCGAAGTCCGCTAGCTGATAATTCTTCTCTTCCTATTACATTCGCTAATTCCGCTCAATCATTGCCGCGAAGAATCCATCGCAGGGATGCACCCCCGGAATCGTTCTCAGATAGGGGCCAGAGAGAAGCGACGAGATATCGAGTGCGGAAGAAAGTTCCCCTGACTGTCGCAGTTGCTCCAAGTCTCCTCTGCAGTCGATAGCTCTGAACTGAGCCGCATCCCTGAGAACAGCTTCCACCACCACCTCATTTTCCTCAGGTTCCAGCGAACAAGTGGAATAGACCAGCCGTCCGCCCACCGCCAGTTGCCTGAGTGCAGACTGCAGAATGGCGATCTGACGCGCCTGAAGGTCCTGCAGATCCTCTACCTTGAGCCGCCATTTGATCTCAGGATTGCGCGCCAGCGTACCGGTGCCGGAGCAAGGTACGTCGGCAAGAATACGGTGGAACGCGCGCGAAAAAGGAAAATGGCGCGCATCCGCAGCGACCACCTGAACGTTCGGCAGGCGATTGAGGCTTTGCAGCAAGCGCGCGCGATGAGGATGCAACTCCATCGCAAGCACTCTTGTGCCTGGATTGCGCCGAGCGAGCAGCGCAGTCTTGCTGCCCGGAGCTGCGCAACAGTCCAGTATTACGTCGCCCTGACCGACCAGCAATGCGATCAACTGCGACGCTTCATCCTGGATAGAGACGCGGCCTTCCTGGTACGCGCGGGTTGCAGTCACATCACCCGAAACAACGCTTCGCGCCGCAGATAAGAGGCGCCCCGGCGTAAGCTGGACGCCAGCCGCGGCAAGCTCGGTTTGAGATTCATTATTGTGAATGTAAATGGCCGTGTCCGATACCTTCTGATCATGGCCGCAAATCTTTCTCGTGACCGCAATTCCGTATTGCCCAATCCAGCGATCCAAGACCCATTCCGGATGAGCCGCGTTCTGAGCCAACGTGATCGCATCGGTCGACCCGGAGATCTTGGCGAAGGCGTCTCCAGCACTGCTCGCAGACATCTTGCGTAGCACCGCATTCACAAACGATGCGGCTGACCGCTTGCGAGCCGCTTTAACCAGTTCCACGCTTTCGAAGATCGCCGCGCGCGCCGGGACTCTGGAAAGAAACTGCAATTGATATACGCCGAGGCGCAGCGCAGTTAGAACCTCGCCATCCAGCCGATCAAGTTTCTGCGACGATGCCGTGGCCAGCCGCCGATCGAGCAAAGACTGCCAGCGGAGCACTCCCATCACCAACTCGGTGGCAAGGCCGTGATCACGCGAAGAAAGCTGCGCAAGCTGGACAGAGTGGAGCAATTCGGAGGCGTAGGAGTTTTCGCGCTCGACTCGCAGAAGAATCTCGAAAGCCGCAGCGCGAGCAGGAGAGACAGCCATGGCTGACTATTGTCCCAGACGGTCGCCGGACTTTGCCCGGTATCCATTGATGAATTCCTGGGCGGTCATGCGGCGTTTGCCCTCGAGTTGCATTTCAATCAGCTCCAGCGTCGTGCCAGCATCTTTGTTTTTCGCGCAGCCGACGAACAGACGCGCTCCGTCCACTGCGATTTCTCCTGACGTCAACGTAGAGGAGTATTGCGCCGGCAACGCGCGATGCACCTGCAGCGTCTTTCCTTTAAAGGTCGTGAACGCCCCCGGCCACGGCTGAAAACCGCGCAGACGATTGAACAGATCGTCGGCTGTGCGAGCGAAATCGATCCGGCCATCTTCTTTTTTCAGGATCGGTGCGAGTGTGGCGTGCGCATGATCTTGCGGAGTTGGACGAACCTTCCCGCCTTCGAGCCCGTGCAGAGTCTCGACCATCAGACTTGCGCCCATGGCCGCTAGTTTAGGGCCGAGCGTCTCCGCTGTGTCTTTCCAATCGATGGAGATTTCCCGCTGCATAAGTATGTCACCGGTGTCGAGCCCGGCGTCAATGCGCATGGTTGTAACTCCGGTGACCGATTCACCGCACGCAATTGCCCACTGAATCGGCGCTGCCCCTCGATATTTGGGAAGCAGCGAGGCATGCAGGTTCAAATTTCCAAGCCGCGGAAGATCAATCATCCACTGCGGGATGATGCGGCCATAGCCGACAACGATGATCGCCTCCGGACCAATCGCCGCAAGCTGATCGCGAAATTCAGTATTGTTCTTGATGGTGGCGGGCTGCACGACAGCAATGCCCAGGCTGATTGCCGCAGCCTTCACGGGCGAAACAGATACCTCCATCCCGCGTCCGCGAGGGCGATCCGGTTGCGTCACAACCAGAGGCAGAGAATGGCCAGCCTCGACCAGCTTCTCCAGCGTCGGAACCGCGAAGCGGGGCGTGCCGCAGAAAACGAGAATCATAAATAAGGGCTCAGGTGTTCGATCTCAGGACATCGTACAACGCGCGCCGCCCACCATTTCGAAAGCGCGTGAAAGACAGTGCGCTGCATCCTGCCTTTTCCTGGACCTGGCGCTCGAGACCCGCCCCTCTACCACTCGCCCGCCTTCACCAATTTCTTGATCTTGCGTTTAATGAGGTCGCGTTTCAGCCCGCTGATATGTGAGATGTAGAGCTTGCCGTTCAAGTGATCGGTCTCGTGCAAAAACGCCCGTGCCAGCAACTCTTCCCCTGTGTGCTCAAAAAAATTTCCCGTGAGATCTTGTGCACGCACGGTCACGGTTCTGGCGCGCGTGACATCCTCGCGAAATTCGGGAATGCTCAGGCAACCCTCGCTGTTTCGCTGACGGCCTTCCTTGCTGACGATTACGGGATTGATCAGCACCAGTTTAGCGCCAGGATCTTCCTTGAAGGTCACGTCTACGACAGCGATTCGTTTTGAAATACCGATCTGCGGGGCCGCCAGGCCAACACCTCGAGCCGCATACATCGACTCGAACATGTCTTCCGCGAGCTTCTTGAGATCGTCGTCGAAGGTGGTGACAGCTGCCGCAGCTTTTTCCAGGACCGGATCGCCAAATTTCACAATTGGATAAATCATGTTCTTAGTCAGAAGTCTCGGATCAATAGCTCTTCAGCTGTTCCAGATAGCCCTGAAAATTTCGTTTCGTTTCTCTCAACGAGTCGCCGCCGAACTTCTCGAGCGCACAACGCGCCAGCGTGAGCGCGACCATAGCCTCGCCGGCCACGCCAGCGGCGGGAACCACGCAGACATCCGAGCGCTCGTATGCCGCCTTCACCGGCTCGCGCGTAGTAAAATCCACTGACTGCAACGGCCGTCGCAGCGTCGAGATCGGTTTCAGATAACCGCGCACCCGAATCTCTTGCCCATTGGAAACACCACCCTCCAGACCTCCGGCGTTGTTGCTCGTGCGCGTGAAGCCCGCGAATCCCGCGTCGTTCTGATAACCGATTTCGTCATGCACCGCCGATCCCATCGAATGCGCGGCTTGAATTGCACTTCCAATCTCGACCGCTTTCACCGCTTGCAGAGACATGACGGCCGCAGCCAGCAGCGCATCCAGTCGCTCATCCCACTGCACATAGCTGCCGAGGCCGGGGGGAACATTGTGCGCCACGACCTCGAAAACTCCACCCACGGAATCGCCCGTGCGTAGAACTTTGTCGACTTCGTTCTTCATGCGCAGCTCGGCATCGGCATCGGCGCAGGAGAGCAGCACCTCGTCTGTGCGCGACAGGGGCTCAATTTGCTCCCACGGAATTTCCCGGTCCGCAATCGAAACCGCACCTACCGTAATCACATGACTCAGAACTTCCACGCCCAATTCACGCAGCAGTAGCTTGGCCAGCGCTCCGATCGCAACCCGCGCCGCCGATTCCCTGGCCGAGGCGCGTTCTAAAACGTAGCGTGCTTCCGTAAAGTCGTATTTCAAAGCTCCCGCAAGATCGGCATGGCCCGGGCGCGGTGAAGCGACACGCTTGTGCTTCTCCCGGTCGCCTGTCTCTACAGGCAGCGCCTCTTTCCAATTCTGCCAGTCGCGATTCTCGAGCATGACTGCGATCGGTGAGCCAATTGTCTTGCCGTGGTGCACGCCTGAAAGAAAGTGCGCCCGATCAGTCTCGATCTTCATGCGTCCGCCGCGTCCAAATCCCTGCTGGCGCCGCCACAACTCGCGGTCGACAAATGCCTGATCCACCGTCAGCCCGGCCGGCAGACCGGAAAGGAACGCAACCAGCGCCTCGCCGTGAGATTCTCCGGAAGTGAAATAGCGCAGCATGTGGAACAGGCATTGTAAATGATGAGGAAAACTTAGGCGCTCATTAGATTTCCGAGATTTTTACGCAGGAGTCTTGCCCGTGCAGGGTACAATTAATCCAGTCGTTAGCCGCCGCGCCCTCTTCGTCACAGACGCGAGGATTATTCATGTTGACAACAAACGCAGGTCCATTTCAACCGGAAGGCGTTAAGCAGATTCGCTGCGTAATCGCCGACGATCACGAAATGCTGCGCTATGGTGTACGGCGCTTGTTGGGAGACAATCCCGAATTCGCCGTTGTCGGCGAAGCTAGTGACGCCGCTGAGGCACTCAAGTTGGTCCTTCAGCACCGTCCTGACTTGGTGCTGCTCGATATCAGCATGCCCGGTATGTCGTCGTTCGAAGCGGGGCGCATCATCGAAGAACACTGCGTCGGAACGCGCATCGTCTACCTCACCATGCACGAAGATCGTGAGTATGTGGAACAGGCGCTGCGCTCCGGTGCCAGCGGCTACCTGTTGAAAGGTACTCCTGCGCCGGTACTGCTGCGCGCTCTACACGAAATACATCGTGGTGAGCGATCGCTGAGTCCTCAGATTGAGACAACATTAAAAGAGGACGCGAATCTGCGTAGCCAGGCAGTGCGAGTGCCGCTGAAAAGAAGTGCTCTGACTTTGCGCGAGCGCGAAGTGATGAAGTTGTTGGCCGAAGGCAACACGGTCAAGAAAGCGGCTACGGTTCTGGGCGTTAGCGCCAAAACTGTGGAAGCGCACAAGTTCAACTTGATGCGCAAACTCGATATTCACAACAAAGCCCAGCTGGTAACGGTCGCCATACAGAAGAAGATCCTGTCGATGCCGGTTCCGACGAACTAGGCTTTGGTCCGAGCCGCGGTAGCTTGCCCAAGCCTCACTGTGGCTCTCGCGCTGTCGTAGCGGCGGCGAGACTAGCCAGGTCAAGAACTTCGAGGTCGGCTCGCTTCTCCGATGCAGGTGCTGCGGAAGTTCGAACCGCGCCAATCCCGGGACGAGCGGATTTCCGATTCACCCACACCGTCGAGATCCCGAGCGAGCGCGCCGGCACCACGTCGTGATAGACGCTCTGGCCGGCGTGTAGTAATTGCGCCGGGGAAATCGCAAGCGCGCGCAGCGCCATCTGAAAATTATTGAGAGAAGGCTTGTAGCTTTTTGCCCGTTCCGCCGTGATCACGGTATCAAATTCCACCGGCAGATGCTGGCGCGTCTCCGCAAATAGATCATCGTCAATATTCGAAATAATGACGAGTTTGTAATGTTTCTGAAGTTCGCGCAACGCAGAAACCGTGTCCGGAAATGGCCGCCATGCATTGACAGATTCGTGCAAGGAGTGAATTTCCGCGGAACTGGCCACAAAATTCAGGCGACCCGCAAACGCACGCACTACCGATTGCAGCACACTCCGATAGCTTTGGTAAGCACCGCTCTCCGCCTCGGCCTCAAATTCCCCATAAAGCTCGAGAATGGCAGCATCGGGCAGAGTTTGAGCGTGATTGGCAAGAACGCCCCGCAGAGTGGGTAGAATTCCAGACTCCCAATCAATCAGAGTCCCGTAACAATCAAAACTGATCGTACTGAAACGTGAGAAGTCCATTAACCCGCTCGAGTAGAAAACAGAATCTATGGAGGCCAAAACTGTAATCGAAGCAGGCCAAGTGTGTAAATAAGAGGTCCAGAAAGGCTGCAAATGAAGAGTGAAAGATCGGTAATTCGGGCGTGTCTCGAGCTTCTAAGCTTTCTGCTCGCTGAACAGATCCAAGTCCAGTACCGGAGCGGAAGAAGTTGGACTCTCCGCCGCAGGCGTGGACACCGGAGCGCTCGGTTCTTCTACGCCGGTCCTTGCCGCCTGAGCCTTCTCACCGCGCAGGAATTTTCTGGAATCGAGCAGCGGCCGGTCAAGCGAGGCGTTATAGCTGGTCCACGGTCCCTCGAGTTCCGACTCGCGCTCGAAGTGGGCACGCATTGCCTCCATCTTGGAGTCCAGATCGTCGAGATAGTGCAGCATAAGCGCTTCAGGGAACATCGGCAGCTTGGGCGATCCAAAGTCGTACTGCCCGTGATGGCTGATGATCATGTGTTCGAGCAGAGTCTTCAGTTCTTGCGGAAAGCCCGGCAGCTGCGCAAGCTTTGCCTGCAACAGCTCCAGTTCGATGATCATATGTCCCAGCAACTGGCCGCGCGTGGTATAGGAAAACGCGCGATTGTAGGTCAGTTCCTGAATCTTGCCGATGTCATGCAGAAACGCGCCAGTCAGTAGCAGATCGCGATTGATCTGCGGATAGTTCCGGCTCATCAGATCGCAGGAGCGAAACAAGGACACAACGTGATCAAGCAGTCCGCCAATGTAAGCATGATGCAGAGTCTTGGCTGCGGGAGCATTGCGATAGCGCTCCGCAATCTCCGCGTCAGCCATAAACAGTTCCACCAGCGATTTCAGATGTGGATCCTGAAACGTACCTACAAACTCGGTCACTGTTCTCCAGAGTTCGCCGATATCCTTCGTGGTCTTGGGCAGGTAGTCGGTGTAGTCGATCTCAGCTTCTTCCATCCGCCGCAGCTTGTGAATCGTAAGCTGAAAACGATTCTTGTACTTGTTGATGAGCCCCTTGATCTTGAGAAAGTCGTCCTGCTCAAAAATGGCGATGAATTCATCGACGTTATCCCACATCTTGGCTTCAATCTGGCCGCTGCGATCGGCCAGAACCAACGCCAGATACGGTTCGCCATTCTTCTTGGCCTTGACCTGCTTGGACGCCACCACAAAGCTGGAGGTGATGATCTTGTTTTCCTGCTGGGAACACTCGGAGATAAAGAACTCTTTCATGAGCCTCCGCGAAATCAGTTTTCGCGCGTGAAACGCAAGCGCCAGCTCGAGCCGGATCGCCTGCCCCAGACACCACTCAGCGTAATCTAGAACACGCCAAGCTTTTTCTTCTTCAGCTTCTTCGCGCCAGCATCCTTATCTGCGGTCTCGACCGGCTTGGTTTGGTTTGAACTGGCTCCCGTGTCGACATAGCCTGCCTTGATGTCGATATAGGCTTCCTCACGCAGCGTGGTGAGGTAGGCGCGCAGCGCCGGCTGGAGTTTTTGCATATACAACGCATCCTGGATGCGCGGTTCCACTTCTTTAAACGGTGGGATACCCCCCGTCTGATGTTCGGTCACCAGCAGGATTACATAGCCCTGTTTAGTACGAATCACATTCGAAACTTCACCCGCCTTCAGCGCGAAGACTACATCGTCTAGTTCCTTCGACATTGTCCCGCGCTTGAAATAGCCGAGATCACCGCCATCTTTCCCTGATCCTACATCCGAATATTTTTTTGCCAGGTCGTCAAACTTTGCGCCCTTGTGAATCTGGTCAACCAGGCCGTCCGCTTTGGCCTTGGCTGCATCTAGTTCTGCCTGTGTCTCTGCTTCGGACGGCGGCACCGGCTTCCCATCAGCTCCGATCGCCGGCTTGGCGGGCCCGTGGGGCGTGATCAGAAGCTCACTCAGGCGAACCTGCTCGGGCTGGTCCAGCTCCGCGCGGTGCTCATCATAGAACTTCTTTTCTTCGTCTTTGTTCATGGACAGCTTCTGACCTACTTCCTGCCCGATCACCTTCTGCGTGATGATCCCGTTGCGCATATTTTGCTTGAAGTCTTCATACGAAGCTCCCTGCGCCTCTGCCGCCTTCTCCAGATCCTCCATGGTTTCGAGCTTCATTTCTTTGCGCATCTCGTCAAGCTTCTTGATCAGCTCGGTGTCCCCTGTAATGCCCAGATCCTTGCCCTTTTGGAGCAGAAGCTGCTGGTCAATCAGATCACGCAGCACGTCCTTTTCCTTCTGGGAAAAATCGCGGTCGGCGTTAGCCGGATCCTGCTGCTGAATGTCCTGCTTGACCTGATCACGGCTCCGGATGTATTCCGTCCGCGAGACGATTTCATTGTTCACCCGCGCAACGATTTCTTCGACTACAGTATCGGCCGGCGAAAGAGATGGGAGCAGCAGCGCGGATCCAATAGCCAACAACAGAGGAAGCTTGGTCGTCTTCATTTAGGGCCTTCTTGAACCTGGGTTACATGAATCTAACGTACACCCGAGGGAAAATTGTCTCTCCATTCTACGCTGTGAGCGCCATGCAGGCCAATGGAGCGGTGGCTGTGTAGTGCTGCCCGTTGCCGAAGTTTGGGGGGGGACCGCTTTGGAAACAATGCGAAGCCAGCCGGTGCCCAAGAAGAACGCTAGTAGAGAAAGGCAGTAGACCGAGCGGCTTCGATCTTATCTTTAGTAAGGCGCGATAATAAGGCGCGATATTCGCGCACCAGCGGTCTCGACAACGTTCGAAATGTATTACCTGAACGGTTGTAGAGCAGCCGGGGCTTCATAGCGTTGCTGACCCCATCCGCAAAGAAAAATGCCGGTCGCCTGCAGCTGCGAAACAAACTGTCGACAACTTGTCCTGTGCCTGCGAGTAATCGCCGGATTGCCGCAAGCTACCAGCGTATTCACAGCACAGAGCCAAGGTGTGGCGTCGCGGCCGAGACTGGAGACATACGAAGTGACAGCCCAATGCGAGGATTCGGCCGGCGACTCGGCTGGTTAAATTCCACGCGTGAGCGTAAGCGCCGTCGCATCATTTTGGTTCGGAGCAATGTGCATGAAGTCCTGCACGCGTTGCAGGATGCGATGCGAAAGATCTTTGGCCGATGATGGGCCCGTCTGCAAGACGTTCCTGACTCCGTCCAGTCCAAATTCCGCGTTCTTGGACTCCGCCTCGACTACACCGCGTGAGACGACTGCCATCGAGCTCTTCGGACCCAGACCAACAATGCGTGCATCGGTGGGCGCCAGCGAAAACAGGCCGAGCGGCAGGCCGGTCGCGGGCAACTCGACCACGCTCGCGTCGTCGCGCAGCAGCCCCGGAGTGTGGCCGGCATTGATGTAGCAGACCGTGCCCAACTCTTCGTTGTAGCACCCGGCGAAGGCCGGGCAGCTGCGCACGCCGCCGGCAGCGCGCATGATCTCAAGATTCAGACGGCGCGACAGCTCGATCATCGCCTCCGATTCGTTGAGTTCAGGAACGGCAAAAATCTGCTCCCCGGCCGTCCGGAAACAAGCTTGCGCCGCTTGCAGCACGGGAGCGCCGGTTTCACGTTTACCGGCCAGGTCGAGCAAGCCGAAAAGAAAACGTTGCGGGCTGACCCGCAGAAATTCGTGAAAATCGCCCCCGGCGCGCGAGGAAAAATAAGCGACCGCCAGGTCAGCGCCTTGGAGTTCGGGACTATCTCCCTGGACGATCTCCGGAGCCGGTTCGACCGTCGAGCCAAACCCGAGTTTTGTAAGGAAACCTACCATGAGAGGCGAAATTTAGCACAAACCATGCCCCTGGGCAATGAGCGGGAAGTGGGGGTACAAGCACGAAAACCGAGCGAAGTCCGGAATTCCTTCGCTTTCAAGCGAATATGCACAGGAGACTGACACTACGAGCTGCCAAAAGACGGAGTTTATCCCCCGTATTTCGCTTTCAGCGAGCGCGTCATCTCCTCCTGAAATTGCCGATAGTCGGCGTGCAAAGTAGCGCGTAGAGCGGCTTCTGTGGAGCTGCCCTGCGACAAGAGTTCAAGAATGTGCGCAATTTCTGTCATTCCGTAAGCGTCGCGGACATATTCCGCCGCGGCGAGAGACTCGGCATACGCTACGGTTGCCTCCGGCGCGGAGAAGTTCATGAAACTGCCTTCGAGAACGTTGAACGGAATTTCATTCCCCGCCGCGAACAGCTGCGCCAGTTGATGTCCATTCGACGCGGACGACTTCCCCTCTTCGAGCTGCGCGATGCCCTCATTCAGCCAGGTCGGGCAGCGGTTACTCGACATCTGCGAAACAAACGAATGTGTCAACTCATGTTTCAGAACCCGGGCAAGTTCAGGGGTAACGCTTGGAACTCCGCTGATCGGAACGCGCAACTTGCCGTCATTAATCGCCCCTGTCCATGAAGGCGCGCGAGTAACGTCAAAGAATGCCTGTTGCGTGTAGAGCGTAACCGCAATATTGTTGTGCGGTGAGTAACCTAGATCGCGAACTAAATCGTCATACTCGGAGTCGAGCGTGGCGAGCAGATCGCGCCGGAAATTTTCGGATGTATCTTTTCCCTCAAAGTGCAGGTTAAAGTGGCTGCTTTCCCGTTGCGAGAAGTCCGATTCGGCGCTCGATTCGCGCTCGGCGCGAGCCAGATACTGGCTAACTGTGGCGTCCGGACGCAGCGCGAGCGACTTCTTCCAGGAGCGAATGGCGTCCGGCGTATGATCGCTGGCGAATTGCACAAAGCCCAGCATGGCGAGGGCATCCGCCGAGTCGGGAGCAACCGCGGCCGCATGTTGCGCATAAGGCAGAGCCTCCGCAGCTTGCCCTGTCCGCATCAAAGTAGCAGCATAGTAGATCAGCAAAGTTGAGTTGTCCGGTTGAAAGCCAAGCGCAGATTCGTAATAGCGCTTAGCCTGCGCAAAGTTGCCATGATCGGATTCATGCTTCCCGGCAAGAAAGTATGCGGTAGCGGCGATCTCAGAATTGGCAGCTTGTGCCAGGCTGGCGAGCGCGTCGGTGTCGACTTTTCCGCCGCGAATCACTTTTCCGGCAACATCCGCTTCGTGGTCGAATGAGGGCGCGGTCGGGATGATACCCGCAGCGCTAACGGATCCTCCGGATCCGCCATGAACCGGTGCTACGCCGCCATGATCGATGTGGTCGACCGAGGATTTCGGTATCGCATATGTGTCTTCGCCCAGGTCATATTCAACGTGGTCTTTGGTTTCGCGGACCTCATCCGCCCAGATGGTGCGCCCATTCTTTAGATGGATGACGTCCGCGCTCGCGGGAAGCGCCGCTAATAGCACTAGAATGAGGACGAAGACGCGCACTCGGCTGATTCTATCAATCGCGCGGAGGGGTCGTAAGGTGACCAAGGTGCTGCAACTCGGGTGGCGGATCTCCGGATTGGTGTCCCTCCTCATTGCCGCCTCTTGGGCGCAAGCTCCATCGCCAAATGCCCAATGTCCGCAAACGACCAGCGCCCTCTACGCGCGCATCCGCTCCGTGGAACTCGATCCACAACGCGTGTACCGCATTCGCGACGCCTCGATTGACCGCCCAAATCTCTACTTGGATTTTGACGACGGCACGCTGGCGTTTACCGAAGATATCTGCGGACGCATCACCGGTGCGTTCTTTGAGGGCGACGGCGAAGTCCGATTGCAACCACCCAATCGTATCGAGCGCGGATCGCTGGCATTATTCACCGGCATGGCGATTCTCGAGGAACAGTTCTCTTCAGCATATCTGCGCTTCAACGACGATACGGCAGCTGCGTTGCAGCCGTTTCTATCTCCCACGCCCAACGCCGCGGACTTCATAAAACAATGGGGCAGCACCAGCCAAACCCTGGCTGAATTCGACTCCCTCCGTCTGCTCGTGGACTTCAGTCATTTTCTTCCTCGCCCGAATGCAGGCGAACTAGCGCAAAAATTCCCGTCTCTGCTCCACGCCCACCTGCTAGGCAAGAAACTGGGCGAATTTGAGGTTTTTTGGGATGTCTCAGCCGCCGAATCATTGTCGGCAGCCCAGCCGAAGATGAGAGACGGCATCCTCTTCTTCGACATTTGGACCTCGTTCGCGCCCAACGCCAGCGCATCGACTGCTCCATCGGCCGGTGATGTCTCGATCACCAACTTCCAGATCCGCGCCACGGTGGAGCCTCCGACGCGATTGCAGGTATCAGCCGATGTAAAAGTTCGAATACGCAATGGAGGCGAAAGGACGCTGTTGTTTGAGCTGTCCCGTTATCTAAAGATTAGTGCCGTGGAGGTCGACGGGCGGCCAATCGATTTTATCCAGAACCCGGCCATTGAAGGGTCACAGTTGGGCCGCAGGGGAAACGATGTCGTGGCAGTGGTATTTCCGTCTCCTCTCGCAACTAGGCAGGAACTGAAGCTGACCTTCCACTATGCGGGCGACGTTTTATCGGAAGCGGGAAACGGATTGCTCTATGTGGGCGAGCGCGGCACCTGGTATCCCAACTTCGGTTTGAGCCCGGCGCTGTTCGACATGGAATTTCACTATCCCGCGTCTTGGACGTTGGTCGCGACGGGAAAACAGATCACGCACACCGAAGGGACGGCAGCGAACGAAGAAGCCGGAGCGGGGGTCGGAACCAAGACCGTTTCAAGGTGGACCACGGAGCGGCCCATCCCAGTCGCCGGCTTCAACCTGGGCAAATATGCTCGCGCCGAGGCTAAAGCAGGAAACATTCTGGTCGAAGCGTATGGCACCAAGGGAGTGGAGAAGACATTTCCAAAAGCGCAGACGGAAATGATTCAGCCCCCGACTTTTTCGCGCAGTCATCCGAGCCCTACAGATCCTATGGTGGTGACCTCCCCTTCGCCGTCACCAGCACGCGACGTGCAGGCCGTAGCCGACAAAGCGGCAAAGGCCATCGGAACATTCTCACAATGGTTCGGTCCCTACCCCTACGACTCGCTGGCGCTCACTCAAATGCCAGGAAATTTAAGCCAGGGATGGCCGGAACTGGTGTTCCTCTCGAGCTTCGCGTTTCTCAGTCCCCAGGAACAGTCGGATCTTCGTCTCGATCCCGTGTATCGCAGTATTGACAGTCAGGTATTAGTGCACGAAACGGCGCATCAGTGGTGGGGCGATTTGGTGCTGTGCCCCAGCTATCGCGATCAGTGGCTCTCCGAAGGCCTCGCGGATTATTCGTCTCTGCTGATGCTGGAGCAACAGAACCCTGCCCAATTCCGGCAAGTGCTGGAAAAATATCGCCGCGATCTGATCAGCAAGAACAAAGACGGCGAGCGGTCGAGCGATGCGGGACCGGTGACGCTCGGTCCGCGCCTGGAGTCGTCGCGTTTTCCTGATGGATACGAGACGGTCGCCTACGAAAGAGGGACATGGCTGTTTCATATGCTGAGATCGATGTTTCGCGATTCAGTTCTTCACGATTCCTGGCGCGATGCCGATGCCGCATCCCGTTCCCGAAAGGGGATGGCGAATCCGCTGAATCCCGACGAGCCATTTCTCCACGCCCTGCGAAAAGCCAGAGAGTTGTACGCGGGAAAGACCATGAGCACCGAGCAACTGATTCGAGTTTTCGAAGAAGAGCTGCCACGCCCACTTTGGTACGAGAAACGTCCCAAACTGGACTGGTTCTTGGAAGGTTGGATCGAAGGGACGGCAATTCCCGAGTTGAAAACTCGCGATATTCGCATCTCCGAGACGGCTGGAGTGACCACCGTCACCGGCGTGATCGTACAAAAGGACGCGCCCGACGATCTGGTCACCGCAGTACCGGTCTACGCGACGACGGCGACCAATACGATGTTTTTTCTGGGCGAAGTACTCGCAGACGGCGCAGAGACTCGCTTCCGGCTGCGCGCTCCGAGTGGCGCCCGTAAGATTGTGCTTGATCCGAAGCAGACGATTCTCAGCCTATCGAAGTGAGCGCGCCGAAGTAGGATCGGGTCCAGTAGCGACGTTCGTGAAGAGCGTGCCTGTTCCCCAATTCCGCAGGGCCATGCCATTGCTAACTAAACCAAGAGTCCGGAACAGTGCCGTCGCCAAATCCTTGGTTTCACTTGCATAGCGACCGATTTCTTCCTATCCTTGCCTTCAATATTTCATTCGCTCAACGATTCAATCGTTCACGATGGATCACGGGTCCCAGGCTTTGCTGCTCGAGCTGTTCACGATTTTCCTGGCCGCGAAGGTGGTCGGAGAAGTCTTCGAACGCCTCCGCCTTCCCGCCGTCCTGGGCGAAATCCTCGCCGGCGTTGTGCTCGGTCCTTACGCCCTGAACTGGATTCATGCCAGCGACACCATTCATTCCATCGCCGAGATCGGCGCCGTCTTCGTTCTTTTCAACGCCGGCCTAGAGACCAGCCCCGGGGACTTGATCCGCGTCGGACGAACCGCACTCCTGGTTGCCCTGGCGGGAATTGTATTTCCGTTCGTGCTCGGCTTCGGCTACATGAAGTTGATTGGCGACGTTACCACCGAGGCGATCTTTGTCGGAGCCGCCATGGTTGCAACCAGCGTCGGAATCACGGCGCGCGTGCTCGCCGATCTCAAAGTGCTCTCATCGGAACTGGCAAAGGTGATTCTCGGCGCCGCCGTCTTTGACGACATCCTGGGAATGGTCCTGCTGGCCGTGGTCGCCGGTGTGGCCAGCGGTGGAGCTGTCGAGTGGCTGCACTTGGGCGTTCTTGTCGTCGAAGCCGCAGCGTTTGCCCTCTTCATGATCTTCGTGGCACCAGGCATCGTCCGCCAGATCGGAAGCGGAGTCGATAGGCTTTCCACCCACGACGCGCCGCTGGTAACAGCGCTGATCCCCTGTTTATTCTTCTCTTGGTTGGCGGCAAAGATCGGCATGGCCGCCATCATCGGAGCCTTTTTCGCCGGTCTCATGTTCGCCGACTACGCTCCGCGCTGGAACCTCGTACCCAAAGCGCACGCCATCAATGAATTTCTCGCGCCATATTTTTTCTTCTCCATCGGGTCCCAGCTCAATGCGCGTCTGTTTACTGGAAGCGTGCTGAAAACTGCGCTGGTAATTTCCGCGTTGGCCATCATATCGAAGGTCGCAGGCTGCAGTCTGCCGATGCTCGGCAAAGGTTGGCACTCCGCGCTGGCCGTGGGCGTAGGCATGATGCCACGCGGAGAAGTTGCTCTCATCGTGGCGCTGGCTGGCCTAAATGCTGAAATCGTAACGCAGCCGACGTATGCCATCGTCGTGTTCATGACAGCGGTGACCACGATTCTCGCACCTCCGCTGCTGCGCTACTTGTTGCGTAGCCAGACGGCGCCCGTGACCGCCTGATTCTTCCGTTTGACGCTTCACTGTTCTTTACCCACCTGCGACCGTCGCCGACGTTTATAATCGCCGTTCTTACTTCGGTCCCCAAATTAAGTTCCTAAGGAGCACTGATGACACTCGAAGGCCGAGTTGCGCTAGTTACGGGAGCGTCGCAAGGCATCGGCCATGCCTGCGCGCGAGCGCTGGCGCGGGAGGGCGCAACCATAGCTGTAGCCGCGCGTAATCGTCAGAAACTCGACGAACTGGTAGCCGAGATCGCGGCTGCCGGTGGCAACGCTGCTGCCTTCGTCATGGACGTTGCGGACGAAGAGCAGGTAAAGTCCGGCGTCAAAGCGGCGATGGCGCAATTCGGCAAAATCGACATTCTGGTCAATAACGCTGGCATCACCCGCGATCAGCTGCTCATGCGCATGAAGCGCTCCGATTGGGACTCCGTCCTCGACACCAATCTGACCTCCGCCTATCTCTGCATCCAACAGGTAATCGGTTCCATGCTCAAACAACGCTGGGGACGGATCATCAGCATCACCAGCGTCTTCGGCCAGATGGGACAAGCTGGCCAAGCCAACTACGCGGCCTCCAAAGCCGGACTCATCGGCCTGACCATGGCAATGGCGCGCGAAGTGGCGTCGCGCAATATCACCTGTAACGCGGTAGCTCCCGGTTTCATTGAGACCAGCATGACCGCCGCGCTCAGCGAAGAGTTCAAACAGAACGCAGTGAAGCAGATTCCGCTAGGCCGAGTAGGCTCTCCCGAGGACGTAGCCGGCGCTGTCCGTTTTCTCGTCTCCGACGATGCGTCCTACATCACCGGCCACGTGCTGAACGTAAACGGCGGACTGCTGATGGGTTAGCGAGTAACGGGCTAGCGTCAATGTAGGAATTTTTCGGCGCCCGTCCAACTGCTAATCCGGAGTCCAGCCCAGGTAATCTCCATGCCCCTCGAATACCGAAGCTATTTTTGTCAGGCGAAACAGTTCCTGCAAGCGTGAGTTCAGATTGATCAGTCTCAGCCCGCAACGCTGCCTCCGGGCGGACAAGTAGATTGCGATAATCGCGCCCAGGCCCGAACTGTCCATGTAGCTCACGTCCGTCAAATCCAGCACAATGCACTTGGTCTCCGGCATCAGACTGCGGACCGTCGTTTGCAGTTCGGCAGAAGTGTAAGAGGTGATCTTGCCGGTGCAACGGACGGTGATTTCGTCAGGGTTCCGTATCGTTTTAAAACTCAATTCTGGAGGCGGGACAGGATTCGCGCCCATAAGTGGCACTCCTCGGGTAAGCGGAAGTCAAGCTGGAGCTTTCAGGCGACCGCCAGACGGCTATAGAACTTGGGCCAGCCAGAACGCTATAAGATACTCCCGGCGCCAGCAAAGTCAAGCCAGATTGTTGATGGACGAACTAGACTTTGTTGCTATCAAAACTCCGAAAACCTCAGCGGATGGGCCCGCCAATGCGCCTCGCGCCGTCGAGCTACTCGGAGGGTTTTCTATGTTGCGGCAACTTTCCCGTCCGAATGTAAGTATTCTGAAACACCGTTGTGCAGATGCTGTCTTCGCCAACCGAATACATGTACGTGGTGGTTCCGAGGAACGAATTCGTATCGACAAAAGTAAACGTTGTGGAAAATGTCGCGGCTTCCGTTCCCCGTCCGGGGAAACGCCTGCCCCGATACTCGCCAGACCAGGTATCGACTCCAGCCGCGGGCGTGGCGGGAAAGTCTAATTCCTGAATGAAGTTTCCTTCCGAACCGTTAATGGAGTGCCGCTCCACGGCGCCCGTTTCTTGCGGTCCAGGATAATAGAAGTAACTGGCCAGGTAGTCGCCTTGCGCCGCCCCGCACGTTCCCCCGTTGGTTGCCGTTGCGGAAACGACATAACTCGATACACCGTAGATCCCGACGCCCGGTCCGGTCGTCCCGAACGCAATGCGTGGGACCGCAAGGGCTACTACCGTGAAAACTCCGGCGACGAACTTAACTGAAATGAGCTTGAGCATGGCTCCCTCCGTTCAAGATCAGACAATCTGGACTTGCCGGTTAGGGAGTTTACTGGGGTAAGGGGGGCGAGTCAATCGAAAGCCGCCTCTGTGCCCAGAGCGGCCTGTGGCGGAGCCGCCGTGCCTGCTAACCGTGCCAAGACCACTGACTTGAGGTTCTCTGCGCTCGGGCAGGTTTACGCCTTCAGCGGAGATTGTGAACGATGAGAATCATGCCGGGACGCAAAGTTGCGATGTCCCGGTTGTCGTGCTTGAGAGCGGTCACAGTGGTGTTGTAGGAGTTGGCGATCGAGTACAAGGTCTCACCGGGCTTGACCTTGTGACGGGTCACAGCGGGCCGGCTGGCCTCTGCGCTCTGCATTGCAACGGGATGTTTTGACTTGCTGGAATGCTGGCTTGCAACTTGCGTTTCGGCGCTTCGGGTCACCGGCAGGTGGAGATACAGGACTTTTCTTCCGGCCAGGCTGCTGCCTTTAATGCGGTTCCAGCTGCGAATCATTTTAGCGGACACGCCGAAATTCTCTGCTACCGACTCGACCGTATCGCCCTTGCGGATCTTGTAATGCGTAATGGCGCGGGCGTAGGTGCTGCCGTCCGCTTGTTTGCTGGGAGCGATCGGGATGATCAGCCGGGTCTCGGGCGCAATCGCATTCAGGTTGAGTCCATCGTTGCTGCGCCGCTCATTAAGGTCGTTCGCCTCGGCAATCGATCTCGGAGTGGTGTGATAGGTGCGGGCAATGGAAGCTAGAGTTTCTCCCGCCTGTACCTTGTGATAACGCCAGGAGACACGTTTGTCGGTAGGAATCGAGGCGACTGCCGCTTCGAATTTGTCGGCGGTTCCCGCCGGCAGATGGAGCTCAAATTCAGAATCCTTCGGAGTCGTCATGCGCAGAAGACTTGGGTTCAGATCCGACAAGTCTTCGGCGGTGGCATCGACGCATTCCGCGGCTAGCCGAAGATCAATGGGATAGTCGATCTTTACGGTGTCGTAAGGAATAGGTTTGTCTTTAACGATGGAATCCAGTCCATACTGGGCGGGATTTTTGGCCATGATGGTGACGGCCACAATGATGGGAACGTAGTTGCGGGTTTCCTTCGGCAGCACATTGCGCCGGTAGAGCTCCCAGAAGTCAGCGTAGCCTGTGCGTTTGACGGCGCTCTGGACGGTGCCCGGGCCGGAGTTGTAGGCCGCCATGGCCAGGTACCAATCTCCGAACTCGTTGTAGAGATCTTTTAGGTGATGTGCTGCTGCGCGCGTGGCTTTTTCGGGATCCTGGCGGTCATCGACCCACCAGTTGCGCTCGAGTCCGTAGCCTTTGGCGCGGCTGCCCATGAACTGCCACATGCCGCGGGCTCCCGCTCTCGAAACTGCCAGAGGATGAAAACCGGATTCGGCTTGGGCAAGATAGATGAGCTCCTGGGGTACTCCCTGCTCCCGCAAAACGCGGTGGATCATGTCTTCGTAGCGGCCGGAGCGGGCTAGCGCGTGTTCGAGAGTGCCGCGTCCGCGGTTGGAGAAATAATTGATATAGCCGGCAACCTGGTCGGTCATCACCAGCGGCAAGTCGGAATGCGTACTTTTCAGTTCGGCTTCGGCCTTGGCTTTGACATTCTGGTCGACGGTGGGCGTCAGTTCATTGGCTTCGTCGATCGGCGCAGGCTCGGACTTTTGCTCGGCGAATCCGTCGCCTTGCTGGAGGGCGGCGGCTTCGAGGCCATTGATGCCGTCGAGGATGCGGTCCAGTTCCTGCTCCAGACGGTCGTCCGATTTGAGGTCGAATCCATTGCCCAAGAGCTGGTTAAAGGCGGAGTCGAAATTGAGCTTTGCGGCTTCAAGGTGACCCGCTTGGTAGTTGTCCTGGCCGGCCTGGTATTCCTTCTCTACCCGTGCGATCAGGTCGGCTACGGGATCAACTTTCAGGGCTTGTGGAACCTGCGGCTTCGATTGCGGTTCGGCAGCGTTCGACTTCGTCTGATGTGGATCCGGCGAGTTGCTGGACGATGCGACCAGCGCCGGTGCCTGAGCTTGCGAGGGCGGCAGGAAGGACGATTTCTGGGCGGTTTGGCAGCCGATGGTGGATCCTAAGGTCGCCGTCACTACCAATATCGATGCGATGCAGAACAGGCCCACTCGAGTTTTGGAAGAAAACCCCATATTTTCAGAAACTTACCGAAACCCCTCCTGAGTGCAACCTGCTTGCTAGCTACTATTGAGATGGTACTATCGCAAAATTCGTTGGGTCAACGCCACGTAAGACACATTGCAGCCGTTACCTTGGGAACTGGCTGGGCATGTTACCCCAGCGCGCCGGGAAATGGCAACCGAGTCTTTAGACCAGTCTTAGACGAGTCTTTAGACGTACTTAGACGTACCGGATCCTCAGACGTACCGGATCATCGAAAGTCCATGGAAGGTGAATATGAAAGCGACCGAGATCAAACAAACAGGCGGCCCGGAAGTGATGGAATTGGTGGACATACCGGCTCCGCAGCCGAAATCAAACGAAGTGGTGGTGAAGATCAAGGCGGCGGGCGTCAACTTTATTGATGTCTATAACCGCGAAGGGCGCTACAAGGCTCCGCTGCCGCTGGTCTTGGGACAGGAAGCGGCGGGCGTCGTGCTGGCGATAGGGTCGGACGTGCACGGCTTTGCCGTAGGGGAGCCGGTTGCTTACACGTCGGTGCTGGGGAGCTATGCCGAGTACGCTGCGGTGCCGGCAGACCGCTTGGTAAAGATTCCACCGGGTGTGGGGGAGCGTCAAGCCGCCGCCGTCATGTTGCAAGGATTGACGGCGCACTACCTGGCTTATGACACGCATCCCTTAAAAAAAGGTGAGACGGCGCTCATTCACGCTGCTGCAGGCGGAGTCGGATTGCTGCTGGTGCAGATGGCCCATAACCTTGAGGCGCACGTGATTGCCACGGTCTCCACGGAAGAAAAGGCGACGCTCGCGCGCAAAGCGGGAGCGGATGACGTCATTCTTTATACCCAGACGGATTTTGAGGCGGAGACGAAACGGCTGATGGGCGGTAAAGGCATCGACGTGGTCTATGACTCGGTGGGTAAGACAACGTTTGAAAAGGGGCTGAATCTCCTGCATCCGCGCGGAATGATGGTGCTGTTCGGTGGATCGAGTGGGGCGGTCGCGCCGATCGATCCACTGCTGCTGACGCACAAAGGGTCACTGTTTCTGACCCGGCCATCGCTGGCGCATTACATTGCTACCTCGGAGGAATTGCGCGCCCGTGCGGCCGCAGTCTTCGGCATGGTTCGCGATGGCAAACTCAAGCTGCGGATCGAGCACGTGTATCCGCTAGCCGAAGCGCAACAGGCGCACCGCGATCTGGAGGCGCGGAAGACGTCGGGAAAGTTGCTGCTGTTACCGTGAGCTGACCTTCAGTTGCGTCATATCGCCGCCGAGTCTCATCATGAGCGCGGGACCTATGAATTTCAGTGCTGCCGCCGAAATGCATACTTCGCTTCGCCGTCCTTACGAGGCGGATCTGCGCGAGTAATTCTTCAGGTACGCGGGCAACTCTTCGATGCAGCGCTCGTCGCGGATTGCTGCGCCAACGGTCACGTCAAGCGGGATCACTCCTGCCCACGTTGGGAAAGAGTAATCTTCCTCGTCGTCGATCGCTGGGCCGACTCGAACTTTGGCTGAAAACTCGGTAATTGGAAGACGCAAAACTGAAGTCGCCTTCAGCTCTTTTTCGTTGGGCTGACGCGAATCGTCCCAGCGATGGGGGATAATGTGCTCGCTCAACGTCCGCAGGGCTGCAAGTTTTTCCGCCCGATCGTCAATCAGCGTTGCCGTTCCTAGAATTACGACGGAGCGGTAGTTCATCGAGTGATTGAAGACAGAGCGGGCGAGCACTAATCCATCGAGCAACGTGACCGTGATGCAGATGGCGACACCTTGATTAAGATTACGCAACATGCGGCTGGCGGCGGAGCCATGAATATAAAGCACGTCTCCCACGCGGCCGTAAGACGTTGGGATGACGAAGGGCTGGCCGTCTGCGACGAAGCCGACGTGGCAGACGAATGCTTCATCGAGAATCTGGTTAACCGTGTCGCGGTCGTAAACCGCCCGCTGCGGTTCGCGCACTACGCGCGTGCGTGGAGTTGGAGTAGGATTACCGGGATTCAAACTGGCGGACTCTAGATTATCGGACGTTGAATCGATGGGCGTTGAATCGATGGGCGTTGGATCGATGGACATGAAGCAAACTTCCCAGGCAGGCGCCAAGAGTGGTGACGGAGAATTCTAGCAGGTCAGAGCAACAGGCCAGTGGCGGCGCGCAACTCGATTGCCGCGGATTGAGTCTAGACCAATCATCTGCTGGATCGCATCGATCATTGGATCGCAGAACAGAGAATCGATAAAGTCGACGTGCGACGGAGGAACGTTTCTGAATATTGGATTCGTACTGCTGCTGGCATTTGGTATTGGCGTTGTGACTGGCTTGCGATCGATGACGGCTCCCGCCGTTGTGGCTTGGGCGGCCTATCTGGGTTGGATCAATCTTTCCAGTTCGCACCTGGCATTCATGGGTTCTGTCTGGGCGGTCGGCATTTTTACTCTCGGCGCCCTGGGCGAATTCGTTGCCGATCAACTTCCGAACACTCCCGCCCGCACAGCCCCTGTAGGGCTGAGTGCTCGAGTTCTCATGGGCTTGCTGACCGGCGCATCTCTCGGCATCTCGGGCGGAGCATCGCTTTGGCTCGCAGCTCTGGTCGGGGCGATCGGAGCAATTGCCGGCGCATTTGGCGGTTATCAAGCTCGCGTCGGGCTGGTCCGAGCCCTTCATGTTCCCGATGTTTTCGTTGCCATCCTGGAAGATTTGGTCGCAATCGGGCTCGGACTGCTGCTGGTCTCAAGATTCTGAATCCTTATAATTACTAAACCAACTATTGAACGGGCGTTCCCATATGACCCCTCCGCAGCAATTCGACGCCATCATCATTGGATCAGGGCAGGCAGGCACTCCGTTATCGACTGCGTTGGCCGCTGCTGGAATGCACACGGCTCTCCTTGAACGGTCCCATGTGGGTGGGACGTGCGTGAATGAAGGATGCACTCCGACCAAGATAATGGTGGCGAGCGGTAGAGTCGCTTATCTGGCGCGGCGCGCAGCCGACTATGGAGTAAACACCGGCTCGATCAGTATTGATCTTCGAAAAGTTCGCCAACGCAAACGCGACATCGTCGACAAGTTTCGCAATGGCAGTCAGGCGGGTATTGAAAAGACGGCGAATCTTGAATTGATCTTTGGCGAGGCGAAATTTACGGCCGCGAGGACAGTTGAAGTTCGCTCGAGCGACGGTGCTGTGCGTTCTCTTTCCGCGAAATATGTCTTCATTAATGCCGGTACCCGCGCCGCTCGTCCCAAACTGGATGGAATCGATGACGTTCCGGCTCTTGACAACGTTTCTATCATGGAGCTCGACGCCGTTCCCGCTCACCTCTTGATCCTTGGCGGAGGCTACATTGGGTTGGAGTTCGGACAGCTCTTCCGGCGTTTCGGCAGTCGTGTGACGATCGTCGAGTCAGGCAGTCAACTTCTCAAGAAGGAGGATCCCGACGTCGCCAAAGAAGTCGCGAAGATTTTTCAGCAAGACGGGATCGAGGTTTTGCTGAACGCAAAAGCGATCCGCGTACGGCAGGCAGAGGGAAACATTCAGTTGGAGGTGCAGCAGCAAGGCCCTTCGACGACTTTGATCGGTTCACATCTTCTGCTAGCAACCGGGCGTGTGTCGAATTCGGACACTCTGAACCTTCGAACGGCGGAGATTGAAACAGACGATCACGGCTTCATCCGCGTGAACGATCGCCTGGAAACCACGGCCAGCGGCGTGTACGGGCTGGGCGATATTAAGGGTGGTCCCGCCTTTACACATATTTCTTATGATGATTTTCGGATTATCCGGGCCAACCTGCTCGAAAAGAAAAGCGCATCGACTAAGAATCGTCTGCTGTGCTACGCAATTTTTATCGATCCGCAGCTGGGACGAATCGGCCTGACCGAAACCGAAGCGCGGGCGCAGAGCAGGAATATCCGCGTCGCGAAGCTGCCCATGACTTCCGTTGCACGCGCGCTCGAAGTGGGTGAGACTCGCGGATTTATGAAAGCCATCGTAGACGCCGACACAAATCAAATACTGGGCGCGGCCGTTTTAGGAATTGAGGGCGGCGAAGTTATGGCCGCGTTTGAACTTGCGATGATGGGAAAACTGTCTTACAACGTATTGCGCGACGGCGTCTTCGCCCACCCCACGCTCGTGGAATCGCTGAACAATCTGTTTATGGCAATGGACAGCGGCAAGTAGCACATCATTGCTACATCGGCGCCGCGCCCTTTTTTGACGGCAAAAGGTCAAGCCACAGGCGAGTGCGAAAACGAGAACAATCGCAAACCCCCGTTCCTGAACTAATTCCAGCCGGTCCACGACTACAGCAGTCCGCCGGTCTGTATCGCCAGGCTGTTGAGCGCCATCTCCAGTTTGGTTATCGCCTCACCGAGTTCAGGATGATTTCCAACTTTGTTTTGCAGTTCCTTCAGAATCTTGTGAGCACTGACTACATGCTCTGCCGCCTGGTTCGTCTCTGGTTCCGGCTTCGGTAGGTCTGGTGTTGACATAGTCGATCGCTCCCTCGTACACGACGATTCTATACGCGATCGTGTTTACCTAGGATCATTGCTCCGCAGGAACATTCGCTCTGTACGAACCCTCCGTATGTGATCATCGAAAAAAAGCCGTGATGGGATCGACACAAGAGAAGCCCTCTCCTAGCCTGGCCCATGCATCTCATGAGTATGCTCAGAGTCGCCACCGGCTTGACGGCGCTGTTTCTGCTTTTCGGCGCTGCCGTGGGCCAGGACGAGCCAACTTTTAGCACTCAGGGCAACCTGGTGCCCGTCCCGGCACTGGTGAGAGACGCGTCCGGTAACGCCGTCTATGGACTGAAGGCCGAGGACTTCATCATCGAGGATGATGGCGTCGCTCAGTTGGTTCATATGGATGAACCGGCGGAGGCTGAACCGATATCGTTGGTGATTGCAGTGCAGTGCGGGCGCCGCGCCAACCGGGAGTTTGGCAGACTTGCCGGCTTGGCCGCCATGCTCGATCCCGTCCTGAGCGGACGTCAGAATGAAGCGGCCTTGCTCCTGTTCGACAGCAGGCTGAATCTGGTGCACGATTTTACAAACCAGGCCGATGTCATCGAAAACGATTTAAAGCATTTGGACTCGGGCGACGATGGCGCAGCCATTCTCGATGCCGTGGCCTATTCGGCGAAAATGCTTGGCAGAACGCCGGAAGGACGACTGCGCGTACTGCTGCTGATCAGCGAGACGCGGGACCATGGCAGTCGCTTTGCCAAGATTGACGATGCCGTGAGGTTGGTGGGCCTCACCCATACCCTGGTCTACTCGCTGCCATTTTCGCCATATATTTCGCAGCAACTGGATACGGCGCGGGGGAGCAACAAAGATGAATGGGGCCCGACCATGGACATTATCGAGAAACTTGCCGCCGCCCGGCAGGCGATGCGCCAGAATTCCGCGAAAGCGCTGGCATCCATGACGGGCGGCGAGTACGAACTCTTTGCGACGCGCAAAGGTTTCGAGTCAGACATGGTCAGCTTTGCGAATCACCTCCACAGCCGTTATCTGCTGAGCTTTGAGCCGAAGAATCCACACGCGGGCCTGCATAGAATTCAAGTTCGATTGAGGCATCCGGCGTCCAATCAGACGGTCTTATTCAGGAGCACGTATTGGGTAGCTGAGGCGGGGCGCTGATGCTGCCGTCCGAAAAACTTACTTGCGCCGGCGGGGGGTGGCAGGTTGGGGCCGCTCTTCGAAAACCGCAAACTGAATTTTCTTTTCCACTGGATCGATCCGGTCGACCAGCACGCGGATGCGATCTCCCAGTCCGTAAGTTTTGCGCGAACGCTGACCGATGATCTGGCGTGTGTCTTCGTGGAAAGTATAACGGTCGTCGGTGAGTGTGCCGAGCGGTACCAGGCCTTCGACGAAGAGGTCGGTCAGTTCCACGAAGAACCCGAACTTGGTCACGCTGATGATCAGGCCGTCGAAGTCTTCCCCGATGCGGCGCTCCATGAATTTTGCTTTCTTCCACTCCATCAGGCCGCGTTCGGCCTCGTCGGCGCGTCGTTCGGACTGGCTCGATTCATCGGCGATGTCGTGGAGTTCTGCGAGCGGGATCGGTCCGCCCAGAGGCTCGATCGCCTGTTGATAGGCGCTGTGATCGCGGCGCTTGGACCAAGGCGACGGCGCCGAAATATCGCGATCTTCTTTTTTGTGCGGGCGAGAAGCGGGTCCTTCGTTGTGCTCGGGATGAGCAACAGGAGGAGATTGCGACACACCGACAGGAATTTCGCCGTCGCGTTTTTCGGACGATTCTCGCAGTACTTCTTTCAAGATCCTGTGCACGATCAGATCGGGGTAGCGGCGAATCGGGGAGGTGAAATGTGTATAGGTGGTGGCGGCGAGCGCGAAGTGTCCACGATTCTCTTCGGAGTAGCGGGCCTGCTTCAGAGAACGCAGCATCAGAAAGCTTAGGATTCTCTCTTCCGGCTTGCCCGCGATCTTCTCCGTGAGTTTTTGATACATCCGCGGAGTAACGTGGACTTCTTTGGGCACTTCGATTTCACGGACTCGCTTGCCCGTGCCGCGGGCATCGCGCCGGTCGGCTTTTAGCTGCACGCGTTGGATCGGCAGCGCGCCCACTCCCAGGGAATATCCGAAAGTCGCGGCAATGACCTCAAAGTCGTAGACGCGTTTGGCGTCGGGTTTTTCGTGGATACGGTAGAGCGAGGCTATGCGTTTGTTCTCCAGATAGTGCGCCACAGATTCATTGGCCGAGAGCATGAACTCTTCGATGAGGCGGTGCGCGATGTTGCGTTCCGACCGCGTGATGCTCTTCATCATCCCGAATTCATCAAACTCGATGACAGGTTCGGGGAGATCGAAATCGATCGATCCTCGCCGCTGGCGTTTGCGGTTCAGAATCATCGCCAGGTCGCGCATCCGTTCGAAGTGCTCGACCTGGTTTGCATACTGTGTCCTGTACTCGTGGCGCGCGACGGCGTCGCCTTCAATGACGGCATTCACCGCCGTGTAGGTCATGCGGTTGGCGCTGCGGATCACGCCTTCGTTGATTTCGTAGCCCATGATTTCGCCTCGATGGTCGATCTCCATGGTGCAGGAGAGCACCAGGCGATCGACTTGCGGTCGCAGGCTGCAAATGTCGGTCGAAAGTTCGAGCGGCAGCATGGGGACGGCGCGGTCGGGGAAATAGACGCTGGTGCCGCGCAGACGGGCTTCCTGATCGAGCGGTGAATCGGGAGTTACGTATTGGGCTACGTCGGCGATGTGTACTTGCAGTTCGTAGCTACCGTTTTCGAGTTGCCGTACGTGGACGGCGTCGTCGAAATCCCGCGCCGTTTCTCCGTCGATCGTGACAATGGGAAGGTCGCGATAGTCGCGTCGTCGTCGCAGTTCATCCGCATGAATAACGTTTTCGATGGCTTGCGCTTCCTCCATCACCTCAGGCGGGAAACGGTGCGGGAGGTGAAATTTGCGGATCATGATCTCGACGTCGACCCCGAAGTCGCTTTCTTCGCCGAGAATTTCGATGACGCGTCCGCGCGGATTTTGCGTGGCGCTCGGCCAGTCGGTAATTTCTACGTCAACTACCACGCCTTCCAGATCCTGCCAGTTGGTGTGGACCGCAGCTTCTGTGCCGATGACCCGATCGGGAGACTTCTTTCTCTGCGGTTGTGGCGACGGATCGGAAGGGATCTTTACCGCAGGGGGCAGAGAAATTGCAGAGGACTGAGGGTTTTCCATCCCCGGCGGAATCACAATTTCCTGCGTTACTTTTTCGTCGATCGGTTTGACGGAGTTATGACGGTGTCCGTAGTGGAAGATGCCGACCACCGTCGGGTGCGCGCGCGACAGGGAGCGGATGATGCGGCCTTCGGCGCGTCCACCGGGGCGGACGGCGGAGACTTCTACAAGGACGCGATCGCCGTGCATGGATGATCCGGTGGCGTGCGGAGGAATGAAGACATCGCCGGCAAGGCGGCCCTTCAGACTGGCATCAAGCGAAGTAGCGTCGGGAATCACGAAGCCGAAGCCGTCGCGATGCATGGTCAAGCGGCCGACTAGCAGGTTACGGCCTTTGGCGGCTTGCGAAACGGCGTTGCGCTTACTCGACATCAGCTCTCAGTTTCTGGTTCTCCATCCTTCCTTCAGAAGCTCGTCTGTTCTCAGTCTCAGCTCGTGACAGCTGAGAACGGGGAACTGAGAACTAAAATCAGCGCAGATATTTCTCTTCCAGAATTTTTCGATGATGCAATTCGTGTCCGGCGATGATGTAGGCCAATGCGCTCAAGGTCACTTCGTTGCCGGCAGCCACGCCGCGGCGGGTCCAAGCGGTCTCGTCGAGATTGCGAAACAACGATAGAGTGGCGCGGCGCACCGCGATGTAGTCCTCGATCAAGTCGGACAGCGAACTGCGCCCGGCCGGGCCATTGCGGACGTAGTCATCCTGTTCGAAGCCTTCAATCGGCGTCTGGTCTCCGCGCGAAATGCGCAGCGCGCGATAGCTCATAACGCGCTCGGTATCGTTGACGTGCCCGAGAACCTCTTTCACGCTCCACTTCTCTGGCGCGTAGCGGAGATCGCCGTCAGCTTCGATGCGTCCGGAGAGCAGCAGAAGCGTGTGGCGGCGCTGCTCGTCGAGAGCGCCGAGAATATCGTTGCCGGAAACCAGCGAAATATAGCGGTCGTAATAGGAAGCATTTTCTCCGGCCTGGGGCCGTCGACCGGCAGTAGCGATTGTGCTGGGTGTAGTCGTGTTCAAGATTCCTCTTCAGGAACAGTTCCGTCTGGGGACGGCGATGCCCTACGGCTACATAGTACCGTGACGGAAGTGCCGAGATGGAAGAATTACCGCAGGCAGGGCAGGCCTTACACCATGGGCGGACGATCGAACTTGCAGCAGGGTGGAGGAACCATGAGGGGAACTATGGAAATCAATAAGAAAACATGGATTTCCACAGCGCGCCGGGTTTACTGAGGAGTACAATTTGATTTGGCCACCGAAATGCGGCGGTGATTCTTTAGAATCCCCTATTAATAAAAAGGAAAGGATTTCAACGACAATGTGGAAGCCCACGAATCAACCTGCGACACCTGGCCGGCCGGCTGAACCGGAGCGTCCAAGCCCCACCACGACGACGACGGCACCGAGCATGAGCGTGAGTGAGCCTCCCGCTGTGCCGCGCCCGGTTGCCACCACCACCACCACTTCGGACCAAGCCACCATTGGCAAGTCGCTGGTGATTAAAGGTGAAGTGACGGGTTCGGAGTCTTTGTATATTGATGGAAGAGTCGAGGGATCGATCAATCTCTCTGGCAATCGCGTCACCATCGGCCGTAATGGTGTGGTCGCAGCCAACATCAGCGCGCGCGAGATTGTCGTGCTGGGCAAGGTGCGCGGCAATCTTACCGCGAGCGACCGGGTTGATATCCGCAGCGATGGTTCGTTGACCGGAGACGTCGTGGCAGCGCGCATCTCCATTGAAGACGGAGCCTTCTTCAAGGGCGGCATCGATATCCGCAAGGCAGGATCGGCCGGAGCATCGAACTCGAAGCCAGAAGAAGTGAAAAGTGTTTCAAGCGCATCGCCCGAGCCGGCGATTGCGGCTCGCGCGTAGCGTAGATTCCCGGGCATCCGAGCATTTATACCGAAAGGCATTCTCAATTAATTTTGAGGATGCCTTTCTGTTTTGAGGGTGCTTTGCAAATGGTTTGCATCGAGAGGCGATTGCCGCGACTTCTAACTAATTCCCTAGGGTTCCTTGCCTGTCGCCATGGTTTCTGCGGCTTGGCTTTCGGCCAGATTCGGAATCGTAGCGGCCGGTTTCCTGCGAAGGTCTGCCGGTAATTTTGAGCGCAACAGCCACAGTCCTGCCGCGACCGCCGCAGCCCAGGTCAGCGAGCCCAGCGCCAGCGCGAGAAGATCGGCGCGGCGACTGCCATCGAGCGCTAGGGTGCGCGAGACCTCATAACTGACTCCGCCGGATACGGCGCCCACCAGCGCAGCCTTCGATAGCTCTTTCCAGTTCATGCCGCCGAGGGGCACCATGCCGCGAATATGCAGGAGCAACGCTATCGCAATGGCATTGGCGGTGATGCCCAAGTCGGAGGCGATGGCTAATCCTGTAATCGACAGCGTCCGAAACAACAGCGCGTACATTGGGAAGGAAACAACCGTAATAATCGAGGTCGCGATCATCGGAGTCAGGGTGTTTCCGGAGGCGTAAAACGCGCGCGCGTAAAGCGCCTGACTCGACCACAATGCCAGCGAGAGCGAAAACCAGAAAAAGTAGAGAGCCGTCGATTCGGAATCCGCGAAAGTGAAGCGCCCTCTGCGATAAACAAGATCAATAAGCGGCAGGGCGATGGCCATCATCAAACCCGTCATGAGCAGAGAAGCGGCCATGACGCGATAGACGGAAGCATTGACCGTGTCGGCGAACTCCGCGAATTTTTTTTCCCCGAACAGACGCGAGAAAAAGGGAAGCGACGCCTGTCCGGTAGCCTGTCCGAGAACGGCGATGGGAACAGCGAACAGGCGTTTGGCATAGTTCAGCCGTGCGATGTCGCCGATTCCGCTGGAAGCAAAGTAGCGGAGGAACCAGTCGTCAAAAGTGACCAGCGAGACACCGACCATCAGCGGAATGGAAAGTTTGACCCATTCTCGGAAGGCCGGATTCTTCAAATCAAATGAGGGCTTGTATCCAGTGCCAATTTTGGCCGCCCCGATTGCATTGAATAGAAAGGGCCCGGCAACACTGCCAACCAGGGCGCCGTAAGCGAGGGACGAGATGCCCAGCCGGTGTCCGCCGAGCGCACCCCCGGCGATGATGAACACGTTGTAGACCAGCGGCCCGAACGCCGGCAACAGAAAGAGACGGTTTGAGAGCAGCACCGCCGAAACAACTCCTCCGACATAAAAAAATATCTGCGCCGGCAGAAGAATCCGCGTTAGATGAACGCAAAGCCGCATCTGCTCAGCCGTAAAGCCGGGGACGATCCGGCCGACGAGCTGCGGCGCGAAGATTTCGGCGAGGATCGTCCCAGCGATGAGCACAGCGGTCATCACAGTGATGATGATGGAGAAAGTTTTCTGCGCATCCTGTTCGCGCTTTTCCGCCAGAAACCGCGTATAGATCGTGATGAATGTGATTGAAGCCGTGCCGCCGGCGACGATGTAGTTGAGAAAGTCGGGCAGGGTGAACGCTGCGCCATAGGCGTCGACTAGCTTTCCCGCACCGAAAGCGTAGGCAATATAAGCCTCGCGAATGTATCCGATCACGCGCGAGAGCGTGATGGCAGCCATCAGCAGCAATGTCGCCGAGAAGGCGGTGTGCTGGTGTGACGGCCGGAAGAAACGCAGCAAACGCATCCTTCGCAGATTAACGCATTCGGCGGTTGACGAGTTCGTGGATGACGGCGAGACCGGGGGGCCGGCACTAACCAGTAACGTCTACGGAAATCCATACATTTCCTCTCCCGTGCGAGTTACAAAAATGTCCTTCGATCCGGTCGATGTGCCGAGCGATTGCGAGGCCTTCCGTTGAGACGTGGCTCTAACACACTGAAACATCATGACTTGGCAGTTGATATGAGGTTGATTTGCGATTTACCGGCGCTGCATTGTCATTCGCTTGCGTTCGCCGCATAGTGCCGCCAGTACGGAGGCAATTGTGGCGACTTCACTGGCAGACTTTGCGGAACAGACGAATCCCAGAACCTTGGCCGAGGCGCGTCGCGGCAACTTCAAGCAGGCAACTCGAATTCACGGAAGTCTCTTAGCCGTTGCCGAGAAACGAGCGCTTCTCTGGATGGCCGAGCGCATGCCCAGGTGGGTGAATTCCGACCATCTAACTCTCGTCGGATTTGCCGGGCAAATCGCGACCGCTGTTTGTTACGCGCTGGCGGCCTACGACCGCCGCATGTTACTCGCCGCCGGAGCGTGTCTCGCGGTGAACTGGTTCGGCGACAGCCTTGATGGGACAGTGGCGCGCGTTCGCCAGCAGCAGCGCCCGCGTTACGGGTTTTATGTCGACCACATCATCGATTCGATCGGTGCTGTGGCAATGATGGGCGGGCTGGCGCTCTCCGGTTCTATGCATTCGGTGATTGCAATCGGGTTGCTGATCACGTTTCTGTTGCTCTCCATCCAGTCCTATCTGGCGACTTATACACTTGGCGAGTTTCACCTCTCGCTATGGCACTTTGGCCCAACTGAGTTGCGGGTTCTGCTGGTCGCGGGCAATCTCGCGACGTTTCGATGGGAGTGGGTCATTCACGGGCGCTATCGCCTATTCGATATTGGCGGCGCCATTGGTTTGGCTGTAATGCTGTTGATGCTGATTGTCGTATGCGCGAAAAATACTGCCCGACTTTATCGGGAAGAGAGAATCTCGTGAGGAGTTCTCAGTTGCCGGTTCTCGGTTCCCAGAAAAAGCAAAATCGGCTTTTTCTCCGCTGGTTAAAGTTCAACGCCGTCGGTGCTATCGGCGTCATCGTGCAGTTGATGGCGCTTGCAGTTTTTCGCTCGCAGCTGAAATTGGATTACCGGCTGGCAACAGCGCTGGCGGTAGAGATTGCGGTGATCCACAATTTTTTGTGGCATGAACGCTTCACATGGGCGGATCGGCCGACTGTTCAGAGAATGCAGTCGTTCAGCAGGTTGGCCAAGTTTAATGTCAGTAATGGGGCGATCTCTCTTGTCGGCAACCTTCTCCTCATGACTCTGCTTGTGGGCAAACTGAAGTTCAACTATGTCGTGTCGGATCTGCTTGCGATCGGCTCTTGTTCGCTGGTGAATTTTCTGCTTGGGGATCGCTTCGTATTCGGTGTAACAACCCGGTAGTAGCATATCTTTTGGGGGTTACGCCGCGAACATACTCGAGATATAATATGTTAGCTGCTATGCGCTCGAATGGCTACATTTCGCTGCTCCGGACGTGCTGGATTGAGGGACGGGCTTGTCCTCGCCGGTACCTGTCGGTTTTGCCTTCGCATGTGCGTGCCAATCTTTTTGGCAGCGATTAATTTTCTTATCTCTTCTTGCTTCGCTAATCGCTCCGTAGCTTTTAGCTCTTAGCTCTCAGCCCAAGCAGCCTATCTCCGTGGACGCTGCTCGAACTCGGCCTAATCACCACTGAGAACGAATCAGGAGAACTCCATGACCACCAAGACTTTGACTGCCGGCCCTAAGCTCAAGACTGCGATTCCTGGCCCCAATGCCAAACGCATTCTCGCGGGCGATGAAAGATACATTTCTCCCTCATACACGCGCTCTTATCCGCTGGTGGCGAAACGCGGCCGCGGCATTGTGGTTGAAGATGTTGACGGCAACGAGTTCTTCGATTTTTCCGCAGGCATCGCCGTGACTTCTACCGGCCATTGTCACCCGGAGGTGGTCGCCGCCATTCAGAAGCAGGCGGGCGAACTGATCCACATGTCGGGCACAGACTTCTACTACGAGTCGCTGGTGACGCTGGCTGAGCGCCTCTCAAAGATTGCGCCGATGCCGGGTCCGCACAAGATTTATTATGGAAACTCGGGGGCCGAAGCCGTCGAAGGCGCCTTGAAGCTGGCGCGCTATCACACCAAGCGGCAACAGGTGATCGCCTTTTTTGGCGCCTTTCACGGGCGGACGATGGGCGCGCTTTCGCTGACGGCATCGAAACCACAGCAGAAACGCCGATTCTCGCCGCTTGTGCCGGGAGTTACGCACGTCCGTTATCCCGATGTGTATCGCGGTTGTTCCGGTGGTCCGCAGGATGCTGAGAAATTCGCCCTCGGTTGTGCGCGCTACATCGAAGACAAATTGTTTAAGACCATCCTTGCCCCGGAGGAAGTCGCGGCCATTTTTGTCGAACCGATCCAGGGCGAAGGCGGATACGTTGTCGCGCCCACGATTTTTATGCAGGAACTGCGTCGAATCTGCGACAAGCACGGAATTCTCCTAGTTCTCGACGAAGTTCAGAGTGGCATTGGCCGCACCGGTAAATGGTTTGCCGTCGAACACACCGGCGTGCATCCCGACATTGTTTGCATGGCGAAGGGCATTGCCTCGGGGATGCCGCTCGGCGTCACCTTGAGCAAGGCCGACATCATGGATTGGAGTCCTGGCTCGCATGCATCGACTTTCGGCGGCAATCCCGTGTGCATTGCTGCGGCGCTAGCCACGCTGGATGTGATCGAGAAAGAAGGGCTGCTGCGCAATTCGTATGAAGTCGGTGATCACATGATGAAGCGCATGGCCGACTGGCCGAAGAAGCACAGGATTGTCGGCGACGTTCGGGGACGCGGTTTGATGATCGGCGTCGAGATCGTGAAAGATCAGAACACACGCGAGTATGGAGCGAGTGAGCGTGATCGCATCGTGGAGCAAGCCTTCGAACGCGGCGTCTTATTTCTGGGCTGTGGTCCCAGCACAATTCGCATCGCGCCGGCGCTTGTGGTCACAAAGGACGAAGCCGACGTGGCCATGGATGCGCTGGAGGAATCGATCGCAGTCGTGGAAGGCGAAAAAAACGCGTAATTGCAACAGTGTGAGCCAAAGCCGCTAGCTGCCAGCCACCAGTCCGACAGCGCCCGAGGGCGAATTCTACCGACTGGTCGACGTCACATCCCGCTCGGCTTACTCCGAGTCAGGCAAACGCGACTCGAAGCCAGCCGAAACAGCCGTAGATCGCGATAAACGTAAATCGCGATAAACAAAGAGAGTTGTCGCTGGTCGCTTGCGACTCTACGCGCCAAATGCCTCTTTTTGTCGAATGGCGCTTCGCCGCGCATGCCGTGTATCATGTCCGCGGCGAGAGCCGACCCTCATTCGAGTTATTTCAGAATGCGTTTACCGTGTCGTACAATCATCACTTTGCGAATTCATAGTCTCTGAACTCATCGTATTGCGAACCCTTGCTGAAAGGATTTAGTGCGTGCCTGAATTAAGAAAGGACCCCATCGTTGGCCGGTGGGTGATTATCTCCACGGATCGCGCCAAACGACCGACCGACTTTTTGCGGGAAGCTGTGAAGATCAAGGGCGGATTCTGCCCCTTCTGTTACGGCAACGAAAGCAAGACGCCGTCGGAGATTCTGGCGTATCGCCCGAGCGCTAACGGCAATACTCCGCAAAAAGATGGCCCGGGCTGGACGATTCGCGTCGTTCCTAACAAATTCCCCGCACTTGGAATCGAAGGCAATCTAAACAAGCAGGCCGAGGGCATGTTTGACAAGATGAACGGCATCGGCGCTCACGAAGTTGTCATCGAAACACCCGACCACAATGCGACCCTGGCATCGCTTCCGGCGAAAAGAATCGAAGATGTGCTATGGGCATTCCGCGATCGCATTCTCGATCTCAAGAAAGACCGCCGCTTCAAGTACGTTCTTCTGTTCAAGAATCACGGAGAAGCAGCCGGCGCCTCGCTGGATCATACGCATTCGCAACTGATCGCACTGCCAATTTTGCCGATTTACGTGGCTGAGGAACTGCAGGGAGCGAAGCAGTACTACATTTTTAAAGAACGCTGCGTTTTCTGCGATGCCATCCGGCAGGAAACCGAAAACGGTATTCGAGTCGTCGCGGAGAACGAAGATTTTATAACCATCGCCCCGTACGCTCCGCGATTTCCGTTTGAAACCTGGATCTTGCCCAAGCTCCACGAGTCTGCTTTCGAGAACTCGTCATCGCACATGTTCGAAAATCTGGCGAAGGCGCTCAAATTGCTTCTGATGAAAGCGGACCGAGTGCTCGACAATCCACCGTACAATCTCGTCGTGCACACGTCGCCGGTACAGGATCCGACTAACGAGTATTACCACTGGCACATTGAGTTCATGCCCAAGCTGACCAAGACGGCAGGATTTGAATGGGGAACTGGTTTTTACATCAATCCCACTCCGCCGGAAGAAGCGGCCAAGTTTCTGCGCGAGGCGAGGGTGGAAGATGCGGCTCTGAATGCGACGGCAGTGCGATGAGTTTTCTGTTGCTAGTTTAGCCCTGCGTTCGGTCAAGAACCTCGGCGTGCCACGCCATTTGAATCGCCTCCAGCTTGGCTTCATTCGACTTGGTGGGATCGTCCTTGAAGTCAGGAAGCGCGGTCACATATTTGTGCAGGTCGGTAAAACGGATCGCGAGCGGGTCGAGTTCGGGATGGGTTTCAGAGAGCAGAATCCCAATATCTTCAGCATCGCTCCAGGTTAGTTCTTTTGGCATGAATGAATGCTCCTGATGACCGTTTGGCTTAACCCAAGCATGGTCGCGGCCTTGGCTAAAATTTAAGACCAAAAGTTAGATGCAGTTCTAGTGCTCTTCCGACACGTAATTTCGATTCCATGCCGGAATCTCCACCACAACCTTGCCCGGTTTTTTGATCACGGTCTGGCATCCGAGGCGCGAGTTTAGTTGAAGATCAGCGGCCATGTCGAGCTTGTCGGCCTCGTCATCGTCCATCTCCGAGATCAGATCAGCGCCTTGCTTCACCCAGATGTGGCAGGTTGTGCAAGCACAGTTGCCTCCGCAAGCATGATCGAGATGAATGCCGAAATTCAAGGCGACATCGAGTAGCGATTCTTCTTTGCCATGGTCTTTATAGGGCAATTTGCCGTGTTCGAAGGTCACCGTCTTGCCTTCGGGAAGAAAAGTGACCTCAACCGTATTTTCACCCGGAGCATCGACCGTAGTTGTTCCGGCGCCCTGCGTTTTTTCTTCAGACATAGAACCCCTGAATGCGAACTTATTTGTTCGAAATTTTATTCAAAATCTGCCTTCGCCATGGGATGACCAGCCTCGGGCCCTTCTTGCATATCGGCGTCGTCCATGGCCTTGCCCTTGAGCGCAGTCGAGACAGCCGTATCCATCATTAATTCCGCCAAACGCAGTGTCGCTTCGTTCAGCTTGTCAATGCCGTCGCGGATCGCGTGATAATCATCGCCATCCTTCACCGCGATCAGAGATTTTTCCAGCGCCTCGACATTGCGGCGTTCGTCGTTCCCGAGTTCCTGCCAGGCGTAGTCTATCTTTGCTTTTACGAGCGCCGTCAGGATCGTATCGGCTTCGCGCCTCGCTTCAATGACCTGGCGCTGCCGGAAATCTTCTTCGGCATTGTCGTACGATTCGAGCAGCATGTTCTCGACCTGTTCATCGGTGAGGCCATAACTGGGCTGGACATCGATTTCAGCCTCTTGTCCGCTGCGCTGCTCACGCGCCGAGACGCGCAAGATGCCATTGGCATCGATCAGAAACTTTACCTCAATTCTCGGTAAGCCAGCGGGCATGGGGGGCACACCCTTCAGATCGAATCGCGCCAGCGACCGGCAATCGCGCGCCAGTTCGCGTTCGCCCTGCAGCACGTGAATGGCGACGTTGGTCTGGCCATCGACTTGGGTCGTATAGTACTGCGTCGCCGAAGCCGGTACGGTCGAATTGCGCAGGATGATTTTATCGGTTACGCCGCCCGCGACTTCGATTCCCAAAGAGAGCGGGGTAACGTCGAGCAACAGCATGTCTTGCGTGACCTCCGAACCGCCCCCCAAAATATGCGCCTGCACGGCTGCGCCCAGCGCAACGACCTCGTCCGGGTTCAAGTCGGTGCGCGGCTCGCGCTGGAACAGGTCTTCTACCAGCCGGCGAACGGCGGGAATGCGCGTCGATCCGCCAACCAGCACGACTTCGTCGATTTGTTCGGGCTTCAGCCCTGCGTCTTTTAGCGCTTGCTTGCAGGGGCCTACCGTGCGGCCGACGATCGACTGGATCATCCGCTCAAAAACTTCGAGCGTGATTTCCCGCTGATATCTTTTCCCATTTGGCAAATCGACGTCGAGCTTTGCCGAAGGCTGCGATGAAAGTGCAATTTTGGCTTCGATCACAGCCTTCCGGATTCGCGCGACTACTTCGCCATTGCGCCGCATGTCGAGTCCGACATCGCCGCGAATATCGTCGAGCGCAATCGAGATCAACAGATTATCGATGTCATCTCCGCCGAGATGAGTGTCACCGTTGGTGGCAATCACTTCAAAGATGCCATCGTGCAGTTTTAGAATCGAAATGTCGAACGTGCCGCCGCCGAGATCGTAGACGACCACAATGCCGTTTTTCTTCTTGTCCAGTCCGTAAGCGAGCGAGGCCGCGGTCGGTTCGTTGACCAAGCGCAAGACATTCAGCCCCGCGATGCGGCCGGCGTCTTTGGTCGCCTGCCGTTGCGCGTCGTTGAAATATGCAGGCACGGTGATGACGGCCTGGGTTACGGGCGCTCCGAAAAAACGCTCGGCGTTGCGTTTCAGCTGACGCAAGACGAGCGCTGAAATCTCAGGCGGCGTATAAGTTCGCTCCCCGATCTTAATGCGCAGAACTTCTCCCGGCTGAAGATCGTCGGCCAACTGGAACGGAAACAGCTTCAATTCGTCTTGCACGTCCTCGAGGCCGCGGCCCATCAGACGTTTGATCGAATAGACTGCCCGCTCCGGCGTTTCGATCAAATATTTACGGGCAGCGTTGCCGACGATGATCTGGTTCTTCTCATCGAGTGCTACAACCGAGGGGACGAGATTAAGCCCGTCTTCGCCGGGAATAACGACCGGAGAGTCTCCCTGCATATAGGCCACCAGCGAGTTCGTGGTGCCGAGATCGATGCCGACGATGTAGTCAGTTGCCATGAAATTCATCTATTCGTTGAGTCGTGACCCGTTGTGTCAATGGCTCAATTTACTAACACTTCATTCACATCGCGAACCAGATTTCGTAGATAGTTTCTGCGGTTCAACACATCGACCATCTGGTCGAGGATTCGGCGACGGCCGCTTTCAGTCCCTTCGTTTTCGCGAGCGTCCATGATCTTGTCCCACTCGCTCCACTGGGTCTTGAGTTCGTGCAACAGGGCGTCATGTTTTTCTTCGAGCGCAAGCTTAGCAAGGCTGATTTCTTCAATGAGAGCGGGATCGTCCTCCCCCATTTTTTTCTGCATCCGCAGTTCTTCCAGCTGGAGGTTCAGTTCGAACACCTCCTCCAACAGATCCGGAGGCACAACCTGCTTTTTCAATTCCCCGGTGGCGCGCGCCTTTTCGGTCGCCTGCTTCGACTGCTCTTCCAGTTCGATGCCTTCGAGTTTCAGCAGATACTCGGTCCGCTTGATGGGGTCCTTCAGAGCGCGGTAGGCGTCGTTGAGGCGGGAACTTTGCTCCAGACTCCAGGCGCGCTCCTGATCGTCAGCTTGCCCGAAAACGTCGGGATGAAGCTTTCGGCTCAGCGCGTAGAACTCTTTTTCGAGCGCGGCAGTGTCTAGGTTGAGCTTGCGCGGAAATCCAAAGAAAGTGAAATAATCGACTGGCACCGGGGGCTGCACCTTGCCGCACGCGTTGCAGAAGTGCACCGCACGCATCGTGCCGCAGGACCAGCAACTCGGGGTTGCCGCTCTGGCGGCATCTCCCGGCATAACCAGCGACGACTTGGATTCCACATTTGCCATAACAAAATTTAGGGCGAGCGCGCGGCCCGCCCTCTTGACCACTGGTTATGTGGCGGCGGGCCTCTGGCCCGTCCCGACGGGGTGCAGTCCCCGTCACCACACGATTCTCGCTGCTACGAGAACGAACTGCCGCAGCCGCAAGACTTCGTCGAGTTCGGGTTCACGAAGACGAATCCTTGCTGTATCAGCGTCTCGTGGTAATCGAGCGTCAATCCGTGCAGATAAATGAACGACTTTGGGTCGACAAAAACCCGCACATCGTCGAATTGAAACACGCGGTCACGCTCGCGCGGCTGCGTATCGAACCTTATGTTGTAGCTCAAGCCCGAGCATCCGCCACCCTGCACGCCTAAACGAAGGCCGCCCTGTTCCGGCGAAGTACCCTCCTTCGCCATCGCCGAGCGAATCTTCTTGAGCGCATTGTCCGTCACCTTGATGCCCTTGGCTGGAGCCGTGGGCGCCGCGAGTTTAGCCGGCTGCGCGTTCGTTGGCTGATCTTTGACAACTTGATCCATGATCAATTCCGATTGCCGCAGTAGAGACGCAAGCTGGCTGCGTTTCCACGGTAGAGGGACACGGTCCAGACCCCGTCTCTCCCGGCAGATAATTTACTGCGCAGCCTGTACTGCGACCGGCTTTGCGGCTTCCTGCTTTTTCTTCCAGTCGCCAATCGCGGCTCGAATCGCATCCTCTGCCAGCACCGAGCAGTGAATCTTCACTGGCGGCAAGGCCAGTTCCTTCACGATCTCTGTGTTTTTGATCGCGAGGGCCTCGTCGATCGTTTTGCCTTTGACCCATTCGGTCGCCAGCGAAGACGATGCAATCGCGGAGCCGCAACCAAAGGTCTTGAACTTGGCGTCTTCGATGATGTTGGTCTGCGGATTGACTTTGATCTGCAGCTTCATCACATCGCCGCACTCGGGGGCGCCGACCAGGCCGGTACCCACGTCAGCATCCTTTTTGTCCATTGAACCAACGTTGCGCGGATTGTTGTAGTGGTCGATTACCTTATCGCTGTATGACATCCTCGATCTCCTTGAAAATTTCTCCGTCTCTTGAACCCCTAAAAGGGGTATTTCGCTTGCGAACGCCTACGACACCTGCGTAACTTAGTGCGCTTCCGTTTCTGCCCACTTTACACTCTTCAAGTCCACGCCCTCTTTCGCCATTTCGTAAAGCGGCGACAGTTCACGCAGACGCAATACCGTTTCAACCACGCGGTCAGCCACGTAATCGATCTCGGCTTCCGTGTTGAAGCGTCCGATGCCGAAGCGGATTGAACTGTGTGCCAGATCGTCGCCGGTGCCGAGAGCCTTCAATACATAAGATGGCTCAAGTGTCGCCGAGGTGCATGCCGATCCGCTCGAAACCGCGATATCGTTGATGCCCATCAACAGCGACTCGCCCTCCACGTAGGCAAAACTGATATTCAAATTGCCCGGCAGATGATGTTCCATGGAGCCGTTGATATAGACCTCGTCGAGCCGGCTCATGATGCTGTTCTTGAGACGGTCACGCAGGGCCGCCATTTTTACCGCTTCCTGCGGCATCTCTTCCTGCGCGATGGCGCAAGCCTTGCCGAGGCCGGCAATGCCGGGAACATTGAGCGTGCCCGAACGCATTCCGCGCTCGTGGCCGCCGCCGTCAATCAGCGGCACGATTTGTACGCGCGGATTCTTGCGCCGCACATACAGCGCGCCGGCGCCTTTCGGCCCGTATAGCTTGTGCGCGGTGATGGACGCGACGTCGATGTTCATCTTGTTCACGTCGATCGGCACCTTGCCAATCGCCTGCACGGCGTCGGTGTGGAAGATTACGCCACGCTCGCGACATATCTTGCCAATCTCCGCGATCGGTTGCAGCACGCCGATTTCGTTGTTGGCCGCCATGATTGTCACCAGAATCGTCTTGTCATCGATGGCGCGCTTGAGGTCATCGAGATCGACCAGGCCATCTTTCTGCACCGGCAGATAGGTGACGCGGAACCCGAACTTCTCCAGATGCTTGCAGGTGTCGAGCACAGCCTTGTGCTCGGTAACAGCCGTGATGATGTGGTTGCCCTTCTCGCGGTACATTTCGGCAACGCCTTTGATGGCGAGGTTATCGCTCTCGGTGGCACCTGAGGTGAAGATGATTTCTTTCGGAGTCGCGCCGATCAACTTGGCAATACGTTCGCGCGACAACTCGACCGCTTCTTCCGCCGCCCATCCAAAGGGGTGATTGCGGCTGGCGGAGTTGCCGAACTTCTCCATAAAGTAGGGCAACATTTCTTCGAGAACCCGCGGATCCATTGGCGTGGTTGCGTGATTATCCATGTAGATGGGCAGCTTGATCCCGTTGGGAGCCGTGTGCTGTCCGATGTCCTGCGTGGCTAGGGTCGCCGTCTTGCCATTCGTGCTCATGTCACCTTCTCCTTAAAATCTGCTACTCACAAATCTGCTTCTCACAAATCT